>Ga0157368_1000651_pt1 | contig 15983 bp, 9 predicted proteins | sample AttbisABBM3_FD_113146 | JGI IMG/M metagenome (GOLD analysis project Ga0157368, IMG submission 113146) | Fungus gardens microbial communities from leaf cutter ant in Botucatu, State of São Paulo, Brazil - Atta bisphaerica ABBM3 | ecosystem: Host-associated > Fungi > Mycelium > Unclassified ...
CCACTCTCTGCCTCTCAGCTTCCTCCTGGGCCTTCTCCTCTGCTTCCCTTCTAGCCTTCTGAGCTGTGCACTCAGCCCAACGTAACTCTGCCACTTCTTCCAGTTGGGCTAGAAGCCGCTGCTCCTCCTCATGCCTCCATTGCATCTCTTGTCATTGCTTTTCCAGAATCTCGGCATTGTTTTGTGAAATGTTGGAGAGGGTGGGGAAAGACATAATAATACAGAAACAAGAGCAAAAAACTTCCTTTTCTGTTTATGTATTGTTAACCTAGGCACCATCACGGGATTCTCAGATAAACCTAATAAGACTTCAAATAAACTTAATAGGACTTTGAAGGCTTAGTCCTAAGGGGAGAATACTGTTATATAGAAGTCCACTCGTCCAGAAACTACATCTCCATGGTGGAGTCACCTTCAAAACATACAAGCTTGCCTTCCATGGTGGCCATCTTTCTCACAACATGTCTTATGGTAGTGCTGCAACCATCTAGGTATTCTGTCTTCCATGGCAGAGATACTCCTATTCAACTCAGTCTTCCATGACGGAGTTACTTCTGTCAGTGTCTCAATACTAAAACCTCTGCTTGGGGTAATAGGGGTTTTTCCACTAAAACCCTGAGCATCTCCTATACTTTCTATTTGTATATAAGACTAGTAGTTACACTGTAATTTGCTAGTTTGATAATTGACAAAGATAAACTTTTATTGAACTCAATCTCCGGTATTCAACAGCGACACACCAATCAGTACTCACTCTCACTTGGACTTTCTTCCCTTTATCTGAAGTTGCGACCACATGGCAGACAGATGGCATAGCACATAAGCTGAAGCCAAGATTGTTCCACAAGTCTGCTCATCTCTGAGGTTCATTCTGCAGACTTCTACTCTGGTGTGAACCGTGCCTGACAGTAGAAGACCAGATTAGAAAGTAGATGTAGAAAAGAACAATGAGAATCAGACTTTAATTAAAGAACAATAAATTTGAAATTTAACTGAAGTAGTAATAGAAGAACCTAAAGTAAAAATACTAGAAAAATATAATAGCTAGAAGTAAGAACAAAGAGGTAGTTAAAGTAGTAGAAGAGATGAAGAAGGCAGGAGTTAAGGTATTGTGAGGAAATGAATAGCAGATCAAAGGGTATTTAATACTAAAGAAGTGTTAGAGCAATTGGGTGAAAGAGCATAGCACTTCAAACCTTCAGGAAATCCTAAGTTTATTGTCTGAGAAATAATAAACTACACACTCATCTCCAGAAAATCCTAAGAGAACAAAATAAGGATTCCTGAAGATGAAGACTACTCTATATATCAACAGATCTATTCTAATATGTCAGAATTCCAATTACATAAGCAAGGAATGATAATACTTAAGTAATAAGAAATAGTTTAAAATAGAGTAACCAAAATAAAAGAAAGCCAGAGTACTCAGCAGGTACTTCAAGAGTGCAGTAAATCAGATGGGTGGATGTATAGATGATATTAGAAGACTTTGGAAGACCACAAAGTATTGCAGAAGAGCAAAGAAGTGTGGAAAGATAAGTTTAATGACATATCCAGATAGCTAGAAGTATTGGTATGCAATCTAAAGTGGTCTAGAACATAAGAAATCAGGAAAGTGGATGAGTATGGATGTGGGAAAAAGTTACAGATCATGGATCAGCCAAAAAACATAGAAGAGAAAGAGCTCAGAAAAACTAGTCCTCTTATAAGAAGAAAAAGATTTATGTACTGAAGAATGAGAAGTTAAGAGTAGAAATAATCTGGTTGTATCATGATGTATCAGTAGTAGGACATGAAGAAAGGTGGGAGATGACAGAATTGGTAGCTAAGAGTAATGAAAGATGTAAAAAAATATATATAGAAGGTTGTGATATGTACTAGAGAATAAAGAATAGAATAGAGACAGTATTAGAGAAACCATAGACACACTTGACAGTTAACTTCATAACTAAGTTGCTATCAGTAGCTGGGAAAGATGTGATTCTAGTAGTCTGCAATAGGTCTTCTAAGATGGTGCATTTTGTGGCAAGAATAGAAGAAACATTAGCAAAAAAGCTGGTACAGTTGTTTAGAGAGTATATGTAGAAGTTGCATAAGTTACTGGAAAGTGTGGTATTAGATAGAAGGCTATAGTTTGCAATAAATTTGATAAGGGTTTGGAACAAAATGTTAGAGATTGAAACTAAATTGTCAATGTTTTTCCATCTATAAATAGATGGATAAACATAATAAATGAACCAGGAGTTGAAACAGTATCTCCAGTTCTTTATAAATTACAAACAAAAAGACTGGCTAGAATAGCTAGTATTGGCAGAATTTGTAGTCAATAACAAAGTATACTCAACAACTAAAGTATCTCTGTTTATAGTGAACTATGGTAGAGAATTAAGAATAGTGGCAGATATTAAGAGAAAGAAAAAGTAGAGAAGGCTATGGAGTTTGCAGAGAGAATAAGAAAGATACAAGAGAAAGCTGGGGTAGCATTGAGAAAGGCTTAAAAAGAAAAGAAAAGACAGGTAGATAGGAAGAAAAAGGAAGTAGAAGAATAAAAGAAAGATAATAAAGTAATATTGAGCATGAAAGATTTAGTATTCAAAAAAAAACTAGTAAAGAAATTATGAGTTCAGAGTTTATGAGGAAGAACAAGTTTTAAAAAAAGAAGCAGTATGTTATGATCTTAGATCCTTAGGGTTGGATAAAAGAATGACTCTTGTATTAGAGAAACACAAGAGAACTCGATAGAGAGCTTTTTACAAAATAGTCTACCTTATATACTTTTACAGATGGTCTGTGCTAGCTACTGTGCACCCTACCCTAAATGACTATGTGGTGTCCATGTTGTATGACGTTACTTTGTTTTAGAACTTTCTACTTCCTTCTCTTAAGTCCTGTGATCAATGTTGTGACCACATCATCAGATGTGACTGATGTGACTGTGTGACCAATCACTTCTAACCCTAACTCCAGAGTTCTAAAAATAGAAAAATGAAAGATAAATCAAAAAGAAAATAAACTGAGAAAAGAAAATAAGGAAAAACTAAGTCCATAACCTTCAATCTTGACACAGTAGATCAATATGTGAGTTTATATATCATTGATGAAGTAGTTTCTACTAATGCAGTTCAATTACAAATGCCTACTTCAATTAAAATTCACCTGGTTGTGAATGTCAGTCAAGTAGTATGATATAAGGACCAAGTAGAGAAGTAGAAGAAATAAAACTAGTAGAAGTAGAGAGAGTTGAAGAATGAGAAGTAGAAAAAATCTTAAATAATGGGAAAATATAAGGAGTAGTGAAGTATGGTATATTAAAAGAAGTTTACAGTAGGTTATGATATTTAGAAAAAAAACAAGAACTTAGAAAATGTGAAAGAATTGATAACAGAATTTGAGAAAAGAATAAATGCAGAAATGAGACAACAGAAGAAGTTAGATATAGTGGAAGAAAGAGATCTTAGGAAAGGGGAGTTATTTGAAAAATATATAGCAAAGATGTTATACAAGTAGAATGATGAAAAATTTGAGAAAGAATATTTGAAGAAGTTAGAGAGAAACTGGCAAAAATGGAAGTCAGTTTCTTTAGAGGAGAAATCTTAAAGAGGAGGGTAATGCCAAAGTCAAAAATAATAGATTCTATTTATTTATTTTTTAGACTTAGAGTTAGGAGTTAGTGTGATATCATATATGACTGTTACAAATTGTCACATAATGTGATATGATATTACACATCTGTCACAAGTCACAGTCACATGATCACATACTACAAAATAACATCATAGAAAGTTCTAGAACAATAATGTCATATAGTATATACTATATATATTAACCTTAAGAAAAACATATGGCCTTTAGAGTAGACTAGGTTTAGTGTAGCATGGACCAACAGTCTAGTATATATAAGATAAACACTTCTGTACTTAGAACTCCATCAAGTTCTCTTATGTAATCTCTATACAAAATTCTTTTCTTATCTTAAATACTTTGAAGTTTGAATTATAACATTAAAACTTGATCCTCTTACTCCAAGACTGCCCAATACAGGGCCTTCTCAATCTTTTACTCTTATTCTCTCATTATTCTTGATAGGAAGCAACACCACTCTTTTGTTAAAAAAATAACCAGACTCTAGGCTTAAGAGGTATACTAGTCAGGTAGAAGAAGCTTGATTGTTTGCATCAAAGCCCACTAGTACCTAGTAGACATATTATCTTTTATAGATATTAGCTCCATACTGCTAGTCTATTTGTGGTTAGTTTATACAGGAGAATGGTGGAGGTTCTTAAAACACCATCTAGAATAAAGATTCCCTTCTTAGAAATATTTGTTTACAATTTGATTAGAGCAGTAGTTAGTAGTCTAGGTAGTCAGTAAATAGTGTGAGGTGAGACTTGGAGAAGGCCTACTAATACTTACCAAGATTGAGTTGAGTTCTGAATATGAGTCTAAAGAGAAAACTAACACTGGTTCTATTCTACCTCTTTATACTTCATTACCTCCTAACTACCACCAACTCCAATTGATTCACTTCTAACCTATTTCAACATGAGTTAATATAACTTACAACAAATAATCTGACAGTAACAAGAATAGCTTGTAATAATATAAATACAAATCCAAGCATTGTTAGCAGGAGAAGAAGTAGCACAGAGAGAAGTAGTAGTAGAAGTTCTTTGACCCAACACCAGATTAAATATAGAAGTAACTAAGCCACAAACATTCAATGGAGAGGCAAATAAGATGTTTGGTTTTTTGATAGCATACAGACTATATATTAGGATAAGGATGAGAGAAGTATGAGTAAAAAAAATAAGTATAGTAGGTACTGTTATATATGCAAGACAGATTAGCAGACATTTGGGGAAAAATGTAATGGAAGATTTGGAAAAAGAATTATTAAATTAGGAAGCAGTAGGGGAATTTTTGGCAGATCTAAAAGAAAAGTTTAGAGAGGAGAATAACGAAATAATGAAAATAACAGAACTAAAGAAGATGGAGCAGGAAAATAGAATGATGGAAGAATTTGTGTAAGAGTTTAGGAGAGCAGTAAGAGGTAGTGAATATAAAAGAAGACTATTAATAAAGAAATTCAAAAAGGGTATAAATGGAGTAATCCAGCAGAGATTTATAAAGTTAGAATGTTAACCCAGGAGTATTGAGCAGTGGTATAAGAGAGCAACAAATTTGAATAGATATTAGAGAAAGAGTAGAAGAGAAGAGAAAAGATTAAAAAGCAGGAGAAAGACAGAAGTTTCAGCACTAAGACAGAATATAGCAACAAATATTGTAGGAGCACAAAGGTAACAATTGCCTTTAGCCTTAGGTCTGGCCAAGAAAATAGGATATTTAGCAACAGATACTAGTAAAGCTTGTACTAATAAAGGAAATTGAAAGAACAAATGTAGCTGTAGTAAACCTGAACCAATAGATAGTGTTTGCAGTATGGCAAGACTTATATGCCATGGATATATATTAAGAGAGGAATTTTTATAGTTGTGGAGGTTTTGATCATATTGCAAGAAATTGTAGGAATTGGGAGATAGTAAGATAAGATACAGGAATAATTCAAACAATGGCAATAATAATTTAAATAGAAAAGAGAGTCTAATAGTCCTCAATTAGACTCTAGTAATAATAGGTTTGCAATACTCAGTAAAGTAATAGATAATACATCTTGCTATAATCTAAACAATAGAGATATATTGAGTTTTACAATTGAAGACTCAAAGTATTAAGTCAACAAAAGAACCTTGTATTAGAGTTAATACAAGAGAACTCAATAGAGTTCCAAGTATAAAAGTGTTTACCTCATATATGCTAGACTATTGGTCTATGCTATACTAAACATAGCCTACTCTAAAAACTATGTATTTTCCTTAAAGTCAACATTTATCTTAGAACCTTCTACAATATTCTTTATGATACATGATCATGTGACCATAAACTTGTGACAGATATGTAACAGTTTGTAATAATCACATATAATATCATACTAATCCTAAGTCTGAAAAATAAAATAAAATAAGAAAATAGAAATAAATAGAGTTTATCATTTTCAATTTTGACAGTAGGAATCCATTCAAATTTGTCTTTGATGTCTTCATACTCTAACTAAATCACCTTATAGAAAAGTTTGCATACCTATTAGTGATTAATTTTGGAGTTTATTATTTGCAAGATTTTGTACTCAGATTTCCTATCAATTATGACCAGTGTGGAGGCTGGTTATGTTCTCTTGAGGAAAATATTGGGTATAGCAGGTTTGAGCATAGACACATAGAAAACTGAATGAACAAAGTATATAAACTCTGAAAGATGAAGAGTAAATGATAAAATACCAGGTTGAAAGATAATTCTATAGGGTCCAAGATATTTTGTGGATAATTTCTTTGAGAGCTAAGTGGTCCTAAAGAATTGAGCCTTAACAAAAACTTTATCACCTACTTTAAAATCAAGTGTGGAGAAATATCATATATTAACAGACTTTTGATAATACTATTAGGCTATAGTGATTTTAGCTTTGAGAGTATTCTGTAACTTACTAAGATCTATAGCAAAGTCATAAGCTTGGAAAGAAGCAATATTATGCTCAGGATAAATGGAAATATTCAGATGATATTTCTTATTAGCAATGAATGGAGAGATACTAGTAGTAACACTAAGAGTATTGTTGTAAGAAAAATTTGCAAGCAGCAAGAGTTCAGACCAGTTTTCTTACTAGTAATTACAATATATACAGAGATATTACTCAAATGTCTAGTTCATATATTTGGTTTGTCCATTACCTTTGGAATAATAACCTGAAGTAAAGTAAAGTAAAGTAAAGCCACATATCCAAAGCAATATCTAAAGAACAAGAAAAGTTCAACACAAACTCTAAGTCTCTGTTGGAGATGACATGGAAAAGAACACCATGTTTTGAGAATACATGAAGAACAAACAGATGTGATGGTGTTATAGGTAAGAATAAAAATTATTTGCTTGGTGAGCTAGTCAACAATGACCAAAATAATATTAAACTCAGAGAATGACAGAAGTTTCTCAATGAAGTCTATAGAAATGAAATTCTACAATCATTTAGGGATAGAAAGTTGCTTAAGGGATCTATAAGGCTTGTGATGCTAAAGTTTGGATTGTTTACAAGTAACACAGAATTTGCTAAATTGTTATACATCAGCACAGAAACTAGACCAGAAATAATCATGGCAAACTAGTTCTAGTGTGTTGTTCTGACCAAAGTAGTCAGCAAGAATGTAATCATGATTATACTAGAGAACATATGTATAGAAATTACTAGTAGATGGTACATAGATTCTGTTATCAAGATGGAGAAAACTGTTGGAGTCTATAGACCATTGGCTCTCTGTGGAGATGTGTTTTGTAGCAGTTGGATTACTAGAAAGGGCCAAACAAATATCTTGATACATAGTATTAAGATTAACAATTATAGCTGTATGAAAGAAAAAAAATAGTAGCTTAAATGGAGACCATGACTTGTCCTTGAGTAAAAATGTATTTGAAGCTATGAGAGTTGACTGTAGTGTAGCTAGTATTTCCCCCTTTAGGATAGATATTCTATTATTTGGTAAAAGTATTCAGTTTAGTGCCAAAATGATCAGGATGGAACCTGATAACAAAGTTGAATTGAAAAAGAGATACTCAAACCACTGAACTTGCTTCTAGGTCAATACTTTGGTAGTAGAAAAATACTCAAGATTTTTATAATTTATAACAATATCAATAGAAAAGGCTAGATCTTCTAAATAGTATTGTCAAATTTTGAAAGCTTTAAAAATAGCAAGTAATTTCTTGTTATGTGTGTCATAATTCAACTCTGCTGTAATAAAAGTGTGGAAGTAAAAGACAACTAGATGAACTTTATTCTCTTCATTTACAATTGAAAAGATTGTAGTAAGAGCATAGTCTGAAGTATTAGTTTTCACAATAAGTTACATGTTAGAGATCCAGTGTGTGAAAATGGATACAGAGATGAATACCTTCTTAAGTGAGTTGAAAGCATCATAATAAGAAGAATTGAACTTTTAAGCAATGTTCTTCTTGGTAAGGCATGTTAATGGAATAATGATGTTTAAGTAGTTGAAGATAAACTAGTGATAAAAATTTACAAAACCTAAGAAGAAATGTTCTTGACTTTCTTTAGTTCTAGCCAGTCTTGAATAATCTTTACTTTGTTGTTGGATATAATAAGGCCAGAAGAAGAAAAGATGTATCCTAGATACTCTACTGACTTAAAGTGGAATTTATATTTCTCTACTTTAACATAAAGCCCTATCTTGCAGAGATACTTGAGTACTTCCTTAATATGTCAGCAATATTCAGACATGCTGTTTGAGTAGATAAGTATATCATCTAGATAGATCATAATACAGACATCCAAAAGATTAGAAAAGAGGTTATTTATAAATTGCTGAAAGACTATAAAAGCATTGGTGAGACTAAAGAGCATTACAGACCACTCAAATAATCTATAATGTGTCCTGAAAGCAGTCTTCCATTCATCACCATTGGCAATATGAACTAGATGGTAAGTATAGCAAAGATCTATCTTTGTATATACTTGGACTTTCAAGGTGAGTTAAGCAGATTAGAAATAAGCAGAAATGGATAATAATCCTTTTTGGAGATAATTGAGACCACAAAAGTTAATACAAAGATATAGTGAACTGTATTTTTTCTTGACAAATAGGACTAGTATACCATGTAAAAATAAGATTAGTCAGATAAAACCCATGTTGAGGCTTTTTTCAATGAATTTTTTTAGAGCCTTTTATTAGATGTCAAAAGAGAGTATATAAAGCTAACTAGAGATTGAGCACCCTCTTCCAAGTTGATTTGGAGGTTATAAGAACAATGAAGAACAAGGACTTTAGCTTTTACTTTACTGAAGATATCAGTGAATTTATAATACTTGGAAAGGACATTGGAAAAGTCAGGAGTTTCTGAAATCTGTACAGAGTTGGCCTGAATGTCTGAAGAGCAAAAACATAGTTGAAATTTACTAAAGCCTAGAAGTTTTGATGTGTGAAGGAATACCATAGTACCAATGATAGTAATATTAGGTTACTCAGAAATAGACACACAGATCTCAGATGCAGATATAAGAACTATGGGGTCTGATGATTATAGAGAAGTATCAGGAGATGACAGAAATGCCAATGATGTGTTGGCTGCAATACAAAAGGAAGCAAGATTTTTCTGTAAAGATGAATATAATTTTATTGATTCATTTACCCAGTCAATCATTAGATTGTGTTAGGCAATCCAGTTGTATCCAAGGACCAAAGAGCAAAAAAAATCTAGTAAAGTAATATAAAAGTCCAGAGTCATATAATTACTGGTAGGAAAGATTATAGGCAACATAGCAATTTCAGAGATGTTGATATTTGATAAACCATCAAACAAGTGGAGAATAACTAGCAGAGTTATGAATATCTTTAAGTGGTAAGTATCCATAAATTTTGAGTCTATAAAATAGTGGGTAGACCTAGAGTCAATGAGAGCTTGAAACAGAGCTTTATTAAGATAATCCTAACTAAGGATCAAAGGAGAAGTAAAGAAGACAAAAATTGAATGAAGATTAGAAAGGGTGGATATGTTGAGTTAGATAGAACTTGTTATTACACACACAGCTTTCAGTCTATATAGAGTTCTAGAAGTTACTCTTTATTTTTCTGAGTGTTTCTTGATAGCAGCTACAGAAGGATTAGTAGCTGTTAAAACACTACAGCCTTTAAGGGTAACCATAGTCTGCTTCTTGAAACAGGAGTTCAGCTTATAATCTTCTGTACTATGATAGAGGCATAGATTGTTTTTGAGATAATTCTTCTGCTTATTGTTGATTAACTTGCTATTGTTGGCCAACTTGGAAAAGAAGTCTACCTATAGAGAATTAGATTGTTTTTTTAGAAATGGAAAACAAAGAGTTGGAAGGAAATGATTTGGTAAATGAGACTACCAGAGATATATTTGCTTTGTTCTGGGAGACTAGAGTGTTGTTAGCAGCAGAAGTCTTATCTTGCTTCTGGTAGTGAGACTCAAGTACTAAAGCATACATATTCTAGAATAAGATGGATTTATCTTGTTCCTAAATCAAAATAGGATTCAGAATCCAATTTGGGAGCATCTGGTAATAATAATGGCACAGTATACTATTTTCCCAATCTAATTAGAAGGCATAGTATATAAAATCCATATTATAAGTAGAAACCTTATTGCCAAGCTTCATGTAGAGATTGTCTAGCATATTGGCTGCTTTGTCAGTAGAGTCTAAAAGTTCAAAGTATTAACATAATTTGTTAACAAAAAGATCCCAATTGGAGAGCTAGTCTTGTAAAATATTCTGATCTTCTTAGTTGAGGTCTATCTTAAACCAGTTCTAGACAACTCCAGTAAGGTAGGTTATTACAAAGTTGATTTTTGCAACATCTATGTTAAATTGCATAGAGTTTACACAGAAGTAGAGATAACATTGGAAAAAAATTATTAAGCTTGTTTAGCTTAGTACCACTGAAAGTATTAGAGATTTAGGCTTTAGTTCTCTTTAGATTAAAATTAAGACTGAGAGTTTGATTAATATTAAGTATATTTACAATATAACCAAGTATGTTAGCCAATTGTTTATTTGTTGAATTAATGCTATACTGAGGTTTTGACTGTGAGCAAGCAGAAGAATTAGATGTTAGATATGCAAAGTCTGGATGCTAGCTTTTTATTTAAAGTCCCTTTCTCTTTTTCTTTCTTCTTTTATTTTTATTTTCTTTATCTGGATCTAGGGTTAGGGTTAGAGTGATATCACAATCACACTATTACATATTAGTCACATCAGATGACACAGTCACAGTAATGGTCACAAGTCACAAGGTCACAGAGAAAGGTATAAAAGATTCTGAAAAGATGATATCATACAATGTATATTATACATGTTGACCTTAAGATGAACATATAGTCATTTATGGTAGGTTAGAGAAGTAGTAGCATGGACCATCATAGTTTAGTATATAAGATAGATGATCCTGTACAGAGTTCTCTATCAAGTTCTCTTATATTAATCCAATATAAGGTTTATTTACTTGACCAACTCTAAGGTCTTGAGTTTGTAATATTAGGTCTATTAGTAACAAGATTAGTAACAGAAGCATCCTTCCAATTAGAATTGTTGTCTGTAGGGATAATACTTAGGCTAAGAACAGGCAAAACTATTCAGGTAGATTAAATAGTATAAGTTAGGAACCTTAGAGATAATCAGTCCTGTTAATAAATATATCTTGAGTATCATAGAGTGTTTGGAGGATATACTCCAGCTAAATTATCACTCAAGTATAATATAGTATTGAAAGATATCCTAAGGAGTGAGATTGAAGTTAATTCTAAGTAGATTAAAAAGTTATAGCAAGAGAAAGCCATCAAACTTTGAAGCATGATTCAAAAAAATTTACAGGCTAAAACTTAAGAGAACTCAATAGAGTTCTCAGTATAAACTAGTCTATATATATATAAATTTACCCTATATTAAAACTTATATGTTAACTTATTCTAGTAAATTCTATGTCATTTTCTTGGTCATGTTGTTATGTGACTATGACTGTAATATATGTTATAGTTATAAATTGTGATATTACAACTCTTGACTAAGTCTAAATAAGAAAAATAAAATAAAACAAATAAAAGCCAAGTCTAATTTTTAGAACTCTGACATTACTCTCTCTTGAAGGTTTTTTTTCTAGAAAAACAGACTTCTACCTTTACTAATTCTTCTCCAACTTCTTTAGATATTTTTTCTCAAACCTTTTATTGTTCCAACTATCTAAAATCTTTGCTGTATACTTTTCTAGTAACTTCTTTCTTTTAAAATCTCTTTTTTTACCATTTCTAATTTCTCCTGCCTTCTAATCTTTGTACTTATTCTCTCTTAATCTCTATTACTAGTTCTTTTGCATTTTCTAAGTTCTCCTTTTTTTCATATATTATACTCTACCATGAATTCCTTCTAATAAACAAGATATTTCATGTATTTTTACACTATTCTCTTATTGAAAATTTTTTCCACCTCTCATTTTTCTACTTTATTAACTTCTATTGGTATTATATATCAAAGTTCAACTCCAAGTATTGATATTTTTATAATTGACTTACTCTCATCTTAAAGTTCATAAGTAACTTATCTTCTATGGCAAAATTTCTTACTACAAAACTCTATGAGTACTTGGTCTTTTATGGTAGAATTTACTTCAATTTAAATCTCAAACCCTGTTAGTGTCTTAAAGTAGATTATTTTGATCAAATATCTATCCAGCTTAGAGCTAGATATATATACTAACCTCACTTGACATGGAAAACTACTAGACTATGTAGTAATAGCACCACTTAAGTTTCCAAGTATTTTAGATACTTCTTCTAGTATTTAAGGACTGATGGATACTCTGTAATCTTTAGTCTGATAATTAACTATAATCTCAAATACCTTTGATACTAAACCTCAGTGTCAGTAGTAACATACTTATTTCTATTAGTATTCACTATCTCAAACTTTGTTTTTGATTGTCTAAAGTTTCAACCAAGCAATAAATAGACAACACAATATATAAGCTGAAGCCAAGACTGTTTATAAAAGTCTGCAGCCCTGCTTTCTCAGATAAGTTTTTATACTTGTTCAAACTCTGTCTAAATTCCATAGACTTTTGCCTTAAGTATAAACCACACTAGTTTTAGTTCTTTTACTTTTTGTCTCTTGAATAAATCTCTATACTTTACTACTCTATTTGTATTTACTACTAGATGAATTCTTATTGATTCTGGTAATTTTAATTTAATCACATCAACTAATACAATTTCTTCTTTTATATAAGACCTTATAAATTGTTAACTTTTTTGCTAGTTTTTCTTGAAACATTAAGTATTTTGTACTTAGTATTACTTTATCTCTATTTTTCCTCTCTTCTGCTTTCCATCTCTTATTTGCTTGCTTTTTTATCTCTTCTTGTGTTATCTTTAATATTGCTCTTGCTCTCTCTTATATTTTTCTCATTCTTTTCACAAATTCTGTTACTCTTTTTATCTTTTCTTTTCTTCTAATATCTGTTCTCATTTACAACTCTCTTTTATTATTTGTTATGAATAGTAAAATCTTAGTTGCTGTTTAAACTTTATTGTTAACTACAAATTCTGCTATAACAAGCTATTCAAGCTAATTCTTTTGTATGTGATATAAGGAGATCTTTTATTTCACAAAACCCTAATACTTTAACACTATTAAAGTCCATGGAGTTTTTTTTCCTTTTCTAGAATGCAAAATACTGCCACCAACTTTATAGAGTTTGTCTAATTGACTTTACTACTATCTACTACTAATTTCCATTTGTAAGGGGACCCAACTTTTTATTATGTCTAGTCAAGCAAAGACTCTCAATTCTGAATATATAGACTTCTCTATAGGCTTTTCTGCTTTACAGTACTAATAAACTCTGCTACAAAACCTATGGACTTTACCACTATCAGCTCCAAACTTTACATTTGTATGTTATCTTTCTGGAGAACTTTCTGAATTTTTATTTGTTATTTCTTTATCACTATCAAATATACCTTGTCTTATTAGGTGATGTTCTAGATACTTTGACCTAGATTTCTAATTATTTGTATATTATTATTCTGATATTAGCTTAGCATTATTCTGCTAGATTGTAATAGACTATAGAATATTCAATAATAGCTATATTTAGAAAATCTTATCCTATTCTCTTAGATTTTCCTGAAGATAAGTAGTATTTGATTACTAGCTTTTATAATAAATGTTTAGACTTTTCTGAAGATAAACTTCATGTAACTCTATGAACTTTACTTAGTCATCTTAAGACTATTAAGTCTAGTCTAGTCTATTATTGCTACTCTTCTCTGTCTGTCACTAATAATAACCTTTTTTTTTCCAGGCCAATATTCTAGATATTTCCATTAGGAACACTACTAGTTTAGAGGGTAAGATATTATAGTAGTAAATCTCTCCTACTATGTTGATTAAGCCTTGCTCTTCTACTATTAAGATCATGAGCTCATATTCTATACCTAGTAGACATGGACTGCTACTATGTATTATATAATAAATTATTTAAAAAAAACACTACTAGTTATACTGTTTTCATCATTTCTCACAAAGTAAGCTGATTTGGGAAATTAGAGTGTAGAGTATAAGTATATAGGATGTCTGTCATCTTCAGGAATTTTATTCTGTTTTTTTAGGTTTTTCTGGAAATAAGCTATATAATGTTCTATGTCAAGTCTAACCATTCTAAAGACTATTCTCTGTGGCAGTGATATCTTCTAATTAAATTTTAGTAAAAGCCTGTTCTCTATAATAACCATTCTTTCTACAATATATTCCTATAGCAGTAATACAATCATCCTCCAACTCTTCAAATACTTAGTCTTTTATGATGTTAATACTCCTATTAAGCTTGGCCTTCTATACTGGAGTTTCTCTATCTAATCTCTTTCAGTGTCTTATTACTAAAACATCTGCTTGGAATCGTACTATGAAATCTCTGAGCATCTTTTATATATTATTTTTATATATAAGACTAGTTATATTTTAATTTGCTAGTTTTATAATTAAATAATTTTAAGTGAACTTAATCTCTAGTGTTCAATAGTAATACACTACATTACTTCTTTCTCTTATACTACTATCTTGTATAGTAGTACTCAAAAGAAAATTAGTAAATACATTATTTTCCACCTCAACTTTCACTTCATAACCAGTACAAATGGCTAACTTACTATCTATAATGAATATGAATATCAATAAAGATATTATCAGATGAAGATTCACTTCCTCTAACAAGAATAGTTCTAGAGAGTTATCAATCCTCTCTTAAGTATTATCTAGGACCTATTATAAAAAAATGGAGGCTATGAATGATCTCAATAATGACAAATTTTAGAATCTTATCAATAGTTCATAACTGTTATACTTCAATAATATAGGGGTAAAAAGCTCTTTATCGAGTTCTCTTGTGTTATCCAATACAAGGTTACCTCTTAATTCAACTCTAAGGGTTTTGAGTTATAACATTAGAACTTGATTCCTATTCTTGGAACCGCTTAATACTAGCCTTCCCTTACTTACTCTATATCCATCCTCGACCAAAAGATAGTATAACCTTTTAGTCAAGAAGAGATTGCTGGGCCCTAGGCATAAAGGGTATACTAATCAGGAGGGGAAATCCTGATCATTTGTTAATATCAAAGCCCACTGGTATCCTTCAAACGTACTACCTTTTGTGGACATATTTCTTATATTTTTCTTGTATCAGCCTTGTGCTACAGGTTCCCTTGTAATTTGTCTATGCAGAGGAACAGCAGTCATTCTTAAAACATCACTTAGAGTAGAAAGTCCTCCTTAGGATAAAAGTAAACATATATTATCAGGGTCATAGAGAGAGGACAGAGATCGATGTAATAGAAGAACAGAAGTAGACAGTGATTTTGGAGATGCCATGGCTAACATGCTACAATCCCGAGATAGATTGGAGGATAGGAGAAGTGAAGATGACGAGATGCCCAGAAGAATGCAGTAAGCAGTGGAGGCCAGTTCAGGGGAAATCAGGTTGGGAGAAACAGAAGGAAAAAGAAGCAAAAGAGGAAGCAGAAAAGAAACAAGAGGAAAAAGAGAAGAAGAGAAAGCAGAAGAAAGAAAAAATGGTAGAAGTTAAGAAAGTAGCAGAGAAATAGGAGATTTGGAATGATGAAGAAGAAACAGCAAGATCAGAGACAGAAGCAAGAAAGTTAGTGCCAGAAAAGTTTCATCAATAGATAAAAGTCTTTAGAAAGAAACAATCTGAGAGAATGCCAACAAGAAAGGTGTGGGATCATGTGATAGAGATGAAGGAAGAATTTGTGCCAAGAAAAGGGAAGGTGTACCCATTGTTAAGGAAGAAAAGAGAGGAGGTTAGAGAGTTTATAAAAGAACAGCTGAG
>Ga0157368_1000652_pt1 | contig 15981 bp, 18 predicted proteins | sample AttbisABBM3_FD_113146 | JGI IMG/M metagenome (GOLD analysis project Ga0157368, IMG submission 113146) | Fungus gardens microbial communities from leaf cutter ant in Botucatu, State of São Paulo, Brazil - Atta bisphaerica ABBM3 | ecosystem: Host-associated > Fungi > Mycelium > Unclassified ...
ATCTACAAGGGACAAGTGACTACAAGCTGACATATCAATGAGATAAGGCTGGAGAACTTGTTGTTTACAGTGACTCTGACTGGGCAGGTGACAAAATGGACAGGAAGTCAACAAGTGGGTTCGTTGCCATGCTAAATAGTGATCCAGTTGTCTGGGGTTTGAAGAAACAGGCCAGCACTTCACTCTCAAGTACTGAGGCCAAATTTATTGCCTCGATGTCTGCAACTCAGGAACTTATTTGGCTCAGAGGACTTCTTTCTTCCATTAACCATCTCTCTCGTACTACTACCCCCTTACTCATTGACAATCAAGGGGCAATCTCGCTCATCAAAAATAGTCTCAGCTCAAAACACAGCAAGCACATCGAGCTTCACTACTACTTTATTTGTGAAAAATTCACCGATGGGACAATTGCTGCCAAATACATTTCTACAGAAAAGCAGTTGGCTGATGGTCTTACCAAAGCTCTTGCTGGCATCAAATACAAGAAATTTGTCAAAGGACTCGGTTTCGCTTAAGGAATGTTTGCCGAGTGGGCATGTTGTTATTCATTTGTCTTGTGTATGTCTTGCTTCATACTCTCTTTATATTTGACATCACATTCTTTCCTTCTAGACTTATTTCCTTACATAAGATTAGACTGTATATTTCTTTGCACCACAACTGTTCTACTGATCTGGTTCCTCGCTCACCAGGCAAATCCAAGAAAGAACTGAATATCTTTGACTTTTCTTGTTTATACTAGTCTTGGATAATTTTGATTTTGTTGTTAGCTATGGTAAGCTTGGAAGAGAAAAAAATATATCCAAGGTATTCTACCAACTTGGAATAAAATTTGCATTTCTTAGCATTTGCATCAAGTCCAGCTTTTTATAAACAATAAAAGACTTCTTTAACATACTTAGTATGATTAGTTATATCATTAGAATACATCAAAATATCATTGAGATAAATATCATTGAGATAAATTACCATACAAATATTAAAGAGGTTGAAAAAGGTGTCATTCATGAAGTACTAGAAGATAGTAGGAGCATTAGTGAGGCCAAAGGATATAACAGACTATTCAAATAATTTGTAGCAGTATAGAACATAATCTTCTATTCAGCAATGTAGACTAAGTAGTAAATATAACAGAAATCTATCTTGGTATAGATACAAGCTTTGTAGAAGAAATCCAGAAGGTTGGAAATTAGCAGAAGCAAATATTAATCCTTCTTAGTAATGTAGTTGAGATTGTGGAAGTCAACACAGACACAAAGCTATTCATATTTCTTCTGAACAAAAAACATAAATGCTCTATAGGGAGAGGAAGTGAGCTAGATGAATCCTGTATTGAGATTCTTGTTGATAAATTCCTTAAAAGTCTCTTGTTTAGTAGAAGACAGGCTGTAGATGGTGCTAACTGGAAGTTAGACACCTTCAAGATTGATCTGAAGATTGTAAGAGCAATAGAAAGTGAGAACTTTGGCCTTTGTTTTGCTGAACATATTTGCAAATTCATGATATTTGGATGGTATGACAGATAAATCTACTAGATTATCTGAAGTTTGTGCTAAACTTGCTGCAAGAGTTGTTGAACAGAGAGACAGGTGGAAAGTTTTTAAGTCTAACAGATGTGATGCTTGGATAAAAGCCAGAATATTTATGATAGCAATATGAGATCACTCAGAGTGAGATCTGGAAGTCTCAGAAATGAATTCAGAAGTCCTAGAATTAGTGGGTATAAATACTCCTTGGGCTGGTGAAAGTAGTAAGATGCCAGAAGATAGCTAAGATACCAATGGAAAGTTAGCTGTAGTATAAACAGATGTGAGATTCTCCTGCAAAATTAGATGGAAGGAAATAGATCCAGATGTCCAGTTAATTAATGGATTATATTGGATAAGCCAATTATATCTAAGAACCAGAGAGCAGAAAGAGTCAAGTGGAATAACATAGAAGTCCTGAACTATACTTTTACCAGATAGAAAATGAATAGGCAATAATATTATTTTTGAAGTAAAGTTATTTGGTAATTTATCAAATAGACAGGGGGAATGGATGAGATTAGAAGGTTATGAGCATACAAAAAGAAGGAATCAGCAAAGTAGTGGGTAGATCTAGAATCAATAAGAGTATAGAAGAGTATTTGCTAGATGTAATCTAGCTTATATACTAGGGATAAGGAGAAGAATAGAGTAAACAAATGTGGGTTAGAGAGAGCAGAAGCATTGAGATAAATTGAACTTGTAGTTGTACAAATAAGTTCAATGTGACCTCTAGTCTGTGTGGAGTCTCTAAGATCATACACTAGTTTTCTGATTTCTTAGAAAAGATATCTCCTTATGTAGAAAAAGTTATCTTGGCTTTCCTAGCCTTTATATTACCAGAGGACAGAAAAGACTAGTACTTGTTACAATTACCAATCTTGTGGCCATCAAAACTACAGTAAAGACACAAGTTGTTGTCCATATATCTTTTTTCTTCCTTACTTGTCAACTTAAAATTGTTGCCAAGCTTGGGCTTAAGATCCTCCTGTGGACTAGGATTCTTTAAGGACAGAGTAGGTGTTTTCAGAAGTGATTGAGAGAAATTTGCAGACAGAACTACAGATGGTTTCTAGGATTGGGTAGGTCTATTGGCTGATATAAAATTCTTCTTTGGTTAATAGAGAGAAAAAAGGTAGATAGTAAAAGATCCTGATTTTCTAGGATTGGAGTGTTTTTCTAGTTTGGATTGTTATCAACTGGAATGATGCTAGGGTCTAGAGCTATGAGTAAAAATATGCTCATAGCTCTTGAAAGAGTATATATAGATGACTAGAAAGAGACAGTCAGTCATGGATTACGTTATCTTGAGTAACAAAGAGGATTTGCTATGATGTTAGCAAATTGTTTGCTTAGCTATAGTATAGCTGTGAAAGGGGATTTCAAGCTAGGATTTGCAGATACTCTTTTAGAGAAAACCATAAAAGTAAACTTGAATAGACTGGAACAGGAAATATACAGAAAAGCAACAGCAGTGTTGAGAGTCTAAAAATACTGTTAAAATTCAAAAATGGATGTAAATATCCATGAGATTAGACAAAGTACCTGGGTTGTAGATCAAGCTTGGAAGCTTATCTACAAATCTGTGACATAACCTCAGATAACAACCTTGACCTCAACTTATGTGTTGTACCACTGTTTATTACATGGTTATAATTTCAGATAGAAAGTAACTAAGAGAACTATCTCAATAGCTTTAGTTGGAGAAGTGAGACAATGGTCTTTGGACAATTCTTAGTTGAATCTTAGTTGATTTCCAGACTGAATATTACAGAGTATTTACTTGGTCTTAAATACTAAGTCTGTAGTCAGAACTGTAGCTAGAAAATAATAATATAAAGAAACAGTTTTTAAGATATAAGATAACTGGAAGTTTAGGTAATGAGTTATTAGGAAATGAAATATGAGAGGCTAATCTATGTGCAAACAAGCACAGATAAAGAAATATACCTAAGTATTCTAACTAGAAGTCAGAGAACAAATGTCTCAGATATCTCATAAGTTAGTCTATAATTGTTATGTTTTAAGACTCAGAGTTAGAATTAAAAGAGTAAACTTTGGATGAAGTTAATCATAAGAGAACTCAATGGAGTTCTCAGTACAATATATCTATCTTATATACTATACTAGTTGGCCCATGCTACTACTACATCTAGTCTACTCTAAAGACTATGTGTAAAACATGTTATATGATATCATTGTTCTAGAACCTTTTATATTCTTCTATCATGACATGTGATCATGTGTGACTGTTATGTGACTCAGTGTCACACTTTTTTTTTGTGACAGTGTGACAGTGATGTCACATTAAACTCTAACCCTCAGTAAAGTGAAAAGTAAAATGAAAGTAAAATAAAAAGAAAAAGAGAATAGAATAAAGTTCATCATTCACAACTCTGACATTACCCCTCCTTCAAGATTCCTACTCTGGAGAAACTGACTTCTTCTTCCCATATCATCTTTCCCTTCTATCTTTTCCAACCTTTCTCTAACTTCTTCAGGTATTCATCCTTAAACTTTTTATCATCTCACTCAAATAAAGTCTTTACTGTATACTTCCCTGGTAATTCACTCCTCCTGAACTCCTCTGCATTTGGATTTAGTTTTATCTTCCACATTTTATCTATTCCCTTTTGTCACCTTACTTCTATCTCTAATCTTCCTTCAAACTTATCTACCAACTCTTTTATATTTTCCAAATCCTTCTCTCTTTCCCATGTGTCATTCTCTGCTATAAAACCTTTCCATCTCACCAAATACTTATCTACTCCTTGTACTTTTTTTTTATTCAATATCTTCTCTACCTCTCATTCTTCTACTCTATCTACTTCCACTAGTTTCAGTTCCTCCACTCTTTGTCCTCTCACTGGCTCTTTATATCTTTCTATCCTGCTAATGTTCACCACCAGATGGATTCTCATAGAGGCTGGCAGTTTTAACTTCACTGCATTCCTTGATACTACTTCTTCTATCTTGTATAGCTCCATATATCTCTTTGTCAACTTTTTAACTGGTCTTTCTTTGAACACTAAGTCTTTCATATTTAGCATTATTTTATCCCTCTTCTTCCAATTTTCTACTTCTCATTATCCTTTATCTACTTGCCTCTTTATATCTTCCTGCACTTTCCTTAATGCTGCTCCTGCCTCTTCTTGTACCTTCTTTATTCTTTCTGCAAACTCTGTTACTTTCTCTACTTTTCCTTTCCTCCTAATATTTGCTCTCATTCTTAACTCCCTTTTGTAGTTTGCTATAAAAGGTGAAACTTTTGTTGCAGAATGAACTCTGTTGTTTACTGCAAATTCTGCTATCACTAACCACTCTGGCCAATCTCTCTGCCTATATTTCATAAAGAACCTCAAGTACTGTTCCAACTCTTGGTTCATTTGTTTCATCTGCCCATCCATTTGTGGGTGGAATGCTGTTAATAATCTCATCTCTATCTCTAACATCTTATTTAACTTCTTCATCAACTCTACTACAAACTGGGGTCCTCTGTCTGATATAACACTTTCTGGTAACCTGTGTAACTTCCACACATTATCTCTAAACAATCTTGCTAAACCTTCTGCTGTTGTTTCTTCTGTTGTTGCCACAAAATGAGCTATCTTGGACAACCTATCACATACTACCAATATTGCATCCTTCCCTGCTACTAATAGCAACTTTGTGATAAAGTCTACTGTCAGATGTGTCTATGGCTTCTCTAGTACCTCATTCATCATAAACTTCTCTGCTGGTGCCTCTGTTCTATTCTTCATCCTTTGATATGTATTACATCCTTCCACATATTTTCTTACATTTTTTGTCACCTCTGGCCACCAGTAGTTCCTCATTACCAACTCTGTTGTCTTTCATCTACCTTCATGTCTAGCTACTAGTGTATCATGATGAAGCCAGATTATCTCCACTCTCAACTCCTCATCTTTCAGCATATATATTTTTTCTTCTTTCAATATCAATCCTTTCTCTATCTCCTATTTGTCTCCTCTCAAGTTTCTCACTCCTATCTTCTTCATCTCTTTGACCACTCTAACTACCTCTTTTTCTTTATCTCTAACTTTTTTAATCTTTTCTACTATATCTACCTCAGGTCCTCCTACTACTACTTTATATAAATTACAAATACAATGGTTTTTAATAAATACTTGATTACTATTGTCATTTTCTATAACTATTTTCCAGTCCAGTCTTCTACTAAGTCCATCTGCCTTTTCCATTTTTATGCCTGGTATATGCTTCAAGGTGAAATCAAATTTTGACAGGTATAACACCCATCTTGCTTGTCTCCTATTCAATTTCTACACCTTCATTAAATATTCCAGATTTCTATGATCTGTCCAAATCTTGAATTTAAATCTTATATTCTTTAGTAAGTGCCTCCAGTTTTTTAATCCTCTAATCACCGCTAACATCTCTTTATCATGTATTTTGTAATTTCTCTCTGTCTCATTCAATGATTATACCACTGGTCTCCATTTTCTATCACTGCACTCCATAGATAATATTTCCCTTGTTATATAATCTGATGTATCTACTTCCATCCTCATCTTCTTGTTTAAGTATGGGGCCACCAAGATGGGTTCTGTTGTGAACTGTTTCTTCAATACTTCAAATAACTTTTCCTGTTTTATTCCCTACTTCCATTTCTGTTCTTTTCTTGTCAACTCATGTAATAGCCTTACTATCTTCACAAATCCTTCTATAAACCTTCTATAATAATTTGCTAGCCCTAGAAACTTCTGTATGTTCTTTACTGATTTAGGGACTGGCCAATCTAACACTGCCTTCACCTTTGCTTTCTCCATCTTTATACCTTCTAGCCCTAGTACTACTCTTAAGAAATCCACCTCTCTCACTTTCCACTTACACTTCTCTTGTTTCACATATAAATAATTCTCCTCTAACCTCTTCAATATCTCTGCTACTAACTCATCATGTCCTTTCTCTGTTTCTGTTCCCACCATTATATTGTTGATAAAACTTCCAACTTTCCCTGTGTTTATCAAGTCTCTTAGTAACTCATTCATCATAGCCCAGAATGTGGCCAGTAAATTTGTCAATCCAAAAAACATAACAATGGGCTCAAAAGATCTCTCTGGGGTTGTGAAAACTGCCTTCCACTCATCATCTTCTTTTATCCTTATATTATTGTACCCCCACCTCAAATCTATCTTTGTAAATATTTTCTTGGTGCCAATGTTTTTGATTATGTCTGAAATAAGTAGTAGTGGGTAGTTATTCTTCACTGTTCACTCATTGAGATATCAATAGTCCTGTACCATTCTTTTCTTTCCATCCTTCTTCTCTACAAAGAATACTAGTGTAGTCTGTGGTGACTTTGACAGTCTGATATACCCTTTCCTTATCTGCTCATCTATAAACTCCCTTACTTCCTCTCTTTCCTCTCTTAACAATAGATATATCTTCTCTTTTCTCAGTACAAATATTTCCTTCAGCTCAATCACATGATCCCAAATCTTTCTTATGAGCATTCTTTTACTCTATTTCTTGCTAAAGACTTTAATCTACTTATGAAATTTCTTTGGAACCAACTTTTTTGCCTTGGCTTCTGACTTTGTCACTTTTTCTTCCTCATCTCATATCTCCTATTCTTTTGCTACTCTCTTTATTTCCACCATACTGCTTCCCTTGGTTTTCTTCTTCTTTTGACTCTCTTTTTCTTTTCACTTATCTCCTTCTTCTCTCTTCTTCTCTTCTTTTCCTTGTTTCTGCCATCCTGACTTCTCTTACTTGAATCTCTATTGTCTCCCACACTTTTCTGGGCATCTCATCATCTTCACTTCTCCTGTCTTCCAATCGATTTTTGGATTATGGTGAGCAAGCCAAGGCATACTCAGTATCATGCTCCACTTTTATTCTCCTATCACATCTATCTCTGTTCTTTCTCTATGCCCTTGGTAGTAAATGTTTACTTTTACTATATACTTGATGGGTCTCTCTTTGTTGAAAGAGCCATCTATATTTCTTACATATATGGGCCTCTCAATCTTCTTCAACTTAAACTTCTGCTTTTTTGCAAACTCTGAACTCATTACTAATCCTATCATCCCACTATCTAACAATGCCTCCACCATAATTTCTTCTTGTGTATCTATCCTTTCTAGTCCAATCTTCACTGTTACCTCTCTTAATAATTCTTCCTTCCTTTTCTCTTAATATTGTTCTTCTGTTCTTCTTGGGTTCCTCTCAATCTAAAATACTAGCTTGCATTATGTGATTAGCTAATACATGAAATCTGTTATATTTGATTCTCCTCCCTTAGCCTATTCTTTCCCAATTTCTACAATTTTATGCTAAATGGCCAAACCCTCTACAACTGTAACAATTTCTTCCTCTATCCACTTCCATTGCATATGGATCCCTTCTCATTCCCATTCTTCCTTCCACTTGCCCTTGTATAGGGTTTCTGACAACTACTGCATTTGTTCTCTCCATTCCTTCCATTGGGGTAGGTCCTGCTAGTGCTCACTGCATTTCTTGTCTTCTAGGCCATACTTGAGATAGAGGAAGTCATGGCCTTGTTCCTCCTTGGTTGTTCCCATGTCCTCCTTCTCTTTTCTTCTGTCCTCTCAATCTTTCCTCCTCTCTCCAACTCTCTCTTCAGTGTCTATCCAAATTAGTGGCATGCTCATACCATTGATCTATACTAGTTGGAGGCCTTTCTGCCTCCATCAGCTTTCTTTCAGCTGCTCCATTCATTCCTCTTTTAGACTCCTCCACTAATGCTCTTCCTTCATATCTGCTTCCTCTAGCTGCTCTTTGGGACTCCTGCACAAATTCCTCCATGGTTCTTCCTCTCTGCTCCAACCTTCTTAATTCTGCTACTTTCACTAATTCTTCATCTCCTCCTTCAAACTCCTTTTTTAACTCCAACAAAAATTCTCCTGCTGATTCAAACTCTACTTCTTCTGTTTCCAAATCCTCTAGTATATTCTCCTTCCACACATCTGCTGATCCTTCTTGCACATATGACAGTACCTATTAAATCTGCTCTTCTACTGTTGCTCCTCTCATCTACATTCTCAAATATAGTTTGCATGCAGTAATGAAATCTCTTACTTTCCCTGCTTCTCTATTAAAAACTAGTAGTTTTGCTACCTCTATATTGGATCCTATATTAGATCCTTCTGCTGCTCCAACTTCTTCTACAATCAGGGCCTGACTCTGTACTTACATTGCTACTAATTGTTCTTGCTGCTATCTGATGATTTGGTGGAGGTTGTGCTGACTCATGGTGTTATATGAAGGAGAGAAGTCAATGGATGATGCTGATGGTGGTGGTAGTATTGGTGATGAGGATATATATAAAGAGAAGGTAGAACCTATACTGGTCTCTCCCTCTGACTCATATTCTGAACTGGACTCAATCTCTGTATGTGTTAGCAGGTCCTCTTCTAGTCCTGCCTTACACTTCCTACTAACTACCTCTTCTACTAACTGCTGCCCTAAGAAAAGAGTAAACAGTTTTGGTCTAAGAAGACTATTCTACTCTAAGCAAGATCTTAAGGATGCCTACTGTTTTCCTATGTAGATAGCTCACAAGTGAAACTGTAGCACAGAGCTGATAGATGAAAAAAGTATGTAATATGTCTACAAAAGGTAATATATCTGAAATGCACTAGTGGGCTTTGGTACAAACAAATGGCCAAGCTTTACCTGCTTAACTAATATATCTCTTGAGTTTATAGTCTGGCTTTGTCTTCTTGACTTTGAGCATATTGTGATGATAAGAGAATAAAAGAATAGAGAGAGTCTTATGTTGGATGGTCTTAAGAAAGTTATTGAGTTCTAATATTATATCTTAAAACTCAGAGTTAGAATTAAAAGAGTAAACCTTGGATGGGGTTAATCACAAGAGAACTCAATAGAGTTCTCAGTATAATGTATCTATCTTATATACTATACTAGTTGGCCCATGCTACTACTGCATCTAGCCTACTCTAAAGACCATATGTAAAATATCATTGTTCTAGAACCTTCTATATTCTTCTATCATGACACATAATTCATGTGATATGTGACTGATGTGTGATACCAAATCACACATTTTGTGATAGGGATACTTTTATCCAACTTGGTCTTCTATAGTAGAATCATACTTTTGTCAGTGTTCTACCACTAAAACTTTTGCTCAGAAAAATAGAGGCTATATCACTGAAACTCCAAGTATCTTCTATAGTCAGTATTTATATATAAGACTAGTAGTTACATTATAATTTGCTAGTCTGATAATCAACAAAGATAAATCTTATTGAACTCAATCTCTAGTGTTCAACAGCAATATACCAATTAGCACTCACTTTCATCTTGAACTTCTTCCTCCATCTGAAGTTGTGACTATATGACAGACAGATGGTGCAGCACATAAGCTAAAGCCAAGATTGTTCCACAAGTTCACATATCTCTGAGTCTACTTTGCAGACTTTCACTACCGGTGTGAACTGTACCTAACAATCAGAAGAGAAATGAACTTGGTTAGGTTAGATGTCCATGTCTATGATAGAACTTTTCAGCTGGAGTCTTTGCTTATCTATAAGAGTATTTGTCAACAAGAAATGAGGTTGGCCTCTTTAGAAAGATATACATCTATCAGGAAATTAATAGTATTGTTATGACTTAAGTCTCAAATAAGATAAAAGCAGAACTTTATATTAGGATTAATACAAGAGAACTCAATAGAGTTCTTAGTACAGATGTGTTTACCTTATATACCTTTAGACCATGGCCAGTATACCTTTATATCTAACCTATTCAACATGCTGTAGCCATATTATTATAATATCATTCTTTCTGAATCTTTTATGCTCTTTTTTATATTACATAATGTTATGACTATGACTGTGACAGTCATCATGTCATTGTCATGCTTTGTAATAGTTGTGACAGTCATATCACCATCTCTTATCTAAGTCTTAATAAGGAAAACAAAAAATAAAATAAGATAAAAGAGGAGAAAATCAAAAGAAACTAAGTCTACTGTCTTTAAGTCTGACAAGTATGCTGTCTTGGAAGTGATGAGATATACAAATAGTAATGGCCCATGAGTGAGTTTGTCTAAGTAGAACTTGATTGGGAATTATACCAGCAATAGCCTCAACTTCTTTGGTGAGTGAGATACAAAAGACTTTTATTTAAAATATTATAACTGAAACCTATAGTGTAATAAGTAGGATATATGTTTTATATAAAAGATATTTGTTGAATGGTAAAAGACCCTTTTTGAAATTGCCTCATAGTTTCATTATGAACAAAAACTTGATAATATAGTAGTAAGTATGATAACAGCTTTCTGTTGAAGAAGAAGCACTATATTCTTTAGATATAAAATGCTCTCTCTGACAGAGTCAAGATTCATAGAGAGTTGGCATCATTTCTTATCTTAGAAAAATGAAAAGCCTCAGACTTGTCATGTTTAATAACTAGTCCAAAGTTACACAGAAAAGAAGGAATTTTATAGTAACTGTTAAAGTGACTGCAGCAGAGATGCAGAGTTTGTATTTCAAGCTTTAGAAAGATCTAAGATATATTGTTCAACTAATAATGCAAGGTAAGAGTATAAGTCCATTCTAATCTAGCCAAACAGTGATGAAATAACTGTAAGAAAATTAGCTCTTGTATGAAATTCCAGTACTTAAATACTGCCAAACTTCACAATATTCATTAAGCTAACACTACTGTTCTCTACCATCAAACCTTGTCAAGTATTGCTTAGCATTCCAACACTATCTTATTCTATATGTTGTTGCTGTAAACCTCTTTTCCTTCTTAACTGATCTTCTAAATGCTTCCATCAAAGTTCCTAACCATTTAAACACAATCATTCTTTGGTTATGTCAGTGTTTTACTAGATTAGAATATACTTGAGTAGTATTTAGGATAGCTGTTGCCTTTAGGAGTCTTTATTCTGTTCTCTTAGGATATTTCTGGAAGTGAGTGCCACTTGTACTTTATATAGACAATATAACTTAGAATACTCTCAGAAATTGTAAAATAGAGCTATCTAAAAGATTACCAAGAAAGGCAAGAGTGTATTTGATAGCAATAAAAGATGTAGAATGGTAATTACTCAAGTGCTAGTAGTAACTAGAGTTTGGTAGATGGGAGTAGTAAAATTGACAAAGTAAACTTTGTAGGCTTTGTAAAAGACTATAGAACTCTATAGTATTGATAACATATATTAGTAGTATTTGGATCTTAGCTTTTTTGCAAAGTAATAGATTTTCTTATAGTAATTATATATAAGATTAGTAGGTGAGATATCAGAACTTTTCTTTTGAGAAATAAAAAAGCCATTATCAAGAGTAAAAGAGTTGAAATAAAGATAGAAAGGTTAGGGTTTTTCAATATTTTTCTAAAATTAAAGCAATATATAAAGTAAAAAAATAGGAGAGAAAACAGAGCCTTGTCTCATTTTTATACTAGAAGAAGAAAAAAGAGATATATTTAGTATTATAATTAAAAAAATAGTTTAAAAAGAAATATTACCAAAGTTTATCTAACTGGTTAGAGTAAATAAATCTCTTATCAGTTATAAATATCTTCCATATCTATATACTCTTAGCTATTAGGGAATACTAGCAATATGTAAGCCCAGATCTACTCTATAGAAGCTTAGTTATACTCTTAGACTAGTTATCATTTATATTTGTCAAAAATTACTAAAGTAGACTTAGTCATTTTATTTTTATTTTTACTTTTTGCTTTATTTTTATCACATCCAAATCTAGCTATATCTGTTCTAACTCACAGATAATATCTCTTTCTTTATCCATACTTTCTAATTACTTCTAGTACAGATCATATTTCTTCATTCTATCTTAGATGTCTTTGCTGGACCTTTGCCAACTCTATGAATCTCTATCCCTAACATCTGAAAATCACTAGTATCCAAGATAATGCTTAGCAGTCTTGAATTTAGATAACTATTCTAGGTAGCTTACTTAGTATATACTAGTAATTTATACTGTAAAGCCTTATCCTAAAAATCAACTAAAATTACCATCTACTTCTAGTGTTAGTAACAACATATCTCTTTATCTTCTAGTAGACTAAGCTACTTATTCAGTTCTAAATTTTTATCCAAAATATATAACCAGTACAACTTATAGAGATATAGCATATAAGTTGAAGCCAAAGATTGTTCCAATCACTGCCTTTTATATTCTTGGATAATGTATGGTATAGTTTAGTTTTCTTATATAGACTTAGCTAAGAGAGCATAATATAATGTGATATGTGATGGAAGCATAATATATTTGTAACATCTTTCATAATTATATCCCATAGTCATATAATCAGATAAAATATTGTAGAACTTTCTGAAAGAACTTAGTCATTACTTTAAGATAGATTAGTATGATATGTATAGATCAACAACTAGGATATATAAAGTAATCTACCTTATATTAGAAGTTCTCTTGTATCACTTAATACATGAGTATGCTTTTGGCCTAACTTAGAGACAAGTACTAATTTTCAAGATAAACATTAATAAATAAAAAGAAAAAGATTAAAGTCATAAATATCCTATATTTGCTAGTATAATATTAGAAGATATTTTGAATGTTATAAGAGTATTACATACTAGTCTGTCATAAACCAACTTCTGAGACTTCTAGAATATCTACTTTCTGACCTCCAGATAAGACTCTAACCATATCTAGATATACTTTATCTATGCTTATTCATACATAGATCAGCCCCTCATATTTTATCTCCTAGTAACTTATTATCTAGACTCTCAGTTATCCTATATTTTAAAAACTATCTTTATAATGTCTTCTTAGTTATTCCCTATACTACTATTTCTCTAGCTACAGTTCCAACCACAGACTTAGCATTTAAAATTAAGTAGATATGCTATAGTATTTTATCTGAAAATTGACCAAGAATTGACCAAAGCTCATCTTCTCACTTCTCTGACTAAGCTATTAACTAGTTTTTCCTGATATCTCATCATTTAAAATTACAACCACATAACAGACAAGTTGAGGCCAAGGTTATTATTCAAGGTGATATTACTGATTCATAAACAAGCTTCCAAGCTTGATTCACAAACCAAATACTTTGCCCAATTTTATGAATATCAACATCTGTTCCTAGACAAGTTTCCATATTTAATCTGACTCTTTCTGTGCAACTAATTATAAATATTCACTTGGAGCAAGATCTGTCTTCTTGATATGGTCTAAGATTATCTGCTATATATTCTAGATAGCCTATGAATCTCTCTCCATTTCTTATGATCTCCACAAATCTTTTGACAATACTTGTAGTGACTAGTTGCTCAGAATAATTACCTTAGCTCTCTAATTCTCATTTATTATTTTTAGAACTTAATTTTAAATACTAAGTACTATAATTTCAACTATGACTAAGAAAATGGTCAAGTAGGAGATAGCTAAAGAAATATTATAAAAACAGTCTCTAAGTAATATAATGATTCAGAGTTTGGATAATAAATCACCAGATTGTCACATTTTGTTCTAGCCATCTTCCAATCCATGAATAATGCTTTCTCTCTTTTATCTGCATTCCCAATCTCTTTCAGTGCAAATCACTTCTCTCTATTTTCTCTCAGATATCCTTGCTAGTTCCTTACCTAACTCTATGAACTTTTATTCACAATATCCAAGGATCACTAGTATCCAGGATAACTCAATTAACAGTTCTATTCCAGATAACTATCCTAGGTAGTATACCTAGTATATAAACTAGTAGTTTATACTATATTAGCTTTATTCTGAAAATCAGCCAAAACTGACATCCTCTTCTGATGTTGGCAATCACATACCTCGTCACCTTCTAATGTTCCCAACTCTCTAAGTTCCCCAAGTTCTCTTCTGAAATATACAACCAGTGCAACTTGTAAAGATATAGCATATAAGCTAAAGCCAAAGGTCATTTTAACTTTATCTTCTGTATTCTCAGATAATGTATAATTAGCTTGTTTAGACTTCCAAGATACTTTATTGGATCTCAGATAATGAGATGTGAACCACATCTAATACAGATGATGAAATATAGAAACTTAATCTATACATGAGTTATATATAGATATAAAAAACATTTAGAACTAGTAAAAAGTTTTATCTGTGAGTGTAAAACAAATATCTTAGATATCTTGGTTTGAAACAAGAGCAATAGAGAAAGAGAGCTATTAACAGAAGAAGTGAATATACTGAAAAGTAATTTAAAAGCAAAAGATAATGAAGTAGTAAAGACAATAGAAAATATAAGAAAGACAGAAGTTAAAGTTCTAAAGAACAAAGAGTAGAGAGAAGAAGAATTATGTTAAGAGAAGAGAAGGTTTATGTGCCAAAAGATAAGAAATTAAGAACAGAAGTAATTCAGTATACCAAGTAATTCAGTATACCAGCATAGCATTCTTTGTTATAGTATACTTTTTTTTTTTTAAGTCAACAATTTATTACATAGGGCGTGATGGCAGTCCATGCCTACAGGAGGAATTATGTATGGAGTATCAATACCCTAACCTTTTTTATGTAGTTATCCAACATAAAGGACTATTAAGGAATTGAACCCATAATCTCAAGTAGGTTTGAGGTAGGCATAATACATATGGACGGGGGTCTCTTCTACTATGCCATCTCTCCCCCATTATAGTATACTTGAACTCTTATATTTTATTTTGATTTTCTTTTTCTTTTATCTATTTTTTTGATTTAATTTCTTTTTTTCTTTTATTTCTTAGATGATGAAGAAGCACATGGATTATCACCCCTTCTTTCTTTCTTACCACCATCTTGCATGGTAGCACCTATTAGAGACCAAGGGAATATAACACATTCTTCTACTACAATGAGCTTCAATACTTTAGATTCTATTTTTATTCAAGAGTTAAACATGGATGTTGACTCTGTCAGCACTATGTTCAAGTAGGACTACAATGATGATGAGGTGAGAGGCTGTTCTCTAGATGCGAGCATACATAGGCCTAGGTCTCCTTTAATGTTTTCAAGTGAATGTGACAAAGAATATCATATTTGTGTTCAAAAGGAAAGCAATAAAATGGTCGAGAATGACAACGATATCGAGCCTGCTAACTCCATAGGCAGTATAAGGCTTGAATATGCAACCTAGAAGGGTCAGAACAATCAGATTGGCAAGGCAGCTGACACAAGTCTCAACACAAGGCAGCAACGCGCCCTGACTGTGGAACCTGCCCTCAATAGTCCACCTGGTGAAAACATGTTCGATATTTAACTCAATTACGATCCAGACCAGACTCTAGATTCAGAATCATGGGATGGTAACTTTCATGCTATATCTTTACATGGATCTATAGAACATATTGTGTCTAATGTTCTTAGCATCAAGAATTCACTTCTTAGGATCAAGAAATACATTTCAGGTAAGTCTATCAATGGTGACAAAGCTAATGATCTCAAGGAACTGTCTGGCATGG
>Ga0157368_1000653_pt1 | contig 15969 bp, 10 predicted proteins | sample AttbisABBM3_FD_113146 | JGI IMG/M metagenome (GOLD analysis project Ga0157368, IMG submission 113146) | Fungus gardens microbial communities from leaf cutter ant in Botucatu, State of São Paulo, Brazil - Atta bisphaerica ABBM3 | ecosystem: Host-associated > Fungi > Mycelium > Unclassified ...
AAAAAAGCTTACCAAGACAACCTGGATATTCACAGTCCCTTGATGATCATGATAACTTGAACTTAAGACCATGTAAGAATGCTTCTCATTCCATGAATGAATGACCTTGCCTTCGGCAGAACGGCTGAAGATCCGGCCGTACACACTGAAGTCCCTCAATGAGATGACATTCAGATATCACGGTTCTTCAATAGGTGGAATAACAATAACACCATGAAGAGGGGGGTTATCCCAGCTCTTGTGGGAGATGTAGCTCCGATCGGCTCTTGTTCGAATGCGAGTTGGCCCCACTCGTCAATCTCGTGTACTGCCCAGAGAATATATTAGCTGTAGCCTGCCTCCACAATACTTGTTGTTAGACCCCGCTTAGATTTGAATTCGAGTGTGCGGTATACATGGACCCCATCATATACAGTCCTCCGCACTGCAAATTTCGTAAATACCATAGGACCCCGTGATCTTGGTATATTTTTTCGATGTGCCTGCAAGGTTCGTTGAAAAGTAAAAATAGCACCATTATGCTACGTTCAGACAAGCACGCAAGACGAACGGCTTCTACAGTAAAGGCATGGGAATTGGTGCACTTGGTCAAAGGACGAGCTTGAGAATATCTAGTCAATCTTGCGTCACCATAGATAGACATAACAATACACTTTGTCATTGCGATTGTAGAGATCTCACTGCCAGTCGGAACGAATGTCATCTAGGGAACAGTCACCATGGGATTCAATTACTCGAGTTCCAGAAGTCTGAATCCAAGCCCTACTGATACTATGTTTGTCTCAACCCAGGATCGTATCCTTGCTTTGATGCCTCTGCCCCACAAAACCCTGTAACTCTTTGTTTGAATCTCTTATGATTGCTCACAAAAAAATACCAAAGGATAATTGTCAATTACCAGAAATTGCCATTCTGCACATATGGCTTCCGCGAAAAAAGGCACATATAGACAAACAACCAGACCACAGTCAATTCTGAGCTAAAAAATGTGATAAAAATCCTATGCCCTAGGCTCAATCGTCATTCTGATAATAGTTCTGGCCGACTGCTCCAGAACTCATCCTGAATGATATCGCAATGCAAGAGGGCTATCCTGGTCATCTTCTTTTTCGATTTGGCTTTCGATTTGGACTTTAATTTCAGTTTATCATGGGTTCGAGTCAGTTCTTGGTTCGAAGTTGGAGCTAGATGTGCTGATGATTGATGTGCACATATGGTGGAATCAATAAAAGTGTCAATATCTGCAAATATAGAACTATGTTGGTCTTCTGCTTGATCCAATGGCATATGGAATGAACGCGACATGTTTCGGGAAACGGGAGCGGAGAATGAATCATGAGCAACGATGTGCCTATTCGTCTCAGTCCCACCGTTAGGGCCGCAGTGCAGCAATTGGATCGATGTGGAAGGTGTATCAGATGCTACTTCTGGACAAGAAGGCATCATCTTCATTATCATTCAATTTGAGCGATCAGTAGACATGTTGAAATCCAGTAATATCAACAAACGGGATCAAAATATAACATGTCACGTCAGCAGGGTGGCGGAGGAGTCAGGAAATATAATTACGAACTTGATCGGGTGAGATAGGTTGAATGATTCGTTCATCTGATGGTCGGATATCCAAACCCTCAAAAGGTTGACCTTCATTGACAACATCTTCCCGTACTAGAATACTGCCCTTACGAAAGCGGGGATGGATCGTATTGTAATTAATGTTGAAGCAGGAGAAGAGAACCTCGTTCTTATCTTTAGAAAATGTGCCCTACAAAAAATGAGGCATAAATGAGGCGCAGAAACTCAATAGGACGAGATTGGTTAGGAAGAAATAGCAGTTAAAAAGGATGGGGAGAAGACTATACATACATGGAGAGTGGCATGGGCTTCGGCTGTGGTTTTTCCACCCTGTTGCACCAGAGCCCAGAAAGTAGTGTTATAGAGATTATTGACATGTGCTGAAGAATATTGAGCGATTCGGATGAGCGTAAATGAGGACAAGGGACGTACTGTCAGCCTGTCTCCAAGAAAAATAATCCTTGACTACTTTTTCTGTGGGGTAGCAGATAATCCGTCCGTCGAAGGAAGGAGGGTACTGAAGTAGGGTTTCAGGGAAGTATCTTGACCAGTGGAAAACGTAGGATGAGGTAAATTGTGATGTAAGCATTGAAACAATTTTGGAGTGTCGACGATTGTAAATAGTTGTCGACTTCTTCAAAAGAAAACTGACAACAAATGAGGTGAGTCGGGAAAGAACACCTCACCAAGTGACCGTAAACGTGCCTATATTCGTCAGACTCTCCAAATGCCAGGACAATATCTGGATAGAGTTCCATGGTATCTCGGGCAGCATGGTCCATCAATTCTAAGGCCCGTACATCATTTGGTTTTGCAAAATTGTGAGCGTCAGAGAATCTGGGTTTATGTTTGCTGATGATCCTATACGGATTGTGTCGAGCTTACCTATGAAAAGAATGTCCATCTAGCCTCAAAACCAGAAATGTATCTGGCAGCAGAGAGTCAGGTAGCTCAAAATTGCGGACATATGCATACTTGGTGTTAGCCATCGTAAAAGACATAAACAAAAGAATTGGAGGTAAACAGCGAAGATAAGATCACATAGATCAGATAAGATAACATGACTGTCAAGCTATTCCTAATGCCAATCTATTCCTAATGCCAATCCTCGTTCAGAGACCAGGTTTACTGGGTCCGTTGGACTCAGTATAAAAGTAGAGTCTTGTGACTTTGCTTTGAATGCGATCATTCACAAGGTATTATTATGCCTCCATAACCCTTGCGAACAGTCCGCGTCGCAGCTTTTCGCGCTGGCCAGGGTCGGTCATGGAGTCGGGAGTCGAGAGCCTACCCAAAAAGGGAACAGCTTCCTAAAACAGGTTTAAATCACATCATAACGCACTGACCAAACATTGCTCCTCGTTGTCTTCCATCCTTCACCTCAAGGTAAACGCATTTCTTTCTCGTAAATCCCGCCCCAATTTCCATTTATTGTACAGGATTATCTTCATGAGTACCGCAGCTAACTCTTACTACTTCCGTCGCCGTACCATTGGCCGGACGGCTTCTCCGCCCACATGGGCGTGCTACGAGGAAATTCCATACGACGATGATTATAGTACCAGTTGCTCGGAGGAGGATTCTTGCTCTGAAGATGACGAAGATTATATTGAACATCCAAGTGATTCCGAGCAGAGTGAGAGTGGGAAGAAGACGGTAGCGCGAGATCGGAATGTGACCCGTGAAAACAATGCTTCTATCATGAATATGGAGACGGAAGGTGTTAGAGCTACAGATGCCTCCATGAAAGAGAAAGAGACACAAAGGGATGTTAAGGGTAAACAGCGTGCAGCAGATCCTGAGCCGGAGTCTACCCGGGGACGCAGGCACAAGAAGGAGCGCCGACCGACTTGTACTCTCAGGCCCATCTTGACTATTCATCGTAGCCAAGGTTTTGTCTGGAACCAGGTATACTTGATTCACTTTAAATTGTGACTTTGAATTCTTAAATACATCCAGGATTTGTTCATTCCGCCATACGCCAAGGACAGATGTGCGTTTTTAATTTCCCTTTTATTTGCCGAGTGCCAACATTGACATTCTACCTATCTTATGTCGTCTCTTGAACTTTTCTGATGCTCCCTTAGATGTTGCTTCGACCTCTCCTCCAAATGCACGTGGTTTTATCTCTTCCAGCTCCTCCAACACCGACTACGAGGTCGAGGTTGTCGAGATCCGAGTTAAGGAGGGTGAACTTTTTCATTAAACTGCAAGGCTATAACATCTAGTATTCTATCCATGCGTACATACATGAGTACTCTAAAGTTTTATTTCATTTACTCTCGTCTCTCTCAATTAGCATAGCATAGGTATTTCTCAATCAGTTTCTCTCTTGCTGCTGTTCTCTTTGAGCTTTCCCCTCTTTCATTCTTCATTTGTATTTTTAGCTTTCTTCTCGTTGAGTACGAGTTCACATTTTCCCAGCTCATTTCTGCAGTCAGTCAATATATAATCTTGAGGAGACGAATGTCATCGAAAGATGAGCATGTTCAATAAATTTCGAACCGTGCTTTTTAAAGCACTTGATACCGTTCTATAACCATAACGCTGCAGCAAAAAAATGTGTTTGGGTTCCAGGAATCATACATGGCAGTAGAAGCATAAGTCATACGTCCGTATGATCCAGTGATTCAAGTCAGCAAAGGAAGTATACACGGAACAGGATCTAAATGAGAAACCATGAAAGCGCTGCGCTATTTCGGATCGCGGTCTCTTATAGCTTTTTGGCTGTCATTGATAAGTTTGCCTTTTGCAGTTGTCAGTGCTTTTTCACGATCCTTGAGTGTATTCTGGTGATTGGCGAGGCGGCCCTCAAGAGTCTCGAAGAGCACTTCTTTCTGACTACAAACAAGGATCAGCGACGGCAAGGGGTCGGAGAGAAGGCTACATACTTCATGAAATCTATCGTCTTTGCAATCGGAAAAAAACTCAGATCACTGACAAACGATGGATAGACGAGAGGAAAGGAACCTTCTTCATCATACTCTTCAGTCGATCCATAAGTTCTACCGGACACAGACGTGTCAGCACAGGTACAGTAGGATGAGAAAATCCATTGCATAGTACCTTCGCCACCTGCTATCCACTCTTCCTTGGGTGCCGCTTGCCAGATACTGATGCGATTATGGAAGTGTTCTATCTGATTTCGAAGCAATGTGTCGCCGTCAAGGCCACAGAGATCTTGCCAAATATCGGTTCGAGGCACAGCCGACTGCGAGTGGGAATTGCGCCCGAGATGATCTCCAGAAGCCAAATTCGAAGGATGAATAGAGCGACCAGGAGCCTTTGTCTATCAGTGAGGCGTGTGACGAGAGTAAACAGAAAGTAGTACTGAGTTCCGCTGGCGCTTTGCAGGTTGATTTGTGTCACCTTCGGTGGCATAGCGGTCTCGGGAGTGCTTCCTATTAGTCAAGACCTGTTGCTGTTGTACATAGAATTCGTCATAAGCGTCATCCGTAGTGTAATTCTGGGGGAAAACCCTCCGGGGACCAGTAAAGCTAGGCTCTATACCAAGCCCTTCCATCCGAGCTTGTCCATTTCTGCATCCATGGGGAGTAGAGGCTCTGAACGAACTCAGGCAATCCACCTGGATTTCATCTGAACCACCCGAGGTCTCGGGCGAAGGCTGTTGGCGGACAGGAACTCCACAATTCTGAATTTTATGATGTGTAGAATTGGGTATATGCGCATTAGGAATATCGAGGGAGCCCAGGGATTCGTCTGGTGACATCCCATGCGGTAGGCTGCTATGGACAGGTAAAGCAGGAGCCTTGAACTCATGATCTGGGGATGTCAAAATCGGCGGTTTTTCAGTGGACACACGGACGGGTTTAGGAGTAACGATCCTGTCTGCGTATCCAATAGTGCTGTTTGTCCCTAATGAGTTGTGCATCTGCTTGGAACCAGGAACGGTGGTTTGCGGGCGACCAAGACTCGCCCCGGCGAGCTGAAAAATATTTTTAGGTGCTGAAGCATTACCACGAGAGGAAGTTCTTTGGGCCATGAGTCCTGAAAGGGGCAAGACCGTGTTTTCCATCCCGAGAGGAGCGTCTGGGTTTATATGCTGTCCTGCAGAATGGTGTAAGGGGTTGCCTTGGTTGGGAGTAAAGCCTGATGGATTTGAAGAGGTAGAGGAGGATCCTGGCTGGCCAAGGGGCATGAACGGGATCCGTGCGCTCATGGTGGTTATAGTGAAGATGCCGACACTGAATCAATCAATTTGATATACTATATTTGTGTATATTTATCTGAGGATTAAAATAACCGTACTTAAATATTGTACTCATGCTCCTTCGTGGACGGCGTCTCTACAGCAGCCCTCTCTTCTGTCGTGCAATACATGCTGCTAGTACTCTACCAAATCCTCCAAAGCTCACAGTCCTAAAGACTCCAGAGGACATGAATGAAGCACGCTCGTGGGCAGCAAGATTCAAGACCGCTACTATATCTCGAAGCCATGTCGATTTTCAATTCGCAAGAAGTTCAGGACCAGGTGGCCAGGTCCGTAGATAAATTTTTTAGAAAACTTGTTCTACATCTCGCATGCTCTGTATAATAATCTACAGAACGTCAACAAGGTCAACACAAAAGCTGTAATCAAATGTCAGCTCAGCAGTTCTTGGATACCGCCTTGGGCCAAGGCGAATCTTTTGGAATCTGTGACTTCATTCGCCGCTGCTACTATGATATCTGATCATGTCAATTATAGCCGTACTATATTTCCTCGTCACATTGTATCCAAGTTGCATCGACGATGACGCGCTCGCAGGTCCAGAACGTTGATGATTGTTTAGCGAAGGTTCTTTCAAATATTCGTGTCTGTAGTTTGTTCTCAGGAGTGCATGACACAGCTTCATGCCGTCATCTTATCCGCATCAGTGGCACCTATCAAGAATGAGACTTCTGCAGAACAGAAGAAAAAAGTAGAGAAGCTTCAGGCTGCAGAAAAAGCAAGACGAAAGTCCGAGAAGTTGCGTAGAAGCGACATTAAGCGATGTCGTTCGAATAAAGATTGGTTTTAATGGTCGATTGGTTCGGCACACGTCAAGATCGGAGGTAGGTGCTTACCTTCGATTTTCTTGAGATCAGTAGCTGACGGTAGATTTTCTGTATTAATCACGCCGCAGTCCTCCAACATTCCATTTTCTCCCTCTTAACAGCATATCACACCGACTTAGAAAACCTTCGTCATAACAATATAGCTGCCGCCGCTCTGATCACATGCTTCCGAAGAGATTTGTGTAGAACAAATAAAAGGGGTTTTCACTTTTGGCCACTCGTGTCTTCGAGGTAAATATAGGCATCTACATGGCGCTGAACAGGATCCTAGGTCTTGACATAAGGCAAGATGCCTGGTTTGTGATGCAATAGATGTGAATGCAGGTGACATCTAAATACATTTGTAGTATGAGATCAGTTGCAATGTCCACTCTTTTTGAAAAGAGTATTGTTCAATACTAAATTACTATGTGAATACTAGATAGTAGGAAAATTTTGTAACCTGGAAATGTCATGAGTAAGGATAAATGGGGTTTGCTAAAATTAATCAATCAACAAAGTGCAAATCATTATATCATTAGCTTCTGCTGGACTAGTAACTTTGTTACAACTTAAGTCTCAAAGTGTTAAGACAAAAGAAGAACCTTGTATTGGGTTAACACAAGAGAACTTACTAGAGTTCCTAGTACAGATGTGTCTACCTTATATACCTTGAGACTGTAGTCTGTGTGCTTCTACATATAACTGTTATGAACTTAGACTCAAGTATTAAAGTAAAAGTACAACTCTTGTATTGAGTAACACAAGAGAACTCGATGGAGTTCTTGTTACAAACTAGTCTATCTTATATACTACAGACCATGGTCTGTGCACACACTACAACTAACCTACCCTAATATATATGTGCTCTCTATAAGACCAATATGCTATGTTAGGTAAGGAATATGCCTTGAAAAAGAAACCATCTGGGAAAATTCCAAAAGATGTCAGAAGAGTGTGGGAACATTATTCAACACCTGCAGATATGAATCTAGGGTGACCTTGGCTTCAGCAGATGTGCTGTATCTCTACATGTCATAATAGTCATATTTCAGAAGAAAGTTGTAATAGGAAGTGAATCATTGTGAAAGTCAAACTTCTGAGCATGGGGACTTAGAACAGTGCACTATACTAGTTGATTTTCAAGCTAAGGAATTATAGAGTATCTATGTATCTTAAATATTAGTACTAAGACTATCTAAGAATCAGAGGAGATGGGTAACTACTCTAAGTACACTAAAGTCATTGGAAATCAAGTCTGGAGTTCCATGGAGATCATAAGAAGCTATGTAATCAGTAATAGAGTGATCTGACATGGAATGGAACTAGTGTCAAGATTGTAGAAAGTAGACTTAGTTTCTTTTTACTTTCTTTTTTACTTTTTTTCATTTTTTCTTCTTTTTGATTTATTTTTAGAACTCTAAAGGTTAGGGTTAGAAGTGATCTGTCACACTGTCACATCAGTCACATCTGATGGTGTGGTCACAACAGTAATCACGGAACTTAAGAGAAGGATATAGAAGATTCTGGAACAAAATAATATCATACAACATGGACACCACATGTTGGCCTCATACTTTACACATGGCCATTTAGGGTAGGGTGCACAGTAGTTAGCACGGACCATCTGTAGGAGTATATAAGATAGACTATTTTGTAAAAGAGCTCTTTATCAAGTTCTTTTGTGTTTCTCTAATACAATAGTTGTTCTTTTATCCAACTCTAAGGATCTAGAATCATAACAACCAGGATGACCTATACCAGAAGTAGTATATAGACTAGAAGGAGGATATCTACTTTTACAGATGTTTTGGGCAGATCAAAGCTTAGGTAAGTGTTATCTGTGTTAGTATTACATATCATCCATTATCCTTACACTTTTCACTCTTCCAGTATAGATCACACTCTATTTTAATCACTCATTAACCTAAGAACTAGACCCTGTATTCTTTATCAGTTCTATGGAGTTCTGAATAACATCCCCCCACAATATCTGACAATCCAGAGTACATACAGCAATAGATTATTATTAGGTTATTAGTTCTGTATTTAAGAACATAGTCTACCATATACTGTTTTTCTTAATCTAATTATCAACTTGAATTGTGCTGCACTCACATACATCTATCTGAATTACCATTATCCAAAATCATGACCACATGACACATAGGCTAGGTACAACATTATCTATTGAAGCAAAGGTTGATTTATCTATATAATATTTTTTTTGATCCTATCTCAAAGCCTGTCTTATTTCCATTTCTATTTTCTGTACTATTATCACAGATAAAATCAGCAAGTGTGAATTACATCTAATAGTTAGGTGTATTAGATATGCTTGAATAGTATATAACATACTATAGCCACATTGTTATAATATTATCATCTATTATAGATCTTCTTTCTGATCTTTATATTGTCATGATACACTTAGACACTAACATTTTTCTTTTCTTTTTATCTATTTTTCTTGATTTAATTTTTCTTTTTCTTTTTTTGGATGATGAAGAGGTATATGACTGTGGTTACATGATGCATCACATGATGTGATGTCATAGGTTTGGAATGGAGTAGAAGAGACTAAAACAATAATATTAGGAAACATGTTTGCCTTGTGGTATTGGTGTAGTAGACTTATAGACAACATGTGTACATTAGAGTAAGACTATTCTAACACAGACTATGCATGTATAGTATAAATAAGGTAGCAATTCATCAGGGACTCTTTGTTGAGTTCTCTTGTGATCCTCATGAGATACTTCACCCTTAAGTTTACTTAGTAGTCTATTGGTCATTCTTAAACTAGTAGTTGTTACAACATATATGTTGTTATATTACTTTTCTGCTTAAGTGAGAAAGTAAAAGAAATAGAAAATAGAAAAGTGAAAGTATCTAAGTTTACTTCTGTAATTTCTAATACTAACTTACTCTAAATGCCATGGAGTATCTATGAGGCCAACATGCTATAGTCATGCTGTTATGATATTATTTCTTTAGAACCTTCTATATTTTTCTCTATGTTATGTGATATTGTGATAATAACACATATTCTACAAGTGTTTGCCTTATGTTTGTCATGACTTAGACATGTGTTGGAGTTTGTTTCATCTTTAACTTATATAGTTGTAGATAAAATCTTGTATCTTTACACTTTATCAATTAATCATTCTTTTCTCTCTTACTTAAGTCTTTGTCTAAGTTACAACCCAAGCCAAGCTTAGAAGCATAACATTTAGTAAAGTATCATCAGACTTATCTTGCAAAAGAAGAGTGTATTATAGTTAGACTACTGGAATATCATAATGGTTAGACTATTGAAGAAACACTGACATAGCATTGTAATTAAACTACTGAACAGACAAAACAGATAGAACCAGATAAGAAGCCACTAGTATTGAGGTACTAGAAGAGACATTGGGATTATTGAAGATTACTGAAGAAAATACCTTAGAAGAAACTAGAATAACAAAGATAGCATCAAGCAACATGTTTAGAGTACAGATACTAGCAGCATTAGCAGAGACTGCATCAAAGACAATAATTATAAGAGAACTTGCTCTTCTGAGACCTTTCTCTTCTACTTTTTTCAGCTGATCTATGTTTTGTAACTCTTTCTGATATCTGTACTTATCTACTTATTTGCTTTTCTATGCTCCAGATCCCATTGAGCTGCATACAGATATATATAATCTAACTCCCCTTTTCTGTATTTCCTTATTCTTTCATAATGCTCTGTGGTCTTCTGTAGTCTACTATTGTTATCTGCTCATTGTTATAGTATGCTTGGACACTGACATTTTTCTTGATTTAATATTTCTTTTCTTTTGATTTTCTTTTTTATTTGGACAATGAAGAGGCATGTGACTGTGGTCACATGACATGTCACATGATGTGAGGTCATAGGCCTAGACTTTGGGAGAAGGAACTAGAAGAATGACATCAGAACACATATGGTATGATGTTCTTATAGAAGATATGAAGGTGAGGTATGGTAAAAGCATGGACAATGTATAGATATTAGGGTAGAGTTATTTATCACTAGCATGGACCATGAGACTTTTGTATAAATAGTATAGAAATGCAGCAGAGACTCCTTATTGAGTTCTCTTGTGATTCCTACATAGATATTCTACTAAGAGATTTATTACTTGTGTTACTATTGGTCTTTGTAACTAGTGGTTGTTACAACACTTGCTAAAGTACTCTGGCTCTTTTCTAATTTGGTCTTTTCATTTTGAACTATTCCTGATTACTTGAGTATCATCATTTCTTGCTTATGTAAATAGAGTTCTGACACATTAGAATAGACCTATTATTATATAGAGTAGTTATTGTTACAATTCTAAGCTTGGCTCAGGTTGCAACTTAGGCAAAGACTTGAGTAAGGATAAAGGAGATAATCAATTGGTAAAGCATAAAGATACAAGATTGTATCTATAACTATATATACCTAATAACCATGAGAAATAGATTAATCTTTTTTGTGATTTCAAAAGGTTCATATCTTTTCTAGTCTAGCTTTTTTAAAGGTCATTTCAATTGGATATTTTTGGCCTCCAACCACACATTGTCTTCTTGTTTTAATTCTTATAGATTCTGTCTTTTCTTGTTGAACTGTTTCTTTATGGCTTTTTTTTTGCCATTTTCATTGATTTTTTTTACTGCTTCCCAACTTTTTTGTAGTTTCTTGAGGAAAGTCTCCAGTTTTTGTAATTCTGTCTTTATTGCTATGTCTCTCTTCCATGGATGTTGTCCAAGGTTAAGTTTGAATGTAGTATATCCTATAGCTGCATGTTTCTTGTCATTATACTGAAATTTTACTACTGATAACTATTTTGTCCAATTGTCATGTTGATAATTAACATAATATCACAAAAACACTTTGACTTCTTGATTGATTCTCTCCATTTGACTATTGGTTTGAGAGTGGTATGCTATAGATAATATTTGTTTTATTTCCAGTACCTTGCTTAAGTCTTTCATAAATCATGAGGTAAATTGGGGTCTTTTGTCACTAAGAATCTTCTTTGAAACTCTGTGGATTTTTTATATGTTGTCTCTATAGATCTTGGCTATTTTCTCTGATGATACTACAGTTGTTGTTGTCTTGAGTCTAATCATCTTTGTGAATCAATCTATTATGACCATTATTGCATCTTTGTTGTTCAATCTTGGTAATAGTCCTATAATGTCAATACTAATTTCTTGCCATAATCCTTGAGGTGTTTCCAAATGGGTAAAGTTCTCCTGCCTTTTTCATGTGCTGTACTTTGTTCTATTGATATTTTTGGTATTCTTGAACATATTTCTTAACATTATTTTATATTTCTGGCCACCAATAGTTTCTCTTGATTAATTTGAGCATCCTCTGTTATTCTGGATGTCTTACATTTGCTGGTTCATGATTTTCCTGTAGGATTTGTTCCCAAATCTTCCAGTTATTTGGAACATAGATTCTTTCCTTTATGTATACTACTCTATTGTCCTCCCATGCTTGTCTGTCTTTCTTTTCCAATTCCTTCTGAACCTCTTGTTCCTTTATGTTGTTCTTTTGGATTTCTTCCAACAATGTGGTTTCTTCTACAAGTTGGTTTCCTCTGAACATTGCTATCTCTGCCTCTATGCTAATTTTTCTTGTTTATAACTCATTTTTGAGCATCTTGATGTCCTTGTTATCATCTTTTGTGTCTACTTGGTTCTTTTTTGACAGAATATCTGCTCTTGTATTTGTCTTCCCTAGAATATGTCATAAAATAAAATAATAGTTCTGCAGCTTGAAATACTATTTCACTTGTTATTCATTGAGTTTATGCAATTCTCTGAAAAATTTGAGACTTTCATCATCCATCCAGACTTTGAACTTTTCAGTAACATCTAATAGATATTGTCTCTATTTTATCAGAGCTTTTACTATAGCTAGTAGTTCTTTGTCATATATCTCATAATTTCTTTTGGTTATCTACATTATCCTTGATAAAAGCATGATTGGTTTCCATTTTCTTTCTTGTTCCTAGAATAGAACTCATCCAATGGCATGTCCTGATATTGTTACAAACTTAAAACCTTAGAGTTGGCTAGAAAAAATAACCTTGTATAGGGTTTACAAACGAGAACTCAATAAAAAACTCAGTACAGAACTGTCTACCTTATATACTAGGCTACTGGTCCATGCTACAGTACCATTAACCTACCCTAAAGACCATGTGTTATCCATAAGGTCAATATATGTCAAATATATTATAATAATATTATTCTTTTCTGATTTTTCTACTATGTTCTATCATAACATGTGATTATGTGATATTTTGCGACTGTGACATGTGATGTCACACTCATCCTAACTCTAGATTCCAAAATAGAAAATAAAATTAAAATAAGAAAGAAAAGAAAAGAAGACAAAGTTCACCATTTGTAATTCTGACAGATTTAATTTGTTGAATATCTTCTAATATTCTTCTTTCCATTTCCACTCTGTTCTGCCCTTAAGTTCATTGAGAGGTTTTGTTGTATGACTGAAGTTCTTAATCAAGTATTTATAGAAATTTACAAATCTTAAGAAGTTTTTTACTTCTTTTATTTTGATGAGAGTTTTCTATTCTTTAACTACCGTGACTTTATCATTTTCCATCTAGACTTTCCCTTATCCAACTACCACTCCTAAGATGGGTATTTCTTTGGCATCAAAATCACATTTTGACTATTTGAAATGGAGATTATGTTTCTCCACTACCTTTAGAAATTATACTGTCCTTTTTTCAAGCTCTTTCTTGGTTTTGGCAGGTATAATGAAGTTGTTTATATAGTTTGCTAGTACTCTCTTATGTAAAAGCTCTGAGAAAATACTGTTCATCATTCTTTGGAATATTTCTGATGAGTTGTATAATCTGAAATACATCACTTTCAGCTTAAATGATTCCTTGTTCATCAAAAATGCTACTTTCCATTCATCACCTTCTTTGATTCATATGTTGTTATATTCCCAGATAAGATCCAATCTGTTGAAGTATTTTACATTTTTGAGCTTGTTGATTACTTCTCCAATTAATGGTAATGGTTTCTTGTTTTTTATTGTATACTGGTTCAACTTTCTGTAGTTCTGTACCAATCATAGAAATATATCCTTCTTTAGAATATAGAAGCATGATACTGCACATCTTGAACTTAATTCCATTATAAGTCCCACCTTGAGTTATTCTTCTAACCATTAGTTTTTTATTTTTCATGACTATCATTGTATAAGCTTTGGCATTTAATTCCTTTGGTATGTCTTCCAGTAGATTGATTTCATGATTCTATTCTCTTCACTCTGGTAATTTTTCAAATTTCTTTTTGTTGAATAAATATATAAATAGTCAAATATATTCTGATAAATCCTTTATATTTGTTGGATTAGATTCTTTACCAATTTCCTAATGTTATTTATTCATGTCTTCCATTGATTATAATCTTCTGGTCCTTGATGTGAATATAATATCCTGATACTGTGTTCCGTACTTTTTTGGACATCTTGTAAACTATATTGTCTCTTTATCTCAATTTACTTCTGGATTGTGCTTGACCAACCAGTTGTATCCTAAGAACATGTCCATACCATTTAAACTTGTAACTGCTACATTAATTTTTTCTATATATCTGTTGATTTCTAGTTTCAGTGGTGCAAATCTTGTTACTTTTCTATTCTTGGTTCTATCTGCATTGAAGACCTTGAATTATTTGTCTATAGGTTCTATTTTTATTTTTTATTTCTTTACTAGCTGTTTATCAATTCCTGTATAGGTGTATTCTGAATCAACCAATACCTTGAGCCATAATTCCTTTCTGTTTGGTATTTTTATATTTGTGTACCCATTGAGTTCCCTCTCTTTGTTGTCTCTTCATTGTGGAATAACATATTGATTCAGGAATTTACTATATATAGAGGTTTATTATACCATACTTACTTTGAACCCCCAATAAAAATCTCTTCTTTGTTGCTATTTTCATTATCTGAATTCTCTTGTATGCTTCTGTTTTTCATTTTCTGCTCTGATCATATTTTGCAAGATGTTCTACTTTATCACATTTGTAGCATTTCCTGGTTTTCTTTTCTTTCTTTGGTTTCTTGCAATCTTTTACAATATGTATATAAATGTTATAATTGAAATATCTTGGTTTCCCATCTTTATCATAATTGTCTTTGGACCTCCCATTGTTTATGGGTACTCCTCTTCCTCTATAGGTAATTTCTGATTCTGTTTTGTAATTCTGTCTCTCTTCTGTAGATTTATATCCTTGTTCAACTGAGATGATTGCCACTTTCTACTTCTTGAGTGTTTCTGGTACTGCTATGAGTAGATATCCTAATATTGTCTTGATTATATCATTTTTGACATTCTTCTTCAGCAAAAATATTGTGTACATATTATCAGTTTCAGCCTTTATGGCTAATACTTTGAACTTTATTATAAAGTCTATGATATGTTTTTTTTCCTGTTTAAATGTTTTGATCTTCTATTCAGCAATCACTATCTTGCTCTTATCACTGAATGCTGTCTTGATTTTCTTGATGATATTATTCCAGTCTTAGATATTGTCTTCTTCTTCTATCTGATTGATTTTTTTTGCATATAAATTCCTGTTACATCCCCTCTAAGTCAGACTAGTACTGTGGCAATCTTGTCATCTATTGCTATAACTATGTTACTCTTGAGGAATAATCAGATTCCTCTCCACCAGTCTTCAAACTTTGTCTAGTTGCCATTAAACCATTTTGGGTCTGGGACTATACTTTTTGGCATAAATGCCTGTACTGTCTTGTTGTATACTACTGGTGTAGGTACTGTTGACATTTCTTCTGATGCTGTCTCTGTGGTTGTTTTCATCTGAGGCAAATTCTTCAGTGATCCTCAATGATTCCAATATCTCTTCTGGTATCTCAATGTTTGTTATTTCTTGACTTTGTCTGTCTATATTTTCTGTTTGTGGTAGATACCACAATAATTGGTATCTGGTCTTGTCTGTCCTGTCTATAGCTTCTCATACCACAATAATTTGCATTGCTATTCTTCTAATAGTTTAACCATTCATCTATGGTTCTACTACAAAGTAATTTTGATAGTTTTTCAACAGCCTAACTGTTATGACATTCTAGTGGCCTAACAACTATGCACTCTTATGTTATGGGACGCTTGGGACATGAACAATTTTTATTTTCTTTTTCTTTTATTTTCTGACTTTATAGGGATTTTGTTTTCTTTTTGTTTTGTTTTGTTTTTGGACGATGAAGAGGCACGTGACATCGCAGTCACATGACGTGTCACATGATGTGACGTCATAAGGCCTAGAATGTGGTAGAAGGATCTGGAAGATAATGTCAGG
>Ga0157368_1000654_pt1 | contig 15953 bp, 22 predicted proteins | sample AttbisABBM3_FD_113146 | JGI IMG/M metagenome (GOLD analysis project Ga0157368, IMG submission 113146) | Fungus gardens microbial communities from leaf cutter ant in Botucatu, State of São Paulo, Brazil - Atta bisphaerica ABBM3 | ecosystem: Host-associated > Fungi > Mycelium > Unclassified ...
ATGTTTGAATCAGTTGAGATGTTCGTGGTTGAAGTGCTTAAAGTTGAAGAGAAGAATTTATTCGCTGTATTTCCAATAGGCGCTACCATACAAGATGGTGGTAAGAGGAAAAGAAGCGTCTTGTCAGGGTACTTACCTTTGATCATAATTCTGGGGTCTTGCCAACATATACATATATTATGTAATCTCCACAGAAGGGGTTTGGATCTCATTATGCCGGCCAGCTGAAATTCCGATAGGAATGAATTATCCTATGGATTCCGTAGCGGAGATGTGTGAGATAGAAGTTTACGGGCGGTGCAGGACCCTGGACTTCTGTATCATAGAAGCGAGGGCTAAAATAGGACCAATTCTCAAGTAACAGATGCTAGCCAGGATTCACTTCTGATAAGGAGTACGTTTCCATCGACAGGAAGGAGTGATTTGAGTAAGGTACTCCTTGAGGAAAGACCGATTTGAAGGTAGCGCCGGCCCAGACGTAATCTGACATATCATGAGTGTACATGGCTTGGTATTCTCAGCTGAGGCAGACAAAATTGTGTCTCAAGCGTCCCAGAGGATAATTCTAAATATGAGGAGTCCTTGCAGGAGTGTTTCGAAAGGATCAAGAAAGATAAAGGAGGAAAGAAATTACCGAAAGCGTAATAAGAGTATAAGTCACGTGACATTGTAGGAATTATATTGATCAGTTGCGGAGGTGTCAGCTTGTATTGAGGTCATGTCGTTCAATGCAGAGTTGCTTTTGTTTAGTGGATCTATTTTTCAGGTGGTGCGAATTTCGCATTTACTTGAATGAGGCCGGAATTGATCATTCAGGATGTTTGCAGATACTGGGACTGCACCTGATAATTTCGTGCTGGCTTGCTGACACTCACGCCAAGTCTTCCGCGTATTACTGTATGTACCACCGTTATTTTGAAACCCATGTTGGTCTATTTGTGATTGGGATGGTACTTTTACTTATCAGATTTGTTGTCGTTACAATGCCCAGCCACTGTATTGCATGTTAAGCACCAATTTCAGGCTTTGGCTTCCAGGCTTTTCTGAACGAGCCAGCTTCATTTATCAATGCATCACGATTTAGAACCAATACTCGAAACACAGCACCCCAAGGGGGAAATTCTTTTCGTCATGTTCTGATGTCAAATTGTTTTTTGCATCTGCCAAGTCCAGAAGCCTGAGTCACGTATATTCATACCCTTCTCTCTTCATGCACAGATGTGGCTTATGCCGCCATGTCACAGGGTCCACACTACTTGCTAGAATCATCTGCTATCTTTATCCCATGCTGAATGATGTGTCATATGTGAAATGCTGTCAGTCTTGACGCTAGTTCGATGCCAGCTGGGCCCGGGGTATCCATCACATGACGTTAAAATATCCTCACAACATGATAAAAAGTGCATACCGGATAATGTATGACTTACGACGACAATAACGAATGAAAATTGGCATGTCATAAAATTGGCTAGATAATCTAGGCGAGGACTCCTGTTGTTTGTGAAATTTGACGAGCTCAAAATGAAAACAGAGCTATGCTGTGTTATCGTGCAAGGAAAAAGTATTGTCGCTTCCACAGCTGGGCACCGGAAGGGTCATGTTGATCTTATGATAGGAAGAAGAGTCGATTTCTGGCCACATGGACATGTCATGTTTTTTTCCCTGTGGCTCCTGATCCTTGCAGCTCTATTTAATCATGGATTTGTCTGGGGATAGGGTCACAAGCTCCAGAAACTCTGATTGATAGCCTTCATGACCTCAAATGAAAAGCACTCAGAGGACAAAAATAGTTCTGAGGAGAAAACCACTTTCGAACTTGGTCAAGAATATTTTGACGATATCAACGAGCTTTCTATAGTTGCAGAGGGAGAAGAGCGTTCAACATGGTTCGTATGGGCTTTAGTGACATGTTCAACCATCTCAGGTCTGCTTTTTGGTGAACTCAATCGGCCTTGAGAGGGAGGTTCTTGCGTTCAATGGCTATATTTCAGGCTATGATACAGGCGTTATATCTGGAGCTTTGGTTGTTATTGGTCCTGATCTCGGTCCACCACAGGTATCCGACGGTCAGAAGGCAAGTTGTCATGCTCCTTTTTCATCCTTTGATCACCCTATCTACATCCAACGACCATTATGCGACATTGATACCCTTGAAAGGAGCTTCATTGGCCTTGCGTCGTTCCTCGAACTTGTCAACTGCCAGGTACTGATAATTATGTGCCTTCAAATGCAGGAATTCATAACTTCCGCCACCACACTTGGGGCTCTTCTTGGCAGCTTAGCCGCCGGTGTCATGTCAGATTGGACAGGCAGGAAACCAGTTCTGGGAATTGCAGATATTATCTTTATCGGGGGTGCAATCGCTCAAGCTGTGTGCCATGGGGTCTGGAGCATGGTATGTCTTCCATCTGCTCCCACTTCCATACATTAAATCGTATACTGCAGATCGGTGGTCGATTTCTGGTCGGTGTCGGCGTAGGTCTCGCAGCGGGTGTTTGCCCGTTATACATTCAGGAACTCTCACCGACAAGACTGAGAGGAAGAATGGTCGTTCTGAAGTACATTGGATATCTCTAATCTTCTATCAGCAACAGTGACTCATACCTGAATGACAGTGTCCTCATGATCACCTTTGGGGCAGTAATAGCCTATGCGATCGGCGCGGGTTTCTTCCATTTTAAGTCAGGGTGGCGATGGATGGTCGGTCTTGGTGCTGTACCCGCTGCGATTCAACTCTTTTTATTGTTCTTGTTACCCGAATCTCGTAAGTTAACTGCTTATGCATGCTTTTCTGATGCTAATGACCCCTTGCTGTGACATTTCCCCTCTCTCCAAACACACACACAGCCCGCATTCTATTATACAAAAAAAACGTCTCCGGGGCTCGAGAAGTCATGTGCAAGATTTATGCCTATGCCAAGCCTGAAGATATCGACCTCAAGGTATCCACTTCATTTCTCTCCCGTGCATATGTCTATCTCCTCATCTGTCCCCAGGTCAGAGTCCTTAACACAGCTGTCCAACGATCTATCCGTATAACCCAAACCACAACCTTCTACGACCGCTCTAAATCCATGCTCTTTGATCCCATAAATCGACGCGCCCTAGCTATCGGTTGCGGTATGCAAGCATTCCAACAAATCTGTGGTTTTAACACTTTAATGTATTACTCTGCAACTCTCTTTGCAGAAATTGGTTTCAATAAGCCTACAGCTGTTGGACTCATCATCTCTGGGACAAATTTCTTATTCACAATCGTTGCGTTGAAATGGATTGACTCGATTGGGAGAAGAAGAATTATGTTAATTTCTGCACCTGGAATGATCATTGGATTGTTCGTTGCGAGTATCGCCTTCCATTGTGCGTAATTTTCCCCCTCCGCTATCATGAATCAAGTGATATATCTCGGTTCCGCCAAGTCATGACCATAAAATCCAGAAATATTCTCATGGAGGGTGCCTCCTACTCCAAAGCCTGGTCCAGCATCATCTTATTCTCCATGATCGTCTTTGTAGCATCGTATGCTACCGGTCTGGGAAACGTGCCATGGCAACAAGGTGAACTCTTCCCTCTCGAAGTCCGGGGGATCGGCACTTCCCTCTCAACAGCCACCAACTGGTCAGCCAACCTCCTGATCAATAGCACTTATCTCTCTCTCATGACTCAAATCACACCCGCTGGTGCTTTCGGGTTCTATGCTGGACTTTGTGCCCTCGGATATATATTTGTCGTGTTCTGTTTCCCGGAGACTGAGTTTAGAAGAGGTGAGAGGAGCGTTCGAGAAGGGTGGATTTTTGGAGACAATTAGAGAAGGTGATAGATTGAGAAAACTGAAGAGGGAGATGAGGGAAAGGGAATAGAGCTTGGGTGATGAGTTTTAAATTTGAATGAAATACTAATTTCACGATCTGCGTCCATGAGAATGAGTTTCTTCAATGAATATCAGTCGTACACTCTTAAAATCGGTCAAAACATGTTTTTGAATTTGAGCTTGTCTTTGTAAATATTAAAATGCTATCTTATAGGCGAATAATTAAATGTACTATGAAATTATTGACCTGATCAATTTGCAGAAAACACTGTATCACATGTTATTGGGCCTCCCTCCCGTGAATCGTGTAGCCTTTCCCACCATCTGCTCTTTCTTTGTTCCACCACCACAATGGTGGATCCACATAGCATCCCGACTGAAGATCAGCTCAGAACAGCTGGTGCTCTCCAAATTCTCGACTCTGAGGGTAAAGAGATACTTTTTTCTTCACTTTTTGTAGACCAGAAAACCATTGTCGTTTTCATTCGTGAGTCTATAATTCCAAAGATTCCGCTGATAACTGTTGACGATGATGATGAAACAGGTCATTTCTTCTGTGGAGTACGTGAACATTGTATTGATAATGGACTTTTTGTTTGACCTTTTTGAAATCAGAGATGTCAGGTTGGGAAGAGCTGATTGGTGTCGTTGTTAGCTTAGACTTATCCTACTCTCTCAAGGAATATGTTCAAGCTCTGGCAAAAGTTCCACAGCAAAAGCTCGACGATCTGCAAACGAGGATAGTGATCATTGGTTGTGGAGAATGGCAACCTATCCAAACCTATGCTGGTGTGTACTCTCCCTTTCCCTACGTCCTGACCAAGACTGAGACTCATGCTACAGAGAGAACGGGATTCAAAGGTGCCATTTACGCCGATCCCACGCGGAGTGTTTATCATGCTCTCGGCATGGATATAGAGAGGCTCGCTTTGACTCCAGCTGATGAAAAGAAGCGCGGCTACGTTCGTAGCAATATAGTCAGCCTCACATTGTCAAGCATATGGGTGCCACTTCATTCGTTCAGTTTCTCTTGCCACTGTACTCATCGAGCTTGGCAGAACGGTCCAGTCACCAATCCAGGATTGATTGGTAAACAAGGAAATATATCTCAGCTTGGTGGAGAATTCATTCTAGGGCCTGGTAAACTGCCCATTTACTATCAATTTCTTGATTCAAACGTCTTTTTCAGGTTGCAGGTGTTCTTTTGCTTCCAGAATGCAGCACACGGAAGATCGTACGTCTAGTCTACATGTTTCCGACCTTGATTGGTAATCTAATGAGTCGCGGGACCCTAGACGTGGAAGTTGACGACTTGTTGAAAGCCCTTTGAAGAATCTAATCTACATGCGTCATAATGTAATAGTTGATGACGTCACGCTTCCCTCAATTTTGATGTGGCACTTTTGTCTTGCCAGAGAGATAACAGAGCAGCCATGCCAAGATCCAGAACATCTATTACTAACAACCCGGGTAACCATTAGTATGCCAGAATATCTAATATAAGGGTATCATCATCACCACAAAAAGAATGACAGTTAACCAGCAACGTATACGAGAAATAAATAAATAGACACATAAGCATCATGAGAAGAATGAAAAATGAGAAACGAGTGTAGGTATACAATTGTGGTTTAAAACAAACGCACTTTTAATGTGGTCGGCTGCTCAGGGATTCGTACTTTGCGTGACCATGGATCATGGTGGCGAGCTTCGAGCTCCCTGTTAATGCTGATGACGATAGGTTGAGATTAGAGCGAGAGCGAGAGAGAATGTCTTTGGCAACGTCATTTCCATACTGCTCTGCCAGTTGTCTAAAAAAAAAGTTCCAGTGAATTAGAAGTTGATCGAAAAAAGGAAAAACACACTGTGAATAGCTCTCCATGATAATACCCATACTGTCCATACTGAGTCGATACGCCTTGGGCATCATACCCTTGCCAAATCGGTACGTGACATGGTTGGAACATAGCAACGCGGCAACCATGATGATCAGATGGAAAGGCACGATAGAGAACACGACGGTATACCACCGCTCCAGGACCCTCTGTTCGTACTTGATATACGGAGCCTTGCATCCAGGTAAAATACTCCTGGAATAACAAGTCTGACTGACGGTAGCCTCGACAAACGGGTTATAGTAACCACAACAGTCCAATTGATCTTGAATCTTGAGACGACCGGCGGTGCCGAGAGCTCTTGACCACTGGGCGTTAATCTTGCCTTCGAGGTTGAAAGTGTATTTTTTGTAAGTGATGTACCCTGGCGCGACGATGAAAGCGAAAGTGACCCAAAGAAGGAAGGTGTACCATGCGAGGAAGGCGCGATTGTTGAGGAGAATACCAGCCCAGCCGACGAGGGAAGTGAAGATGGCGAGAGATGCTGCGACAGTAGAGAGGACGAGTTCAAGATGGTTGCCGACTCGGACGATGTCGGCATGTGTCCAGATATTGAACCAAGTCAGAAGACAGAAGATCAGGGCGACAAGGGCGTAGGCGCTCAACTGTGGGTTTGTCAGGTCAGAACAAAGAGAAGGGAAAAGGAAATATATATATATACACAGATATTTGAAAAGAAGAGAATCCACTTGAATCTTGTCCAGCGCATTCTTCTTGCCGTTGTCCGGTTCTTGTTTCCAAACCAACCACTCTGAACTCCATCGTAGTCTTCATCATTCTCCCCTGGCATCCTGGCCTCTCCACTCCTGAACGCTTCGATACCGCCTCCCAGCTTTGGAATCTTCGGCCCGAGATCACCTTTGCGACGACGAAACGCGCCAGACAACATGGCATCGGAAAATTTGTGTGGGATGTAGTTTGCGGACAACGACATGCCAGTAGACGTATTGTCGAGCTGGAGCCCAGGTGCAGGGAGATTGGGGTTGGCAAGGTCGGATGGTGGGATATCGGCAAGCATGTGGCGAGTGGAGGCAGCTTGTGAGTAGGCCGAATTGGCAATGGAGGCGGGGCGAGAGGACTGACTGCTGGAAAGGAATGAGGATTTGTAGATTAGAAAAAGTGATTGAGACTTACGGACAAGTGTGGTCCATCTACCGTATTGTGGTCGTGCAGGGTGAAAAAAAAAGAAGGGGATGTGGTAAGCAGGCCTCTTTCCCAGGACAAAACGAATTTCCAACGTACATCCAAGCGCTCGTGTGGCGATGTGGCAACGTCCAGATACGTTGACCACATCCGCTGCATCATGAGTACAGTACAACAACAACAACAACAATACGTTTTCTGTTTTCATTGTCGCACACTACCGAATGTTCAACAGGACCACCGTGCGAATTCCATCCCTTCTATGACATGACCACCAACATGAAATCAAGCACCGTACCCCAGGACCTCTCCAGAGCATCCATGAGGATGCAGTTGCCTCCTTCATACGTTGTCGTCGGCGCCTATCGTCTTTTAACAGATCAAAAACTCTTGAAACCAACTTGGGACAAATGTAGACACGCGACAAGGCGAGGGGCAATCGTAGGAGGAATATGGGCTCGTTATCTTATCTGTCCTGGGTTGTCTTCATCTCATTTTTTTTTCGATGGTGACAGGCTTTTTTGACGTTCGGCATTCAGAAAAAGTTCATCCAAGTCTTCCTACAAAAGTACATCCTTCAAGCTCATAATGATATAATTCATGATCATTTTCTTTAGCTCTCCTAGAGTTACTGGACTCTCACACGAAACAATGTTCGGTTATCGAATGCCGTTCAACGTCCATACCTGTGCGCTTCGCTGTCAATATATATATTCGTCACGATCCTCATTTTTTTCCCTGTGCGTTCAGATGCTGCGGTGCTTCTCGTCGGCTCCCAAGTGACAACAGTGATGCGCTTCTTCCTCCGACGAAACATGTCTATTGCTCGAGAACGTGCATGGATGTACACTGTCGAGTCACGAGGTAAAGGTCCTGAATTCTGGCAACCCTATGTAGAGGAGTGGGAGCATCCTCCGAGCCTCCACGTGAACAAGTCGTTCATAGATAAGGTGTTGAGTACTTCATTCGGCCGATCCGTTATTAAACAACGTCAGTTCCTCTTCCAGCCCCCCCCCTCCCCTCTTTCAGGTTCAGACTGACTCTAGATTGGGATAGTGGTACTTCTTCCCTTCAACTTCTACCCGATCATCGGACTCGTCATTTCAGCGTGGTTCAAGGCTCTAGGAACGGCACGCACCCTTCATCGACGGGTAAGCGCCGATATCAAGCTGAAACACAGGAATTGACAATGGAATTTGCAAAAGTACTTTGAAGCCAAGAAGATGACACCGCAACAAGTGAATGTGTTCATGGAAGAACGCAAGTGGGACTATCGCGGTAAGTTAACCCCACCATCACTTTTCTTTTCCTGTGCTGAGGTTCTTTTCTTCACAGTGTTCGGGTTTGTCGCTGCTTTATTGGAAGGAATACCGATATTCGGATTAGTTTTCATGATTTCTAACCGTGTTGGGGCTGCCATGTGGGCTCATGGTACGTTGCGAATCCTCCCCCCTTAGATCGACAATAACTGGATTATTCAATTACTGTAGATCTAGAGAAGCGACAGCATTATATCGCCGAAGAACGCCTCAACAAAACGCATTGACTTCCCCAACCCACCTGACCTGACCTTTGTTCTGTCTTGGGTAACGCTACACACAGCCTTTTTGTTGCAGTGCATCCCAATTCTTTGTTCTTGCCTTTGCTGTTCTTTCATGTATATATATCTGCCTCGTGTTGATATACAGCTTAGCCTTTGATCACTACATATATTCAATCATACAGCTCTTCACACTTTGATCGCCCCCCTCCCCCTCTTCAACCCTATGAGTTTCTTCAGCAACGCTCATAATTTCATTATCAACAGTTCCAAGGATGATGCCAGCATGGCAGACGATCCACGAGTTATAGCCGATGAGGCAATCGCAAGAGCTCATGCTGCAGTAGCAGCAACAGCAATGTTACAGGATCAGGCTTGTAAGTTGAGATTTTCCTTCTTGTTCTTTCGGATGATCTGACAGAAGAAAATATACAGTACTTGGTGGTGGTCGTAGAAGTGGGATCGAAATCCGAGAGGCACTGGCCAGAGATCACTTTATTGTCAGCTCTGGAAACTTTGACGCTACGACGATGTTTTCGGGGATCATTTCACCCATGTCAGAAGGTCAGAAGATAGACTTGGAAGCAGAGCTCGCTGAAGGGAGGAGAATGCTTGATGAACGACGGGTAAAGAAGGAAGAGCGGAGGGCTCTTAGACAAGGTCGATTCGGACGTCAATCTGGTCAATCCACTGGTGGATTACCGGCAAGAGGACCTTGCTTGGCGGACAGCCCCTTGCAACGAGTATCACCGAACCCAACGACGGTATCTTCGCCCTCGGGGGAGTTTTTGGATCCACCTCCACCTCACCTGCCTCCTGTTCCACCGGCCTTCAACCCTAATGACCCCGAATTTCTACGGTTTCTTGAATTGAAGAGACAAATGGGAGGGTGCAACTAGTACCCCCGAGCTTATTAGCAACATCGTTTCTTCACCTTCCAGCTTTGATCCTCCCTCGACCACAAGTTTGCGGGCAGCTTCCAACTTGGACTCAGTTTTGGTACACCTATATCTGACTTGAAATAGGTGTAGCTGTGGTGGACATTTTTTTTAACTACCACTGTGTAACTTACCATCGCGAACATTCCGATACCATTGAACCTATGCGATCTTCAGGAAATGCTCCAGTTCACATACACACAATTTACGTTCTTTAAGGATATCACACGACTGGGCGTTAGCCGCGTATAATTCCGGTCTTGAATTAATGATACCAGCTACGCCATCTGCATGTCCTTCGACCGCCCCTCATCCCGTTTTTGGGAAGTAGAGGCTGAGCAATGCAGAGAGATCGAGAGCTCGTCCTTCTTTCCCTCTACTGAGTAAGTTTCGTTGTTTCTAAAAATACATGCCATCGTTTCTTTTATGACGACGGTTTTGTTTTGTTTCATTCTTCTTCTTCTGAGGAAGGGCTTCGTCAGCAGTGCCTGTGTTAGATATGGTCCATATCTCTGCCACTAGAATAAGAATCCAGAAGAAAATCATCTGATTCTCGGAGCGTCAGCACGTACTCTCGTACTCTAACAAATTTGGGTCACTAGCTAACGTACACCACAGTCACCAATAACCTGTCATTTTAACTGTCACCGCAACCCAACTATTGGCTCATTTATCTCTATTTTTTCGGTGATCTATGAATTGAATTTAATATCTACACTCTATCTACTATATACCCCTCAAACATTAAGTTTGTCCCTTCCCTTTTCTTTTCCTCTCTTATTCATGTGCCAGTAACGAACGACCGGTCATATCTGGAGACAATATTAATGCCCTACCGCCTTGACTCAATATTTCGAACCTCACCTTCTGGTTGCGGTAGACCCTGATTAATTGGAGGGAGAAATAAATATAGGGATTAGATGAAGAGGGAAAGAAATTCATACCATGACATCCAGGATTGTAGGTGCAACATCACACAACGCTCCGGGCTCCTCATCATTTTCTGTCTTGTCTTCGTTCTCCTTAACATCTTCCTTAAATTTCAGAATCTTCGGATCACCAGTCATGATGAACGGAACAACGTTTGTGGTATGAGCAGTAAAGGGTGTTCCCTTTTCGAGATCTTTCATCTGCTCGGCATTGCCGTGATCAGCAGTAATCATCAAGATGTAACCTGCTTCCTGGGCTGCTTCGTACACCTTCCCAACTGCCTTGTCTGTGGCAGTGATAGCTTCTACAGCTGCCTCGTAAACTCCAGTATGGCCGACCTGGCAGATGCAATTGATCGAACAAGTACACTAGCTGAAATAGAGGATGACAAACCATATCGGGAGGAGCAAAGTTACACATCACAAAGGGGTGTTCACCCTTCTTGAGAACCTCAGCTACACGCTCGGCAACTCCGAGAACGCTCATCTTGGGATCCTTGTCATAAGTTGGTACCTTGGGTGAGGGAATCATGTGGCGCTCCTCGCCATCGAATTGACGCTCAACACCACCATTGAAGAAGAAAGTGACGTGTGCATACTTTTCAGTTTCTATCAGCCGATCGTATGAATACATGATCTTTCCAGATTTCCGAACTTACCTGCGATGTGGCTTTGCGATACGTCTTGTTTAGCCAACCACTCTGCAAGAACATTGTCCATTTTCTGGGGAGGGAAAGCAACAAGGAAGGGAAACGTGGATTTATAGCTCGACATGGTAAAAATGGCCTATAGCATATCAGAAGAGGTCATCCACTTCATTCCAGACATGCGTTACGCACAAGGTCCTTGGGAATTTGGGTGTCTACTACATCTTCCAGTTTCCCGAATACGGTGGCAATTTCACGCATGCGATCAGAGCGATAATTGAAGAAGAAGAGTGTATCCCCCTCTGCCGCATGGAAGGTTAGATAAAATCTCCACATTTGTATTATGGAACGCACCTTGTACTCGCCCCTCTGTCCCATTGACGACAATGGGTTTTAGAAACTCGTCGGTGACGTTCTTCTTATAGTTCTCTTCGACTACACCGACTGCACCTTCATGACCCTTTCCATCTTCACCTTCACCATTGACAAGACCCTCAACGGCAATTTTGATACGCTCCCATCGTTTGTCGCGGTCCATGGCATAATACCTACCAACAATAGTCGCTAGCTCGCCATAACTCTCCTTCTTCATGAACTCCAACAATTGTTGCAAGTATTTGGTTGCTGAAGTTGGGGCGGTATCGCGGCCATCACCGAAGAAATGAACATAGGTATAAGGTACACCGACCTCTTTCGCCGTCTCCAAAAGCGCAAACAAATGAGTGATATGGGAGTGAACACCACCATCAGATATCTAAGAAGCTCAAAAGTTAGTGACAACATCGTCGGAGAAGAACGGTCGGAAGACTAACGAGGCCCAAGAGGTGGAGACGACCGGTGCTTTTCATCGCCCGTTCACATGCCTCAAGGACGACTGGGTTCTTGTGGAATTGCCTCTTCCTGATTGACATGTCTATGCGAACAATATCTTGCCATACGACTCTTCCAGCGCCAATATTGAGGTGGCTGGAAGAAAAGTCGGTGAAAAGGTCCCTCGCGCATAAGATAAACCATGATTGACATACCCGACCTCTGAGTTTCCCATGAGTCCATCACTCAATCCGACCGCAGTCCCAGAAGCATTAAGCGTTCTGAACGAATGCTCTTTTGCGATGGTGTCCATGTTGGTAGTATCAGCGGCCTCGATAGCGTTACCATCCAAACCGTGTTTTGCCGCAATTCCCCAGCCATCGTGCACACTATATCTCGCGGTAAGATATGAAACTAATGCCGAGGCAAAGCTCACATTAGGCAGACTTTATTTTTCAGATGAGCGGACATAAGTAAAGCGATAACGAGGAGCAATCAATTGACCTTCCATAAAAGGAATATCTTTTGAGTCAAGCATCCCGATAAAATTATCCCTATCCCTAGCCTTTCATACCTAACACAACACATATGATGCATCTTCATGCTACATGAAACCGATATAGCTGACTATTCTCGGAACAGGAGTTTATTTCTGGTGACATTGCACTGCCGTTATGTTTGATCATTTGAGGAGGTAGAAATGGAACAAGGTCAGGAAGTTGGCATACATCAAATCTGCAACCAGGGAGGTAGAATAGGCTGTAGAAAGGAAAAACAGAAGAGTCAAATGAAAATAGAACTGGTGAAAATATCAACCGATTGAAGGGAAGTGCGCTGGCGTTCAGCTATAAGCAAGCAGAATATCTTGGTAATGAATCTACGTAGTTTTCAAATGCTTTGCATCGGAAGATGAAACCGGCTTATCCGCCTTCGTGCCGAAGTTGTGTTCTTCTCTTGGTTTCGTTGAGGCAGAAATCGGGACAAATGGCCGAGTAGAAGACAGAAATTGATTTATCCATCCATGCTTCTGGTAAAGCTCTCACATGTCATAGCATAGCACCATCAATAATAATAGTATGACATGGGAAACCCCAGACAGATACGAAAACCCGAAAGGCCTGGTACTGTTAGGAGTGACGATAAAAGCAATGGTTCAGAGTACTCATTTCTGGACTATTCATTCCCCTCTACCACATAATGTCTAGCTCAAGTTCAAGTAATGTGGACCACAGATTTAGAAAGTGAGTTCAGTTTCATATGCTTCGATGCATGACCTCATCTGTGTGTGTGCAATCGTCAGGTCAGATCCTTCGACTATTCAAGGTAAGCTTTTGGTAGGTTACCAAGGATGGTCAGTGGGTGCTGGATAGAGTCGGCCAGCTCGAGGCTCAAACTTGTGCCCAGGTTCACATGTGGTGGCGATGGACAGCCGGTTGGTCCAGGTAAGTGCTGGTACTTCGCTGTAATTTCCAAGACCTGCACTCATAACCTGCACTCATAACATCTAGGTCATCATGGGTGGTTACATTGGTTCAATAGTCCGCTACCTGCTGGCGGCCGACCCAATACCGACTTATGGCCCGATGTCTCTTCATACTCTTCATCCGAACTCTATCTAGCGCCAGGGTTGAAAACCAAGGCTGGTGAACAAGTTTTCCTTTTTTCCTCTAGGAATGCCAAAACGGTGCAGAGGCATGTTCCTTCTTTCACGGAATCATGAGATAAAACTCTTTCTTACTTGTCAGCTGTTGTAGGCATTTTCATTGGATGGCAGAATACGGAGTGGATGGTGCATTTTTACAACGATTTGCTGGTGAGATAGATATAGAGGCTGGAGGTGAAGGAATTAGAAGGATACGAGATGAGGTCGTTGATCGTGTTCGAGAGGCTACGGAAAAAGAGGGCCGTGTGTTTGCAATCATGTAAGTTCTCCAATGTTCCGTTCCACGTTCTTTCTGATCGCTTCATTTTCGTCCTAGGTATGACGTATCCGGTGTCTCAGCGGATCGCATTGGAAGGATACTTGAACACGATTGGATGCACCTCGTGCGCGTCAAAGGAATTCTAGACAGTCCTAATTATCTTCAGGATGGGGGCAGACCTGTAATTGGGTTATGGGGTGCGTGAGGGTTCCTGCAAAGATCTTGTGCTCATCAGATTTGCTATTTATTTGTCCCCTTCCTCATTTCTGCTCCCACTTTCCACGATGAACATAATTCAGGTTTTGGATTCAATGAAGCAGGCCACACACCATCAATCCTCCGGTCTATCATATCAACCTTCCGGAATGTAACACCAGGAGGAGCATACATTATGGCGGGTATCCCTGCATATTGGAGAACATCGGAGGGAGATGCTGATCGGAATCCTGAATTTCTAAACATATGGCTCAACGAAGTTGATGCTATCTCTCCTTGGACAATTGGTAGGTATTCATCTGAATATGAAGCTGATCGGTTTGAGGAGAGTACCATGAGGGGTGATTCTGAATTATTGAGGAAGAGAGTTGATGAAGGGTTTAGGAAGATTGATTATGTCCCTGTAGTTTTTCCTGGTGGATCAGTGAGCCATCCGAGTTCTTTCTCGCTTTTTACGTTGACCATTTCGATCGTGATAGGGGTATAACTTGTCAGAAGGGAACTGGGAATGGAACGGGATCAAGAGGAATGGTGGACGTTTCTTGTGGAGACAGATTTACAATGTGCAAAAGTTGGGTGTGAGGTCAATGTATGGAGCGATGTGGGATGAGTGTGTATTTCCGTCCTTTCTTTGAAAGCTCATGAAAACCGTTGTTTCATTACAGATACGACGAAGGAACAGTATTTCTACCCGTTGTTACGCATAAACGACTTTTACCTGTATCAGACAAATTCAAGTTTATGGCTTTAGACGAAGACGGCTACGACCTCCCGGAAGACTGGTGAAATTTTCATGCTGGACATGCTCAATTGTCACTAATACTGATTAACTATTTCGGATAGGTACATGCGGATTTCTGGTTTCGCCGCAGAAGCGTTACGCGGGGAACGAAAAATATTTGAAACGTTTCCATTAAAGGAATTACAAGACTATTGGTCTTGTCGATCAAAAGATGATGAGCTCTCCGCTCTCGCACATCGTGGGCATTAGGTAACAATTCCTCAAATACCCGCGTTTTCACTGTATAAGTAGTCTGTTGCATTTCCATAAGTCATCTTCTTTGACTCAATTTTCTCTCTGTTGTGAAAATGGCATTTAGGGAAATACATTTAGGGAATACACCCATTTCTCATTACTCAGTGAAGAGTTGAAACTGTATGCTTCAGTTTCATGTCTTCAGGAACTGAGGTAAGACTTGATTAAATTGATTGGTTGACACTTCACTTTTCAAATGTATTGCATGTCCCAGACTTCAGGAACAATCTTTTTCATTTCATATTTACTTTTCCATTCTCTGGGCACCAACCATAGTTACTTCTGTTTCTGTTCTATATTTGATGAGTTTGGTATGGACCACCATTACTGCATAAATGAGTGCTTGTAGTTGGTCTCCATTAGAGGCAACTAAGGTGGAGGTGTTGTGTTTGCACTTCAAGCTTTAGGGAAATCTAAGTTCTATTTGTTGAAATAATATACCAAGTATGACCCACTGTTGTGGCAACCACTAACCAAAATGGTCAATAGCACACTAAGTAGTCTTATAGAGTAAAGAGTCTTGTGGGGATCACAAGAGAACTTGACAAGAAGTCCCCAATGTCTTGCTATCCTATTTTTCTAGATGGTTCATGGTCTGTGCTAATGATAAATAACCCTACCCTAAAGTCTATGTGTTATCCATGAGTACACCATAAGGCTGACATGCCATAGGCATATGCCTTGATATTATTCTTCTAGTCCTTTCTATAATGTTCTAGGCTTATAACATAATGTCATGTCCTTCTTTATTGCCCAAGAAATAAAAGAAAAAGAATAAAAATAAAACAAAATAAAATAAAAATAAAATCAAAGAAAATAGATAAAAAGAAAAGAAAGTCAGAATGAAATATTAGAGTTCAAGCATACCATGACACCTACCTTTAAGAGAACAGGATGAGTGTTATGGTTGTTGGAATTTTGTCAGGCACAGTTCACACCAGGAGTAAAAGCCTACAGAATTGTCTCAGAGATATATAGAGTATCACAAAATAAACTACTCACTTATTTGTGATATCTGAATCTTGGGTGTACTTTCAGAGGTTTAGGAGTAATTCAGAAGTTCAAT
>Ga0157368_1000655_pt1 | contig 15949 bp, 16 predicted proteins | sample AttbisABBM3_FD_113146 | JGI IMG/M metagenome (GOLD analysis project Ga0157368, IMG submission 113146) | Fungus gardens microbial communities from leaf cutter ant in Botucatu, State of São Paulo, Brazil - Atta bisphaerica ABBM3 | ecosystem: Host-associated > Fungi > Mycelium > Unclassified ...
CCAACTTTAAATGGGATACTTTGAACTTTTTGATCATAGTACCACTTAATTCTTTCTGCTGCAAGACTGAGAGCTGCTTTTGCCTGCTCTAAGGCTTTTTGTCTTTTATATGTAAGGTCAATTAAGTCCTCGTTCAGTGACTTTTTGACTAATATTAGTGGATGGGTGCACTGTCAAGCCAGTCCCCAAGGAATTTCACACACTATGCTACAGGTCTCTGGTTATGATGCTGAGTAGCAGCTGCTCCATATGTTATCATATTCAGTGCATTGGACTCAACAGTAACCGGCGGCCATACAGCATTCTGAAGGATTGGTCGATCATCGAACGCTTCCATCTTGTTCGCTCATCATCAATGGACGCAAGGACATCTCTCAAGATTTCGTTGTGCAGTCTTTTTCAATGAAATACAGAAGGTGGAATGGATCACACTCAAAGCTTCAAGTCACACGCCGTTTCTCGAAGAGCGTGACAGGTACATGAAGAATTTCTCATCCTGTGAATAAATGCACTCAAGAAACCTCAATAGAGCTCTTGGTCGTTCCTGCGTGTCAATCAAACTGCAGAGAATGTTGTGTGGAGCTCACTCTGACACATTCAAGAATGGTTCTTAGATTTTCCCCTCAATTTTTGGTCGACCGCCAATTTTTTTTCTTTTCACGGAAATATCTTGAGAATGTAGAAGCTAGTAAGAGATCTGCGTGGCAACCGTTCTGTTGACAAATCGCTGTTTCTTGTCGTCTCCATATTTTTATGTGCATGCCTACCCTCATGGACGAGTTGAAGTAGTGGCGAGTAAGAACCTTGTACGGGCGGAGTGCGTATTCCGTAATGGAGGATACCAACTCACACGAGAAGTGGATGATGAAAGAGGGAGAATCGGGTTGTGAGTATCATCAAAACCAGTGAGTAACATTGTCGGTGCTTTGTGTATTTCTGGAGCCGCTTGGCAATGTGAATCAGCAAATATTTTCTATTCATAATGACGTATAGTAGAGAGTATGATCATCTCAAGCTAGTAAATTATACGACAATGTTCCTTCTACCAATAGCGATTCCGTAAATTACGAACTAATCTCGAAACAAAGACTAATTAGTAAGGTCCCTTAGCCGCTGCCATGCAAGGAACTGATAGGACCCTGAAGAACTGTCTGCAAGAAGGAGGCGACAAGGTCTTCACCACCATCCTCGTTGTCATCGTTGCCGTGATCATGATTTCTACAAATTTCTGTAGTGAAGAAATGAGATGAATTTATCATTATCCATTTTCAACATCTATTGAGGACCACAAGCCGAGAACCAAGACACGGTGCTCACCTTCGCAGTAGTCTGCGTCGGCCCCTTCTTTACTCGTGCAATCTTCCCAACAAGCGTCTTCGTCCTCACTGGGGTCATCGAATCGATCAGCACCCCGATAAGGACCAGGTTTCCAAAAGTTTTTCGTTGTCACACCAACAATGTCATCATCGTTTCCGTCATCAGGTCTCTTATCGTGGTCGTGGTTTCGACAGATTTCTAGGGGGAAGGCAGGAATTGAAAAGTGTCAGTCTTCGTCGACTTCATGCGCAAGCCAATAGATAAACAAATAATCTCAGAAGCTTACCCTCACAATACTCCGCATCTGCACCTTCTTTACTCGTACATTCCTCCCAACAAGCATCTTCGTCATCTCTGCCCTGCGACTGCACGGTTTGCATCAAAATGCCAGCCCTTGTCTCCTTGTTGTCACCGCCGTTGCTGCCTTCGCCTTCACCACCATAGTCATGATTTCGACAAATCTCTGAATTGTGAGAGGAATCAAATTTCGGCAAGAGGTAGGTTTACATAGATTCGTGAGTTTAAAGAGTATGCCATCCTTACCTTCGCAGTAGTCCGCATCTGCACCTTCTTTACCTGTACATTCCTCCCAACAAGCATCTTCATCATACCCACCATCATAAAATCCACTACGTTTCGTCGGAAAGCCTTGTCTAGAGGCTGTTTTGCTACCCTTCAACCAACATATTTCTAAGAAAAGGCGTTCAACTTGTATATTTACTCAAATGCATTGATGAGGAGTCCTCACCTTCACAGTAATCAGCATTACCACCTTCACCTACACATTCCTCCCAGCATTTCTGATTATTTCCCCTGGAGACGAGCGTGACAAGGGAGTCCCTGTCGACAGGATCATCATGGAATGAAGAGATAGTTATGGCGGCACCGGTAACTGGTAAAGGAGTCAAACACAGCACTAAGAAGGAAAGACTTAGTTGAAGGGGAAATGTAGGGACGATCATCAACAGCGCCGGTAAGGATACAGATAGTCTTGGTGAGGGAAAAGCCATTTCTCTATAGAGGGGTATATTAGAGCTCGAGTTGAGTTTTAGAGAGTAATATATCCAGCGCTGAGCTTCCAGCTGGAAGCTTCACAACCGGTAATGGCACGCATATCCCATGCGTAGTACACGTTACAGCGCGGAACATTTAAGTGAAGTACTGATAACGGCATGTTCAATACCAGATGTAGACGAGTGCGGTTCAATGAATGAAGGGCTCGCACTGATCGATGACCCTGAATTCATCTGGCGACCATATTAACGTGCCACGAAGTGCAGCGACACTCACGACCGGGACTTCAAGAACTGTAAATGAATATTGTGGTCTTCACGTACATGCCACAGAAAATCCTAAGAACAAGTCCCATGAGCAAGGCTATAAGGAAGAGAAGGGCATGAACCTACGTACATAAGCTTCTTTTCACCCTCGATTCTGATACGTGCATGTCCAACGCATGTCCAATACGTTACGCAAGGGAAACCACTCAGCACACACTCTCAAGCCTTCTGGCACATTTCATCAAGCAAGCATTCATGTATGGTACCTATAATACACACTTCTTATTATCACAGAGGAGACAAACTGCCAGATATTCTGGAAGATACACTCAACACATACTGTTCATCCTTCCCTGACAACCTCTTTAACAGCATCGCAGAAAATACTCGTACCCTTCTCAAGGTCCGCCTCACTGATATTCAACGGCGGAATAAACCTGATGACCTCATACACGCTCGTCGTCAGGATCAACATCCCCTTCTCGATACATTTTTTGGCTACCCTGCTTGCCATCTTTTCCGGTGCACCTTGCATAACACCAACATCGATGGTGAAGCCGGATATGGTAGACGCTGGCGATGCGAATTCTACGCCTACCATCAAACCTTTTCCACGGACGTCGAGGATGTAGGGAGAGACCTCGGGTGAGGTCTGGAGTTTGCGGAGAGAGGTAAGAAGTTGTTTTGACCTGGGATGATCTATGTAATCAGTGCGAAAAATGGAGAGGGTATGAACATACCGTTCGGCAACGTTGTCCAGTACCTTTTCCTCGCGGAACACATCGAGGACTTCAGCGGCAGCGGCACAGCACACCGCATTACCTGCATACGTTCCTCCCTATCATCCACAGTTAGCACACATATCAGACGAGTCTGACACTGCGTACCATGCTCCCAGGCTTTAACCTATCTGTCAGCTCCTTCCTGCTGATCACAGCACTAATCGGAAACCCATTCCCAAGCCCTTTAGCAATAACCATGATGTCCGGCCTGACCTTGCTCTCTTCAATCGCAAATAACTCCTTCCCGCTACTAGCTCTACCAAATCCAGCTTGAATTTCATCGACAATGAGTAAAATTCCATGTCTATCACAGACTTGACGCAATCCCTGAAGGAATCCCGCCGGAGCAGGAACGTATCCTCCTTCTCCTAAGACAGGTTCGATGATGATGGCTGCAGTGTCTTTTGGCGCCGTCTGTTGCGCAAGGACGAGATCAAGCTGGTAAAGTGATTGATGGACGAGCACGTTTTCCTCTGTAGATGGTGGTAGATTAAATTGATGCCAGTACGGGAATGGGATAGAGTACACCCCGGGCTAATTATATTTATCCAACTTGAGTGATCATGTTATCAGAAAAACGCAAGACGCTTACCATCAGAGGCCCGATAAACTCGGAATAAATCGTCTTACTCTTCGTCACGGCCATAGCACCGTACGTTCTGCCATGATATCCACCTTGCATGCAAATCACATTCTGCCTCCCTGTAAAGTGCCTAGCCATCTTGAGTGAAGCTTCAATGGCCTCGGTACCCGAGTTCCAGAAGAAAAACGAATCGAGGGAAGCATGAGGCATGACGGGGAGAAGACGTTCAATCAGACGAAGATAAGGCTCATGCATGGCAATGCTACATTGTGGATGAACGAGTTGCATGCATTGGTTTGCTGCGGCACGACTGACTCGTTCATGAGTATGTCCTGTTGTGCATCCTGAGTAGCCATTGAATAGGAAAGATAATATGTACACACCGAGGCTAGTGACACCAATTCCGCACGTAAAGTCCAACATCTTCCTTCCGTCGTCATAATACACATAACTTCCTTCTCCTCTCACCATAATCCCCTCCGTAACCCTTCCTAGACCCTTTGTAATGTGCTTCGCGCCCAATTCGCGGAGTGCTTTGAAGTCCTCTATCCTGGTATTCATTGCTGCACGGCTCAATTGACTTGTATGATGGATGGTGGTAGCAGATCTGAGAGCAAGACGAGATAAGGATCGTGATAATAAAAAGTAAAATAGGTGGGAAATGGAATGAATTGCTCTAACAATAGGATCTAGGAATGTGTAATAACACTTCTTCTGGGTATGATGACCCGTCCCCCTGCTGATAACAAGCTATTTAACACGCAACGGTGTGTAAAATTCATATAATATTCCAACTTGGGGAAATGTTTCCATTGAGCCAAATACTGGCTCCAGAAGTGTTCGCGGTGCCTTGTAAAACAGTTTCAATGCTGCACTTACACGCGAGAAATCCGGCTTATTACCTGGGTCCGTTTCTTATCTTGGCCATGGAATCCTTCACATAATCAAACTTCAAGTCATTCTCTTCTAGTACAATGATCGTAATTTGTGTTAGTCCACCTCTCGCTGATGAATGCATAGAAATTCATCTGTCTCAAAAAAATACACATCGATTCTGCCTCTCTATCCAGTCAGAATGTCGCTTTAGTGCTTCTTCGATATCCGCAAAGAAAGAACTGCATAATGCTCGTGGTTTCACTCAGTACCGAGATAAACCAAGGAGGGCGGGATCTCAGTAGTGTAGTGTAGAGATTTACGCGCATACGATGGGGTGTAACAGAAGACGTCACGACATGATGGTTGAGAGCGCACAAGTGTCAGATACAGTGTTAACTTAATGCTTCCTTCGGGCTCTGGCAAATAAGCGTAATATTGGACCGGGTTTTGCAGTTCGATAGTGGACAAAAATTCATAACAACGGCAACAATGAGAGTTCAAATCTGTACTGATAAATCCTCGTGTACTAAATATACGTAGTTCTCAGATGAATGCCTTTGCTTGTAAAATGCTCTTACTCTAAGCGCGATATCCTTGGACGCGTGCTCGGCTTATTCGTCAATATGGTGATGCCGCAAACAACAGTCCGATTCCTGAATGGCATCGTCTTCCTTGACGGCTGGGTGTTGTTCAGTCTCGGCTGTGGTATTTTGGGCTGTGTCCGACCGTGGAATGGCAGTTGTGAGTGTCTGGGAAGGCTGCTGTTGAGAGTCAGCACATTTGAGCGGCTGTACGTCGGGAAGGCCTCGTCGTGAAGACTGTTGCTGTTGTTGAAATAGTTGCCATTCCTTCCATTTCTGCCACTCCTGCCATTCCTGCCACCGCCTGAACTCATAATAGAGTTGAGAATCTATGACTAATTGGCCTTCTGGATGAGCTTGTGGCGACACCCCAGATATAGTAGGAGCTTGAGCATCTGAGTAGTGAGCCAGTAGTCATGATTTCTATGAGTTGATAACTACAGGTAGAAGATTGAGGATAGACCGGCTCACGGTCGTCTATGAACTGTTCTTCCTGCTGGTCTGGATAGCGGGTCTGAGCGCTAGAGCAAATTGACGAACGACGAGACATACTGTACGTCCTACTATCTTGATGAGACAGGTTGGGTAATATCTGGGTCCTGTTGCCTCCTCCTCCGATTCTCATCGATTTATCGTCGGTTAGATTGATTTGATTGCCTCCGATATCGTAAAATTTGCCTCCAAAGATATCAAAATCATAGGCATTCTCGAAGAAGCCCATGATGAACAAGAAATGAACAAGAAATGTGACTGGGAGGGAGATGATCGTTGTGTGTCGAAGACAACGATTGATTAAGAAGGAAGTTCATAAATATGAAGCTGTATAGAGTCCCCACGAGGCTTCTGAGGCTGTTCTCAAGTGCTTGTTGACAGTTGTCCGAGAACAAACCAGTGAGCGAAGCTGATTGCAGGAAGTCCTTGTGATATCAGGTCTGGAGGGTCGAAAATATAGTATCATTCTCGTATCATATTTGATTCTAAGAAAGAGCGTGAAGAGTGAGGCACTACGCTCACACTATAGGCGATCAAATGTAGGCTAACGGGCAGTTAAGAGAGAATCGGACTTTGAGAGAATCGGACTTTGAGCGAACCTCTTACGGGATGCTACACGGCCTTGGGATTCTCTGTCATTCTAGCTGGACTCGTGAATGGCAGTTGGGCATGAATGTCTCCAGATTGAATGTTGCCATTGCGACTCTCAAATTCTTTCCGGTTTTCTAACAATGAATCGAGTTCAAGCTCTTGCACGTGCCCTTCAAATTAAAAGGTTGCTTCTTCCGCAATTATTCGAAGCATTTGGAAGTTAAGACGACTCTTTGTTGAAACGCCGCTCTGTCTACGGACGTAAGACGGGTAGAGTCATGGCCGCTAACTTTCTCTATCAGTGATTTCCTTGCATAATACCCGAGTTGTCCGTGGATTTGGAAGCTTGCCGTCGAAATGCAACTGGAACGCACTAAGCCCACCAACTTGTGCCTCCCACTCATCGTCTGCTCTTCATCCACATTCCAGGCACTCGTCAGAACCAAACTCAGACCCAAACCGTTCAATAGGTTATACACGGAAATTTTTTTTCTCTCAGGATGAGCGCCAGGTATGTTATTTCTGCTAGCAATATATATCTGTCTGACTGACACTGAACACAGCCCTAGTGCACTAAATAAGAGTCAAAACTCTGGCAGTGCGGTGAAAGGAAATGGAGCATCTACCGCATCAGAAGACGAAGTTCTGACAATTCAACACGGCTCTGCTCTATCTGACGAAAACGCATCTGATACAACCACCATCTTTGAAGCCTTCAAAGAGGTCTCTTTGGATTTGACTCTGTCCTTTTCGACACAAAACTCTCCAGTCGCATCGACTGTCGAGCTCCCCTCGTCAGTAAATGCTTCACCACTGCAGGCTCCTTCCCTATGTGTTCCGTCAAGTTCTGCTTCTGTGGAGGCTGCCCCTTCCATTCGTCAGCTCGGTCGCACGATGTCATTTGCCTCCCAATTTACACCTCTTTCCCCAATAATGAAGGTGAAAAAGAAATACTCGTCCGCCAAATTTTCTTCGGACCAGTCATCCATCCTTCGCGGATCCTGGCCGGCTATCAAGTATGTCGGTCGGGGAACACCTGTCGACAGGAACCGGCGAAGAGAATGGGGCGGCCTTTCCGCAGAAAGTGTAGGAGAGGATGGTTTGTTATTCTCTGATGTGAGGGCAACCTCCCTTGATTTCCGGTCACCACGTCTTTCTTCGTCATCGGACTGGGACTTCTTGAACCCCAGACTCCCTACAGCCGCTTCTCCACGCTCAGGCGGACATTCGATCCCCGTTGAGGAAGAGGGGGAGGAGCAAGACGAGGAAGAGCGAATTCCACCCTTGCAAAAGATTGAAATCAAGATCGAGAGCGAGGTAGATGATTGGGCTTCCGTTATGGAGACAGTCCTTTCCTCTGCGGAGAAAAGCGGAGGTGCCACGAAATCCGAAATAGAGGGACCTCAAGAGCAGGGGGAGAAGGCAGAACAGTCCAAGCCAGACATATTGCAGCAGGAAGTCGAGCTGCCTTTAGACAATATTGACAAACTACAATCTGAAATGCAGTTCGATCTCAACATTGACAAGGCTCTAGATCTAGGATTCAGTCCTGCGGTCGATGGGGGAACGCTTTTCACTCTCGCGGCAATAACAGACTCGGACAATTCCAACATCACAACTCGCCGTACCGCCACGATATCGTCTCATTCCCGTTACTCAACCCCGTCCGAAGGACTTTCGGATGATAAGCTAATTATTCATTCTGCCCCCCATTCTGCAAAGCATAGAAAGGAAGAAAGAGATCCAAGCGCACGAGCTCTCCCTGCCACGCGATCAACGGGCAGCGCCAAGGTAGACCTGAGTGTCAGCATGAGCTGTTCTCCCGAAATCGATACAGTGTTGCCTTGGTGGAGGAAAGCTCTTGGAAGGCTGAAACGTGTCCAGGCATTGCTTCGATCTCACCGCAATTCGTGTTAGGGTTAGGTATTTTCCTCTCACCTTGAACCTTGAAAATTCTCGTTTGGACTACTATAATTTGCGCCTCCTCGTGGTTTCCGGAACGCTCGTTTTATTATTTTCTTTTTGAGGATACTGTGTACCCTATCGAAGGGACAGGACATTTACGCGCTTTCTTTCCTTTTTTTGTATGGAATACTTTGCATTATCTACTTTTACATGCTGAGATTACCGAGACTCCCGGCCGAGGGTAGAAACACACGTAAATAAATCATTTCCAAAATAACTTAAAACTGGTTTGTTCTATGGATGGGAGATAAAATCGCTGTTAAACAGGTGGATCTATACAAAGAGCAGCAGGGTATCGTGGTAAGCGAATGTTGTTTTCTTTTTCTGATCTGAATTTGACCATTTCATAGGGCAACCGGCTGACTTTCAAAAGCAGCTCTCCGTATATTCCTCAATATGTGACTTCGAGTCTCACTGCCTCGTCTGATCCTGATGCGATATACTCTAATCGAGTCCAAGGTCGCCAGATTTTACTTGAGAACCCCTCTCGTGATGCTCGTAAAAGAAAAGAGGAAGAAGAAAAGCGGGAAAAGATCCAAGAGCGCAAAAAGGCACGTGGGATAGGAAAACGAGAGGCAGCAGCAAAGGGTATCTGGAAGTTGGACAAAGAGCAAGCCAAGTACGCGGAACTTTCATTCTTGAAACATATCATACCCATTTTTATCGTAGATATAAACTCTTTCTCCCTTTGCATCACCTCTGGATGAGCTACATGTCTGAACTTCTTTCACTGAGCCCAAGACATGAAACAAGGGTCCCTCCCACTGAAAAGTCCGTACCTTCTTCGCAGTCGATGTTCCCTAAACTGGTCAAGGCCGATTTTCATGGGGCCATTATATTAGGTGTGTACGTCGCTCGAGTTCTCGCCTTTGTGATGATGTGACATAACGAGATAGTCTGCCAGAGTAAAAATCCGTGTCTCGTTGGGATTTCCGGTATTATCATACACGAGACTGAGAACGCTTTCAAAATCATTACACAATCAAGCGCAATCAAATGTAAGTATGTTGCCTAGTCAACTCCTCGAAATCTCAGCCTAACTAGAGTCAAATTTTCGAGTGCTACCTAAGCAGAATTCAATCTTCACTCTCTCTATTCCGCTTTATTCGAATCTTCCTGCGTCTCATACGTTGCGGGTGCCACTTCCTATTCCTGATCAAAACGCTCAATTCGGAGTGACTGTTCTTGATTTGCCTCATTTTCAATTCGAACTACACGGAAATCAATTCCGGTTCCGCTCCGCTGAGCGTGCCGGCAGAAAATTTAAACACAAAGAAACGATAGAACTTTAGAGATGTCAACACCTTGATGGGCTCAAGTAATTAACATAGACATCTTATGACTTTGTCCTAGCTGATAGGAAATCAAGATATTACCTTGGCCTACTTTTAGATTTTGTCACACCGGAGAGAACTATGCCATTGTAGGTTCATCCCCTGGACCGGCTTATACCAGTATGGGTAATAGGAGTACGTCTGTGGATTTCGTTGGCAACTTGAAGAATGTCTGGATCACACTTCAGGAACCGAGTCAATCATTCGCTCATGTGAGATAATCTTCCTGTCGCACAGGTCCTACGACCCCATCGATGCATCGAACGATTCCACTGCCTGAAGCTGTCCACAAGGCATAACTGCTCATACCACCACTCTCAAGTTCCAAGGTGTCCCTACGGTATGGAAAATTTGAATTGAGATACACTCCAGGGAGTGGTGAAAAGGATGGTATGAAAGAAGATTAGGGTATCCACAATAAATAAATACCATTCTCGATATCAAAGGATAAAGTTCAAAACACCGAATATCACAGGAGCTAACATCAGCATGGCTATGTCAGATAAAACCGAACTTCTAGAAGTTCTGATCTCATTTGACGAATATTGGTATGGAGCAATCGTCGAGTTTCCTATAAAAAGTTTCGTTGCTGAACCCAGCAGAACAAGTGCAGCTCCTGGCCCAGGAACATCGATCGAACACCCGGCCTCACACTTCATGCTAATCGTTTCCTGGTCCCCTCTGAGGTCGCCATTTTGACCTATGGTTTGCCCAGCCCACGTAATGTCAGTCCTTTCGGTCACGTCGGGCGCAGTCAAGATCCGATAGTTAACTTTGTGTGTGATATTTGCAGGGATGTAGAACTGCTGATGTGCATCCTTGCCTGCAGAACTGGGACTAGCGTAGTTGAGAAAGATCAGGCGACCCCTAGTTCTACCCGCATCAGTGTAAACTCCGTATCCAGCAACGGTGGCGCCTTCATTTGTGGTAGAGTTTTGCAAGTTGAGATCGATAACCACTGAGCCAGTAGGATCCCCAACCTCCGTTAAAAATAGTGCGCTGTAGTAGGGTGAACCTGTTCTCCATCCGGATGAGGTACTAGTTTCAGGCGTTGGTGGATCAAATAAATTATACTGGACGCCATATTCACGCGTGTGAAGGTAAACCGCTGTATAATTCATTGATACCGCTTTGAGGCCGACGTCTATAGCCCAGAGGGCTGCACCGAACTGATCATTAAACGCATTAAAATTTCTGGGGTAGGACAAGAGTTAGGAAAACATGAAAACTTACAGTTGATGAGATATTCGAGCCCCCGCATGCCACAGAATTATACTCAGTCATCAGTACAGGGACATTTCTCTGCTTGGCGATGTCCATTCCTTCTTTCTGCCATCCGAGATATTCACCGACTGCATCGTATTTAAGTATGGACTCACAAATGACTAAAAAAACGAGAAGCATTACGATTCGCGTGAGTAAGATAATAAGTGAGGTTTGTGTTCTGCGGTGTCACGCCTGAGCAGGCGTGATTTGGATATCGTTGAATTCTATCTCCATTATTTGAGTTTTAGCACCATGGCGAGCGGTGACCCACGTGTAGTATTTATAATCGAATCTATCAAAACCAGCATCAAACAAATCATCAAGGCTCCTGGGCCGGTATGAGCTATCTTTCAGGTCAGCGACCGTGAGGTTCCACACCATTGGCAGCAAACAGTAGGCCCCCCCACAATAGTATCGTTCAGAGCGCCTGCATCATGTAAATGACCCAGAACGTCGCCGACTTCAGGAATCTAGTGGGATGGTCAATACGAACAAGGAGAAACAGAAAGGCAGGAATGAACATAATCAGATATTTCGTAGGCGTCGCGTTCTCCATGGCCAGCGTATAAGTCAGGCTCCTGCCGGCATTGAATGAATCAAGCAAGACCCCAAGGGCAACAAGAGTGAAGACCTACGTTTCCTAAAAGCATTACATCTAATCTGTCACCAAGTTTTGCTTCTGCGGCGAGAGCTAGTTCAACAATCTTGCTCCACGCGTCCGGGGTTCGCATACTGAGACCAATCCCGAACTCCATGGAGCCAACTTTGTCATACATTCCGTTCATGATATCGAACAGTACGGGGCCGAAATTTACAGGAATATCGTTAAAATAAGCACTTGGATCAGTTAACTCGAGAACCGCCTTAAGGGATGGGACATAGGTGGAGCTAACAAAACATCAACATTCAGCATAAGAGACAGTATCTTGAATCGCACCCATCCATGGAATTTCCGCCTACTCTGATTCGTAGAGGATTCGAAAGACGGACAACCAAGTTATGTAAGTAGTTTTGCATGGCATTTGGTTGAGCATCGACGGACTTTCCCCCTGTATTTCTCAATGAATATGGAAATGGATATCTGTTGTCAGAACACATACAGAGTGTATCAAAGGAGCTCAGTTCCCACGAGATTCCGATGAAGTTGTCCCTGACAACATTATACTGAGCTTCGGGAGGTGGCTGCGAAGGAAAGGTGATATTGACTGGGAACCCTGCTCGAGCAAGGACAAAAAATAATGGAATAGCGAGTGCAAGTGATAGTTGTAGCATTGAAAAGAATGTGACTCCGAATACCGTGGCGTCTTACTCGTGTGCTCCGGTTTTTAAATATCACAACTGACGTTATTCTGGGAACAGCTCGGCATCATGTACCTGACCAGAGAGGCGGCAATTAGTGAACCATGGAACCGGAGCCGGAGCGCTGATAATGGCATCTATTTTGGCTGCTAAGGAATTTTTTCATGGGCACTTTCAAGATACGCATTCTTGCCGATACACTATGAGAAGAAAGGACAAGTAAAGGTTAGCACGAGTGTTCCGAGAAAAAAGCCGGTGAGTTATATAAGCAGCTACTCTCCCTTATAAATACTCTCCTGGGAATTCATTAAGTCATCTCATCATTTATAATTGATTTTCAATCTTTTCTTATATGATTTTTTGCGTTCTTGATGAATTTCCATCACTTAGTCATAATCTCCTAGAGTCTCACAGAATGATACTATCTTTGGAAGAAGTACTAAATACTGTTCTCTTACCCTTATCTAGGATGTTAACAGTATAAGCTACAAGAGTATAAATAAGCTAGAAAGGAACACTTAGAATTACACAAGTTTAGGCTCAGAATACTTGTCAAACCAATTCTGAACCAGTTTGAACCTGGAACTTCAGTATATGAGACAGAACATCTAGTTTCTCCTATAATAATTCCTAAGTAGGTTTTATAGAATAGGTTAATATATATATTATTTACAATAATTTTTGTGATATTTTTGGTTTTGCAAACTTTATGTTATAAGTGCTATGATCTCTACCTCATGTTCTATAGATATTCACCTTGTGTTGGACATGTGTTGGGGTTTGTTTCATCTTTGACTCATGCTTACTACAACTTGCATTATTCTCATGTGGTATCAGTTGGTACCTTATGTAATAGTAGAGGTTTCCTTATTTTCTCTTCATTATTTCCTTAAGAACATTTATTTACTTATGGTCTTTAGGTATATATAGCTGTAGATACAAACCTGTATCCTTATGCTTTACCAATTGATTATCTCCTTCATCCTTCCTCAAGTCTTTGCTTAAGTTGTAATCTGAGCCAAGCTTAGAATTATAATACTTTGGAATAATTTGATTGATATAAGCAATATCTTTTAAAAAAAGACTATTGATCTAAAAATAATACTATATCTTATGTCATCCTCATATAATATCAGTCAGTATTAAGCATAGTTTATACTTAGAGAAAAAGTATAAGAAGATTAGCTTTTTCATGCTTTTTGTTAGAGATATATTATACTTATCAGGCTACTCATAGTAGTAGCATGGAAAAGGGACTTAACTAGCTATGTTATAAGAAAGAACTAGAAGTAATACTTGTGCAGATGGGATAACCTTGGCTTTAATAGATAACATTGTACCTAGCCTATTTATCATGTATGTTAGGTATAGTTTACAATAGAGGACATAAGCTTGTGAGGTTAGCTTGTAAATATGAAGAGTATGGAAACTCCATGTGATGAGCTCAGTGATGTAGACTTGTCAGAATGACCTTGGCTTCAGCTTATATGCTGTACCATCTGTTTGCTATATAGTCACAACTTCAGATGAAAAGGATGAAGTCTAAGAAAGATGAGTACTGATGTTAGTGTGTTGTTATTTGAATACTGGGGATTGAGTTCAATAAAAGTTATCTTTGTTGATTACCAGACTAGTGAATTACAGTATTACTACTAGTCTTATACATAAGTCAAATAGTTAGAAGATACTCAGAGGTTTCAGTATACAGCACTAAAAGGGTCAGATAGAAGAACTCTGCTATGAAAGACCAAGTTTGATAGGAGTATTCCTGTTATAGAAGACTGAATACCCATATTGTTACATTACTACTATAGAGATATGTTATAAGAAGGATAACCATCATAGAAGACAGACTTGTATCAGAGATATTATACTGACAACACTACCATAGGGGCATATCTTCAGAATAGGTGGACTTGGTATATGACAATATAGTCATAACTTCAGATAACAGAGAAGTTTGGATGAAAAGGCATAAGTGTGGCATAGTTCAAGTTGATTATCAGACTGGAGAACAATACATTGTAGCTATGTTCTTAAATATGGAAGTAACAATCTAATAATATTTACTGCTATATATACTCTGTATAGTTGGTTATTATAGAGATTATTATTCAAGCTCCATAAATTTAATAAGGAATGTAGAGTCTTTGGTCCTTTAATTGATGGCAGTTAGAATTGGAGTGTTATCTATACTAGAATCATAGATATTGGAGAGTATATAACACTTTTAGTACTCTTTGAAGTTTAGTAAACTCTATGCTAAAACTGTCAAAATAACTAGTAAGGCCTACAGGATTTCATAGGCTTTCACAATTTCTAGAAAGTTCTAAGAGAACAGAATGAGACTTCTAGAGATAACAACTATCCTAAATATTACTGGAATATATTCCAATCTGGTGAAATAGTTCTAACATAACTGAAATAATAGTAATTAGATAGTCAAGAACTCTAATCTAGAAGTATCTAGAAGATTTACTAAGAAAGAAAAGAAGCTCATAGTAGTGATACTCAGGATAGTAACTATTATAACTTAGATTTTAGAAATTGAACAAAAGACAACTCTTATATTAAGTAATACAAGAAAACTTAATAGAGTTTCTGTTACAAACTAATCTACTTTATATACCATAGACTATAGTTTGTGTACATACTATAACTAATCTATCCTAAAGTCCATATAATCTCTATAAGACTAACATTGTTATAATTTAAGCTAAAGAGTTAGGCAAAAAAAAACCTTATATAATATTTATACAAGAGAACTCAATAGAGTTCTAAGTATAAAAGTGTCTACCTTATATATACTAGACTGTTGGTTCATGCTATACTAAACCCAGTCTACCCTAAAGGCCATATGTTTGCCTTAAGGTCAACATGTATAATATATATTATATAACATTATTATTTTAGAATCTTCTATAATATATTTTATAATATATAATTGTGCAACTGTGATATATAATAGTATTATGTAACTTGTGACTGATATGTGATAGTTTGTGACAGTCACATGTAATGTCACACTAACCCCTAATCCTAAGTCTAAAAAATAAATGAAAAATTAAAATTAAAATAAAATAAAAGAGAAAAGTTAAGTCTATTATCTTTGACTCTAATAAATATGCTGTTGTTATGCTATATAATATTATTTATTCTAAACTTTTTACAGCTTTCTTTATATTATGTGATTATATGATATATAACTATGATATATATAACTATTCTATGAAAGATATCATATTTTTATTATGCTTTGTGATATATATGATTATTACATGTAATATCATATCACACTTCTTTATCTAAGTTCAAAATAATGAAAATGAAAATGAAAACCAAAATAAAATAAAATAAAGTTAAGTCTATTATTCACAACTCTAATAGTAATAAAGGTTAAGTAGAATAGAATATTTAAAAGTATAATAAAAATAAACAAAGAATATTACTCATAACTATATTCTCTTGCTAATATACTTTTAAACAGTAAATCTTATATTATGTAACAAGTTTTCTTGGAAAATCTAGTAAATAAATTGGATAGTTTCTTAAGAGTTTACCATAACACTATTTATTCTATAAG
>Ga0157368_1000656_pt1 | contig 15946 bp, 20 predicted proteins | sample AttbisABBM3_FD_113146 | JGI IMG/M metagenome (GOLD analysis project Ga0157368, IMG submission 113146) | Fungus gardens microbial communities from leaf cutter ant in Botucatu, State of São Paulo, Brazil - Atta bisphaerica ABBM3 | ecosystem: Host-associated > Fungi > Mycelium > Unclassified ...
CTATTGGTTGTTATGACTAGTAGTTGTTACAATAAAGACTAGCTTTATAGAGACATTTGAAAACTTTCTTGATATGCTAGTAGTATGTAGATATGTTAGTAAATGAGTATATTATCAAGATATATCATAATACAAATATTAGATAATATATTGTTAATAGATTACTAAAAGGCAGTAGGAGTATTAGTAGAACTGAGAGGCATTATAGATTATTCAAATGATTCATAACAAGTCCAGAAAGTAGTCTTTCATTTGTCACATTCAGATATGCAGACCAGATAATACACATGGTGAAAATATATCTTAGTATATATCTAGGCTTTCTAGAATGAGTTGAGTAGATCAGAAATGAATGGAAGTATATAGTAATTCTTTTTAGTGATATAGATAAGTCTGCAGAAATTAATATAGAGATATAGTGATCTATTTTTTTGATGAAAAATACTAGAACACTGTAAAAGAAGGAGGTCAGTCAGATAAATTTTGTATTCAGATTTTCCTTAATAAATTCTTTTAGAGTCTCTTGCTGAGATACTGAAAGAGAGTAAATAGTACTAACTGAAGATTGAATATCTTCTTCTAGGTTGATCTTGAGTCATAAAGCTAATAAAATGTGAAGACTTCAGCTTTAGACTTACTGAAAACATCAACAAACTCATAGTACTTGGGAGAGATGTTGGAAAGGTCTAGAACAAACTCTGCTTTGTGTGTGGAGCTTTCCTAAACACCAGTTAAGCAAAGACAGATTTGAAAATTATTAAAGCCTAGAAGTTTTGATACATAAAGAAAATCCAAAGTATCAATGATAGTAATGTTAGATTGTTCAGAGATAGATATGGAGGTCTCAGATGTTGGTATGGAAAATACAGGGTTTGGTGTTGTGGCAACCACCAACTAAGATGGTCAATAGAGCCCTAAGTAGTCTTATAATACTATTACAAATCCTACCCTAAACTACATCTGTCATCTATAATTCTACTATATCATTACCACAAAACAAATATATTACAGCCATACTTTTAATATTATTGTTTTAGTTTCTTCTACTATGTTTTAGATCTAAAAAATCACATCATATGACATGACATGTGACCATGGTCACATGTTTCTTCATTGTCCAAGAAATAAAAGAAAAAAAAATCAAATCAAAAAAAATAGATAAAAGGAAAAGAAAATCAAAATAAAATATAAAAGTTCAAGTATACCATGACATTTGGTGAATATAAAGAGGTGTCAGAGATTTATAGGGTTGCCAATAGTGTGTTGGCTACAATACATAACAGACTTTGATTTTCTACAAAGATAGATAGAAAGTTATTGACCTATTTACCTAGTAAATCAATAAATTGTGTTATATATTCAAGGACCAAAAAGTAGGAAGAATCAAGCAGGGTGGTATAGAAGTCTAGATTCATACATTCACTAGAAGAAAAGACTATAAGCATAGCAACAACTTTAGAAATAATACTGTTTGATAGCTTGTCAAACAGATTAAGTTCAACCAGTGGTATTAAAGAGATCTTTAGGTTACAAGTATGCATGAAATTTAAGTCTATAAAGCAATGAGTAGACCTGGAGTCAACAAGAGTATGAAATAGGATTTTATCAAGGTAGTTCTAATTAAGGACTAAAGATAAAAAGAGAGACAAAAAGAGAAAATGAGAATTATAAAGAGCAGACATGTTGAGTCTAACTGAACACATTGCTGCACAGACAAGTTTAATGTAGCACTCAGTTTGTGCAAAGTTCTAGAGATTACTCTCTATTTTTTAAGGACTTCTCAGAAGTTATAGCTACTTGAGCATTATAGTTTATAGCAGACTTCTACAAGTTGTCACATCTCATTTTATGACCACATTCATTCCAACCTATGGATAATTCTCTATTCTTCATTCATACTTCTCATTCTCTTCTAGTGCAGATTACATCTTTCTATTCTATTTTGGATGTTTTTACTGGTCTTAGTTAACTCTATAGACTTTCATCCACTAACATCTGAGGATCACTAGAAATAAGGGTAACTTGCTTAACAATCTCCATTTCAAATAACTACCCTAGGTAGTATACCTAATATATAATTTGGTAGTTTACACTATACTAGCTTATCTTGAAAATTGACTAAAACTAGCACCTATTTTTAGTGTTAACAATAGCATATATTATCTTCTAGTGGTTAGTGGTTTTCTACCCACTAAGTCCCTAATTTTCATTTTAAAGTATATAACTAGTGCAACTAGTAGAGGCATAATACATAAGCTAAAGCTAAAGGTTGTTCTGATCTGACTTCTGCATTCTCAGATAATATATAAGTTCTGCTCTTTTCCTTCTATAGTGATATCTTCTAATATCTAAACAGCAAGAAACTATAGCTTGAGCAACACCAAGTTCTAGTTGTTATGTGAGCTACTATCATGATCTAACCTCCAGGATAATGCATCAGACTTTTCCATAGACTTCTCTAGTTGGTAATGCAGTATAAAGTTAAACTGTGTTAAGTAGAATAATCACCATACTTGTTTGCAGTTAAAGTTTTCAGCAGTCATAAAGTATTCTAAGTTCTTATAGTCAGTCCAAATCTCTACTGGAGTTTCCATATCTTTCAGAAAGTAACACTACTTCTCTAAGGCTTAGATAGTAGCCAACATTTTCTTGTTATGTATTTTATAATTTCATTTCACCAAAGATAATACCTTGCTGAAATATACAACTGAATGCTATTTACCATCATCCATAATCATCTGGGAGAGAACTACCTCCATAGTAAAGTTTAAGCTATTAGCCTTAATATGAAATAAGGTCAAGGTGTCCAGTAACAAGAGTCAAGCTAAAAAGAGGTTATACTAGGGTGCAACAAGAACTATACAACACTAGCCCTTAACTGTATGCTAAGAAATTCAGAGGGAATGATATTAGTATTAGGAACATATAGAAGAGATAGAAACAAGAATATAATAGCAGAAAAGAACATATAAAACCCTCAAAAGGACTCTCATAAAAATGAAAGAATAAAGTTGGGTGAAATATTAAAAAGGATATATAAGTAGCATCCACAAGTGAATACTTTTTCTAGCTAATATACTCCTAAACAGTAAACCTTATACTATGTAACAATCTCCTTTGGAAAATCTAGTAAATAGATTGCAAAGCTTTTGAAGAGTCTCCAACAACACTATTCATCCCAAATGATACATTCTAAAGGCATCTCTTAAGTCAAATCTTACAACTAAAGATACCAACTGATACTCATCTTGCCAGTCTTTTCCAGACTGCTAAAACTCTCCAAAACTCATTCAAAAGTAATAACAAGTGCTAACAATGCTCACTCAATAGAATAAAAATTGAAAGTGGTCTTGAGTGAAAATATTCAGATAGGAGTTCTCTTCTTTTTTACTCCCCTCTATTTATGGCTTATGTATTATTCTAAAAATACAAAGAATGAAACTAGAGAATAGAAACCAAAACAATAATGAAGCTCTCTGAAGTCTTGAGAGCACATGGCCATTTCTTTATCTGCAACCTGATCTCAATCCAATGATTAATCTTTACTTGCTAAGACCCAGTCTATTCTCCCTTTCTTATTTCCATAGCCACTCCTTCTCATTTCTTTATTCTGGACTCTACCAAGTTTTGATCTAGTGCATTCCTATATTATTCAACCTTCTGAACATTTATCACTTGGTAAAAGGCTTCTGTGAGTGCATATTCTTCATAGCTAGTTATTCTTGAATAGATAACATTGTTTTTTCTATAGTTCTTTAGAGAATAGTATTATAGCATGTTTCTGTTATCACCAAGTGGTCTCTGTACACATACAAGCTGGAGCAGCAGATAACTAAGCATTTCACAATACTATGCTAAGTCTGTTCTAGTAAGCTCTAAGTCTAAAGTCTAGTTTGTTTAACAGTTACTACACTGTCTCTCTAGTTGGTATCTACTCAAAAGAGCCTGAAGTGTCATCTAGGAGTGTAATATTTTCTCACTAATGTCTTCAATGAGGTTTTATATGCTTGCAAACCTTATAAGATTACTTGTTTTTACAGAAAAGCATTTTTCAGTATAATACTGGAAATATAAGAATGAAGACAGAAGTAATGGCTGCTTTAAGAGAATTGAAAGTGCACTGTTGCTACAAGTAGTATCAAAGAGGGGATAAACAATGTCTGAGAAGCCATGAATAAATATCTAGTAAAAGTTAATAAATTCAAGGAATATCTGCATATCTGTTCTATACCATAAAGTTGGCTAGTCTTTTACATCTGCCACCTTCACAGAGTTTATTTTTACTTGATCTTCTAAGATGATCAGTTCCAGATATGCTATCTGCTGTTTATTAAACTCACACTTTTTAGAGCATAAATACAACTGATGTTTGTGTTATAATTGAAGACTTATAAAGTAAAGTCAACAAAAGAACCTTGTATTAGAATTAACATAAGAGAACTCAATAGAGTTCCTAAGTACAATCTGTCTACCTTATATACTGGGCTTATAATCTATACTACACTAAACCTAGCCTATCCTAAAGGGCATGTATTTGTGCTATATGATATTATTGTTCTAAAACCTTCTATAATATTTCTTTGTAATATGTGATAGTTATATGTGATGTCACACTAACACCTAAGTCCCAAAATAAAATAAAATAAATAGAAATGAAAATGAAAATGAGAATGAAAATAATTAAAGTCCACCATCTTCTCCTACACACTATTTTGTAATGATCTTCTAATGTCTGAATAAATATGAGAATATTATCTAGATTCTAGATATACAATCATGATCTCTTTTACAATGAGATTTTTGAAAATGTTATTTATCATGGTTTGAAACATAGTAGGACTGTTGGTCATACCAAAAAACATCATTTAGAGTTTGAATAGTCCACAGTTAGTATGAAATACAATCTTCTACTCATTTCCTGACTTGATCTGTACATTTAAAACTCTAGCAAACATCTAGTTTAGTGAAATACTTAGCACTATGAAGTTGAAAGACAAGTTCAGAGATGAGAGAAAGAAGATACTGGTTTTTGACTGTTATGAAGTTGAGCACTCTATAATCTTATACTAGCTAAAGGAAAAAATCCTTTTTCTTGATGAAAACACTAGCATGGCCATAGAGAATTTTGATAGATGTATTCTACCTGTATGTAAATTATTAGCAAGGAAGATATCAAGCTCTATTTACTCTATGAGTAAAAGAGAGTACATCTTCAACAACTTGGGTTTAACTCTCAGGGAAATTAGTTCAATAACATAGTCCCAATAGCAATGCTCAAGAAAAATATCAAAGTCATCTTTAACAAAAATTGATTCAAACTTCCAGACATAGGAGAAAGTACCTAATTTATCTTTTTCTAGGTTTTTTCTTGCTTGTGAGCTGTAGAGAGTCTCTGTAAAGAAGTAGTCATGGTATTAAGGTCTAGGATAGAATCTTTGGAGATTAGCTAGATTATGAAAACATGATTATCTGGTTCTATCCTATGCCTAGTTGAAATGTCAAGGAAAAGTTCATCTTCAAAGTTATCTACAAGAGTAGAGATAGGATCTGAGCAGCACATATCCAGTATGTGGATCCTTGACTTTTTGGTCTTTCTTGCTTCTTAGTATTCTGAACAGTAAGTAGAGCAGTAAGTTATAAACACTTTATCCTTCTGCTAGTTTATTTCCAAATTGTGTTGTTTAAGCCAAGTGAATCTAAGGATAAAATCTTACTTTTCTAGGCTGGAAACTATGAGCAAAGTCTATTTGGAGTGTGTCTGGTAATGTAAAACTATATTTACTACTTCAGATATCCAACCAGCCTTATTAGGCATCTCATCAACATTGTAGACTGGTACAGTCTTCAAAAGTTTGTATGTATTCAAGCAGTGTTTCTCCACAAAACCTTTGTTAATAAAGACACCTATAGCATTAGAGTCTACTAAGGTATACACAGCAAGAGATTCAGAGATATTGGTGGTCTCTAGAGAGATAAGTAAGTACAAGAAAGTTTTGCAAACATTGAGAGCACTGACATTGAGAGCACTGATAGTAGGTCAGAAAGAAAGCTACTTCTCCTATATAGGTTAACAGAGAGGTAGGGTGGTAGTAGTGTGAAGTAAAGAATAAATGTATCTGAGGAACTACTATTCTCCTCGTATTCTTCTATAGATAGTAAACCTATTATTCAGTAACTGAAGTATATATATTGCCAGTTGCTCAACATAAAATCCTACTGATTATATAATTCACTATCCAGTTCTTCTTGTTCTACAGGCTCTAATTGTTATACTATTTCAATATCATTTAAGTTTTCTATCAGTTCCTCCTGTTGTTCAATGGTTAACTGCTGAACATCTAACCTTGCTGGACAATCACAGACCATGTGGTTTGGATCCCCATAGTGATAACATTCTTTGACAAAGATGAGATGGGGTTTGTAGGCTACATTTACATCTATGGGGATACCTAGTATCTTGTATTGAGTTGACTGGAACACTTTATTTGCTGAGTGGGCTTAATCTATATATTGAGTAGCATTATACTAGGCAGAAGAGTTAGTGTTATCTGGCCTTCTCACTAGTAGAGTTGCAGTTTGGCTCTGAATTGTCAATCAAAGTCTATGATAGAACTTGACAACTATAGTGTGGTGATTTGTATAGTTGGCTTCTAATTATAAAAGACTGAAACTTATTTAAGTAGTCCTCTATTATACAGCTTCTCTGGTAATAAGTGGTTCTCTTTAACTTGTTGATAGCTTCTGTGGCAGCATTAATAGGAAATAAATACTCCAAGAAGAGTTGTTTAAACTCAGACCAGGTAATAATAGAAAAAGTGTCTATAGTGGACTTCTTGCAGAAGATCTCTTTTGACCATTTAGAGACATGGTCACTTCTAAAGAAGGACAGTGCCCAAAGGACCTTGTTTTGGTCAGAGATAAACTGTTTAGCAGATAAGCAGATATATAGGAAGTAAAAGCTTAAAAAGGCTTTTCTAGTCTGTTGATCACTGCTGAAGTCTAGCAAAGAAGATATGTGGGATCTAAAGTATCAAGGGAGATTTTGTAGTATAAGAGTATCAGTAAGTAAAGAAAGTCTTGTGGTAGAGAGAAAAGAAACATCTACAGTTGCAAGGGTGAGATTAGATATGAGCAAACATAGACCTTAGAATTGATTTATGAGATTGGCTAAGATGTTGTTAGTGTTGTGTTCTGAGGTCCACTGGTATTTAGCTACTTCTCTTAGATAGTATTCAAGAAGTCTTAAGACTTCATCAATGTTGATAGGAAATATAGAGTAGTTATTGAAAGCAGACATTAGTTGGAAGGTAAGAAAAGATAAGAGAGGTCAAGATATGAAGGTAGGCAGTTCTAGACTACCAGATCAGTGAATATGTTGAAGTCATAAAGAAGAAGATTATAAGAGGACAGAATAGGGTTTTCTGAAGATGGTGACTACTATAAGTACTTTTACAGTCTATACTAATCAAGCAGAATAATTATAATATAAGTAGATAATAATAAGGATCAGATGGCTAGAAACTTTGATGAAAATGTCTGAAAGGTCATCTAAATGGGGAAAAACATAAAATAATGCTAATGGAACTGGTAATGACAGCATTATGGGTCTTCATCAGAGTTCTTGTTTGTTATTAAACACTATAAGCTTTGTATGAGGTTACATTTGGATGACAAACACTATCAGCTTTCAGAATGGTCTAAAACTTGTTGCATAAAAGTGTTGGGTCCTCTTACAGCTACTATCTTTAGAAAATTCTACTCTGTCCTCTTGGAATTCTCTTAAAGATATGTCCTGTTCTATTATGTATATAAATAATATACTTAGGATTCTCCTAAGAATACAAACTCTACTATAATTCTACAAACTTTATTTAGTCATCTTAACACTTACTATTTACTCATAGTCATTAGGTATATAGAGTAGTAGGTACTAGCTTATATCTTTATGCTTTACCAATTGATTATCTCTTCTATCCTTACTCAAGTCTTTATCTAAGTTGCAACCTAAGCCAAACTTAGGATTGTATTTATTCAAAGCCCAAACTCCAGCAATATTATACCATGGATCAACTTGATTAAATATCTGCCCAGCCACTAGAGCAGTGTTGTGGCAACCACTAATCAAAGTGATTAATAGTACACTGAGTAATCTTATATGATAAGAGTCTTATAGAGATCAAAAGAGAACTCAACAAGAAGTTCTTGATGTATTCCTATTTTATATATACTACAAGTACATGGTCTGTGCTAGCAATAAATAGCCCTACCCTAAGGTCCATGCATCAGCCATAAATATACTATTTATATACTATGAGATGAATATGCTATAGACATGTACCTTGATATTATTCTTTCAGCCTCTTCTCCTATATTCTAGGCCTATGATATCATGTCATGTGAAATATCATGTGGCTGCAGTCACATGCCTCTTCATCATCCAAAAAAGAAGAAGAAAAAGAAAGAAAAATCAAATCAAGAAAAATAAATTAAAATAAAATAAAATCAAAATAAAATATAAGGGTTCAAGCATACCATGACAAGCAGGGCATAAACACTGACCTTTCTTGATGTAGAAAACTGCTAGACTATGTAGTGATAACATTACTTGAGTATTCAAGTGTTTTAGACATTTTCTCTAGTATTTAAGAACTGGTAGATACATTGCAATCTTCAGTCTGATAATCAAATATTTCTAACACTAAAACTCCAGTATCAATAGCAACACACTTATTTCTATCAGTACTTACTATCTCAAACTCTGTTCCTATCATCTGAAGTTGCAATGTAACAAGTAGACAACATAGTACATAAACTGAAGCCAAGGTTATTCACAAAGTCCATAACCTCACTTTTTTCAGATAAGTTTTCATACTTGATTTGAACCCTATCTTAACTCTGCAGACTTTTGCTCTAAATATGAACTGCACCTGACAGGATATGGTACTTTTATATTTATCTTAATGTCTATAATGTAATATCTATCTAGAATCCAAGTGACCTACTTATTCCTCTATTACTTTACTCTCCTATTTCAAATTACAGTAACATGATATGTAGTTGGTGTAACATTACACATAAGTTGAAGCTAGGGTCATTGTCTATACTTCATCACATCACTTCCTAGATAGGACATTTGCACTTAATCCATCCACAGATAAGTTTCTTCACTTGATCTGTCCTGCTCTTGCAAATTTATGCTTGAAGTGAGAACTGTACACTTAGTACTTCAGTATTTAAGACTAGTAGCTATACTATACTTTTCTTAGCCTGATGATTACACTAGTGACATGCTACTCCTGTTCTATTAGAACCAATATTGACAGTGATTACTAGCTATTGAGCCAGGAATTACTAAGAATTTGAGTAAGAATTTTTTAGATAGAATCATTTTGTGTTATATGAAGGTCTAGAGTCGGAAATGTCTAAGATTCATCCTAATCATGGCTTTTAGTTTATTACTGATCTATAAACACATCTTTAGAAGTTCTCTTTGCCTAGGTTTCTCACATCAGCTGTGGCTAATTTTCATGCCACTGAAGTGGATCACATAGCCTTGTAGTTGATTCATTTGTCACTGATACACTCCAAAGCAACTCTGATAATCGATTAGTTTAATAATAATCATAACCATAATCATAATCATAATGATTTGTAGCTGCTAGGGCAATATCATTATTGTGAGCGTCCTTAAGAATTTTCTCAACAGCACCTAGTGTAAACATTGTTTGACATGGTCCACCAAAAACGAGTCAAGAACTGGGATAAGCCGTTCGGGCATCACATTATCCAACAAGAATTATTCCGTGGCTATAAGGTTGTGTAGGATTTTGAAGGTGGTTGAAATCACCTCAGAGGATAAAGGGGAGTGTGACACCCTAGCCGGAGAATGGGAATCACAAGGGATAGTGTTTAACCCTTTCGGAGTTTTTCCAACGATGTCGTGCCGGTCTCGAGATTACTTTGAGTTAGCGCCTACTGTGTCAATGGGATACGATGTCAACTCGCAAACTGGTATTGATATGGCCAATGCAAGGCGTCACGCCTCAGTTGACGTCCCCTCAATCCGGGAATTCCTCCACAGTATGTGCATTGGTTCAATCAACTGCTGCACTGTACGTGCTCACTCGACTGCCGCTCGCTTTCAGGTGGTCGCACAGAATGGGAGAAGCGACAGAAAATTGTAGAAATTTTAAGTACTGATCCGGTATTCGAGAAGTCACAACGGTCTGCGCTTTCGTCTCCCTGAAACGATAGTATTTTTAAACATACGGGCTCGCAGTAATTTCTTGTCGAGGACGGAGCTCTACACTCGGGGGCTAACGCTCATCAACCATATCTACGAATTGCAGAATATCCATAGATGGACACAACAAGAGGTCCTTCTCGCAATCAACAGCCTCGACGACCACCTTCCTATCGGTTTGCACAACTTCGGTATGTATGAAATGTTTTAGTGATGAGTCCACTTGAACTGAAAGACAAATTAAGCATTCCAGCCAGTCGTGATGTCCCAAGGCTCCCCAGAGCTCATCAGGGATTTTGGTCCACTTATCACAAACTGTGGAGTTCTTGGTTGCTATCTTCAGACAGAACTGGGTCATGGCACCAATGTCGCTGGGCTTGAGACGACGGCCACTTATATCCCGGAAACCAAAGAGTTTGAAATACACTCCCCCACGCTTACGAGTAGTAAGTGGTGGATCGGTGCACTTGGAAAGACCGCTACACATGGGGTGGTACAAGCAAAATTGATTATTGGTGGTAAAGATTATGGGCCACATCTATTCTTTGTCCAACTCAGATCAATGGGTATGTTCTTGTTCACACTTGGCTCTTTCCCTTGAGTTGAGAATTCACTGCTACCCGAGACAATCACAAGGTCCTTCCTGGAATTACGGTTGGGGATATTGGTCCCAAATCCATGGGAGGTTATGCCGCAACAGACAATGGTTTTGCTCGTTTTAATCACGTCCGCATCCCGAAAACACAGATGCTTTCCAAGTTTGCTCAGGTCACAGACGACAGCCAATATGTCCAACCGCCCCATGCAAAGCTGAGCTATGGGGGAGTAAGTGCTAGAAATTGAGTGCGATGGTAGTTGTCTAAAATCATCCATAGATGCTATTCATCCGTGCAAATATGGTGACTGGAGCGGGCTGGCTTATGGCTAAAGGTTGGTATCGTCGTATGTACACAAATTTATTTGACATTCCAGCACAGCTGCTACCATATCCATCCGTTATGCCATTGTTCGCCGCCAAGGAGAGAAGGGACCTGAAGGCTTAGAACGTCAGGCTATTTCCTACCCCTCTGTTTATGGTCGCCTCCTTCCTATCATTTCGCATGCTTATGTATTCATACACCTCGGGAAGGCAGTGGTTCGTCTAATTTCAAGCGTTCCTGTTTCTGGAAATTTTCTTATGGTTTCTTTAGATCCAATCCTTTCAAGATATGTCCAATCGGCTGCAGAAGGGTGACGCCTCCCTCCTTGCCGAGATGCATGCCATAACGAGTGGCCTTAAAGTTCTCGTTACAACTACCGGTATACAGGACTTGGAAGTCGCTAGACGCTCCATGGGTGGTCATGGATACAGCGCCTTCTCAGGACTCGGTCGTCTTTATGCCGACTACTTACCAAGTGCAACGTTCGCCTTTCCCCCCTTAATCTCACAGATTTTTATTAACACCTATCTAGCTATGAAGGAGATAACTTCGTTCTTGATCAGCAAGTTGTTCGAGCTGCGGTCAAATCGCATAGCAATATGCTCAAATTGGGAGATGTTTCTGCCCTCTCCCCCTCCACCATGTACCTCCGTCTTCTCCTTGGCAGTACATCTGGGCCTCCTCTTCCGTCAGACACTGCTTGGCAGGATCCTGCTACCGTTATCCATCTTCTGGAGTGGCGTGCAGCACTACTCGTCCGCGAGCTCGCCAAGAACATTGACGAACCTGACGTATTTGCTGGTCAGCGCGTGGCTAAGGCCGTTATAGAAGCATTTGTTGCTGCTCGGGTGGGAGATATCATTAAAAGCCTTCCAGATACAATTAATGGAAAACAAGATAACATCAAGCACCTTGAGAAGCTGTATCTTTTGGTGCGTTCGTCCTCGCTTTCTCGGGTTGATCCGCTCAACAATGTGCTGCATTCAGTTCCTTCTGACGTCTCTAGAGTCGGGTATCGTGGATCTCCTTTCGTTCGGCGCTCTCGGTACGAGTAATGGCAGGGATGTTACTCGTACCTTGAGACTCGCTATAAAAGACCTTAGTAATAAATTGCTACCCGAAGCCATAGGCCTTACAGACGCGTTCGGCTTCACGGACTGGGAATTGGATAGGTTAGACCCATCTATCTTCATCCACATATTGACCCCAAGATATTCTAATCACCAGCGCCCTTGGTGTATATGATGGCAAAGTTTATGAGCAACTTTGGAAACGTGCTCAAGATGAACCACTCAATCAGGTCGAGATACCCGTTGCTTATGAGGTATGTTACCTTATTCAAAAGGCAAACCCATTCATTGATGATCTAATTTTACAGCAATCTATTAAACCTATACTCGAACGAGGCCAAACACGCGCTGCAGCAATGCGTGCGAAACTTTGAACCACTTAATATCCCATTACTGCAAGCAAATATCAGACACAATGCTGTATATCTCTCTGATATCATATATAGCCAATATAAATGACCGTGTAACAAGCTAGCTATGCAAAAAAGATCACAAAGGCAATTCCAAACGCGTAAAAGTGGTATGACCCTGCAAAACTCTATCTTCCTTGTAATCTTCGCAAAAATTGTTAAAGTCGCTGCGATTAAGCAGCCGCTCAGCGATGCGCTTGTCTTCTTGGAGCTGCTCAAGGAAGTAATCGTTAAACATCCAAATAGCCTCGATGGCTGGCCTTGTGAGAGGCTTGCCGTCCTTTCGTACAATTGTGACCTGTCATGTCAGCCGCCCGGAGACCTCCAAAGCGAAACTACAAGACTTACACTTCCAGGTTGCTCTGTAAAACTACATAGGACCACTTAACACCAACCCACAATAGAACAAGGAAGTATGACCTACTCAGTGGTTGTCTTACCATCCTGACCAACCATTAACATCTCTGCAATTTCGTTTTGGAGGGCTATACCCCCAGTGCCCTTGAGTGGGTGCTTGTAGACAAGTAGCGGTAATTCTACAAGTTTTGATAGGGGTGCCACGACGCCATGTTGGTAGATGGGGTGTTTGGCATCAATTTGAACGGGACGGAATATGCCACCGCCGTTGCACCGTTCACTAGTGCAATTAATTATGATGCCAGTGACAAGGGACATGGTAGAGGTGACTTGAGGCACAGAAATATTCGAGGGATCCATTTGTAAACCTAACGATATAAATAAGTACTTGTGATTTAAATTCAATTTGGGATGTAATGAGGATACCGGCACTCCGTCTGCGTCTGAAACATGCCCGTGAATAAAGACTCGGAAATGTTTTATCGTCTCCTCAATCACGGACATTTGGGAGGGATCATACCGGAAGAAAAGAAGGGTAATGATCACGAAACGGGTGTCCTCAGAAGTGCTACGGAGAAGAACGGCGAGTGAGGAGAACCTATCAAACTCAATGATTGGTTGTGATTGAGCTGATCTGGAACGAGAAGATAGGAAGCAGGGGATTTAGTTATCAGCTGCTGATCGTAGTCTCTTTCGAAGAACAAAATTCTGGTGTTCGTGCTGCGAACGAACCTCACTGATCAGGGATGGTTATGAGCGCTGGTCCGTCGAAGCTCGGAATCGTATGATCTGTCCATGTTTATCACAATGAAATTACAGTGCGATGAGAGTCACCACTTAAATGAGCCTGCAAGATTCAGCCCACGCCGCAAATAGCTCATCAAAAACTGACCACAACCATAATCCGATATAATCCGAGAAGTGGCAGATGCATTTTTATTGTCGACTAAGGTACAAGTACATTCTTGTCTTGGGAAAGATCTCATCAGCCTGGCGTACAGCAAAGGGGAAAGTCATAGATAGAACACAAAACCAGTGAAAACAAAATGATTCTATCACGAAGCAGGAGCCACCGCTCCATCATTTGTTTTAATCTTCTTCGTAGCACCTTCTTCCGTAGCCAGAGCTGGAGGTGCATTCACGCCCCGTACACCAACATCATGGCCACCATCAGGTTCCACAGCTCGTTTCCTTTTCTCTCCAGCCTGTGTACCCTCTTCCTTGGATTCTGTCGAGGTGGATGCAACTTTCGGTGCCGATTTTCCGTTCTGCCGACCACCATCACCGCCAGAACGGCCTCCACGGCTGCCACGACCGCCACGACCGCCACGACCACCTTTGCCACCTCTTGTGTTTGAACCGCCACCTGCCGCGGTGATCAAAGCAGCTTTTGCCGCTACTTGTGCACGCTCTATTTGGAATGCCTTTTCATCTTGCTCTGATTATTCGCTACTCGTTAGACAATGGCAGTGTGAAGATTAGACGGCGAAAACGAACCATTGGGAACGGTCCAAGTAACAGGCCTGTTTTCAATCACCTTGATCGTCTCTTTCACGAAAGTGATTTCATCCTCGGACAAGGCTTTGTGGAAGCCGACTAGGCCGAAATCATCGCCGCGAGAGTACTTGATATAAGGAGCACGATTGTCAAATCTAGCTTTGAGGGGATCCTTCAGGTCAGGGTTTCAGCTACCACAAGGTTTGAAGAATCAAGGAATGAAGATACCTTGATCTGGGCCCACTTCACATCTACACAACCTTCGAATTTGAGTGTGGCGCCCTTCACAAGTGGAACATCCTCTGCACTGACAGTTCCATTCCCTTCATTATCATGTTGAATCAGGATGTTCTTCCCCATGAAATCGAGGTAGACCTCCTTCGTCGAATCATTTGACTTCTTCTCACGTGTAGTAGGTTTGCCTTTGTCCATTTCTTGAAAAGCATTAAAGCCGCGGGGACGAGTCATTAGCTCACGTCTGTTCCTTGCAGCCTTTCCTGTAAGACCTTTTTCTTTGATCTTCATTTCACAGTAGTCCCCTCTGTTGTCCATTAAACGCATGTTGAACAATTCATGACAAATAGAACTCACTTGCTCATGATCAGCAGTTCCTGATTGTTCCATGTTGGTTTTGGATCGGCCTTTAAGAAGGCATCAACACTCGAGAAGTCGGCGAATTCCACAAAAACTGAACCCTGGAGAGTAGTCCAACTCTAGTCTTGCAATGTGAAGACTGAACAAACCTTGAACTTTTTATTTTCGTCCCGCCTCATACGAACGACGTTGGTCTTGCCGTACTTGTTGAAGAACTCTTCAAGATGCCCTTGTAGTGCTGACTCCTCCTCACCAAAGCCTTTCTAAGTGGGTATCGCTCATCATTGTCACGGAGCAGCGATCATGGATACCGTACATACCGCGTAAACACTCCTCTCAAATTGGTTTTTGGGCTCTTGTACTTCAGTCATGCGACGAACATTCGTTTGTGATTCATCTACTTCTAGCAAGGTACTCTGCTTAAGGGCGTCAAGCAACCATTCAGAGTCTTCGGACTGAAATTCTCTCATGCGCTTGAATGAGGCGATTGTTTTAATGGGAACCCAATGTTCCGGGGTTTTCGAGTGTAGTGTCCACATGAACCTGAGAGAATTGGTTGTGTTTGAGTCTCACTAAGATAAAACTATCGACGCACTTGTCATAAGGCAAGTTGGAGTCGGCAAAGTAGAATTCCACTGTAATGCAGAGTCAAATCAATCAAAAAAAGGAGCCTTTGGAATCGGCTTGGTCGCGCACCTTGGCGCACTGCCCGGAATTTTTTCTTGGCATCATCGCTTGATGTTGAGCTCCCAGCAGGTAATTCAGTGGAATTTACGACTGCGATCTCAGCCATTTTTATGAAAAGGAAGAAGATAAGTTACTAGATAGAAGAAAATAAAAGAGGGGTTGAGGAAA
>Ga0157368_1000657_pt1 | contig 15914 bp, 15 predicted proteins | sample AttbisABBM3_FD_113146 | JGI IMG/M metagenome (GOLD analysis project Ga0157368, IMG submission 113146) | Fungus gardens microbial communities from leaf cutter ant in Botucatu, State of São Paulo, Brazil - Atta bisphaerica ABBM3 | ecosystem: Host-associated > Fungi > Mycelium > Unclassified ...
ACTCAATACAAAAGTTATATTTTGTCTTTACTTAAGGACTTAAGTTATAACATGTATTGTTATAAACCAACTTCTGAAACATTTAAGACATCCACTTTCTAACTTCTAGTTAGGACTCTAACTACATTTATAATTGTTTGCATATAGATTAGTGTTGTAGCAATTACTAACCAAGATAGTTAACAGTGTACTAAGTAGTCTATTATTCATAGTATAGCTTCAAGTGATGTTAGCAGCAATGCTGAGTAGATGTTTTAATAGTGAGATATTGATAGAAAATCAAGTTAAAAAGGAGTAAACTCTACTATTATTAAATGTAGTTTATATCTTATTATTCAAAATTTGTAGTAGACTCTCAAAAGATAGACACAGTTCACACTTGAAGGTGAAAGTCTGTGGAGTTGGCTTGGACATGCACAGAGTGTAGAAACTTTATGTGATGAGCTTAGTAGTGCAGACTTATTAGAATAACCTTGGCCTCAACTTATGTATTGTGCCTTTTATGAGCCATATGGTCGCAATTTCAGAAAATGGTCTTGTAAGGAGTTATAAGGAGAGGAGTAAAGTGCATTGCCATTGACACTGGAGATTTAGCGTCAACTTTAGTCAATTATCAGACTAGCTATTACAAAGTGGTTACCAGTTTTAAATACATAAAATAACAAAAGGAGTAACTAAAACAGATCTCTGAGTGAGTGGTTCATTAGTAAAACATTACATAGAAGTTCAGATTTGGAGAGGGGAAAACTCTATGTAAAGTCCAAGTAAATTTGCAGAGTTTGAAGGAGATAATTAGACAATGGACATAGATGAATATAACAGCAGATTTTGACTCAAATAAAGTAAAATAACTACAGACTTTTGATGGAATTAAGTCCATTATAAAGTACCAAACTACCAATGGAGTTTTGGACACAAATAAGACCAAATCACCATGGGGATTTGATGTTGTATTGAAGTCAAATATGTCTCAGATATGTTTCAGAGTTTGGGATATGACAGATAAGTGGAATACTTTATCTGGAATATACAGAATATAAATATTGAATGGCTTTTGGTGTCAGAATTGAGAATGATAGACTTGAATTTTATTTTATTTTCCTTTTATTTCTCTTTTTCTTTTATTTTCTTTTATCTTATATAGAAAAAGAACAAAGAAGACAAAAGCATGATACCATCACAAGTCACATGACATGGTCACAGATCAGGTGATGGAGAGAAGGGTGTAGAAGTTTCTAGAATAGGATGATGTCATCCAACATGGTAACTGTATGTTGGCCTTACAATTACCACATAGTCTTTAGGGTAGGTTAGGAATAGCTTAGCACAGACTATGATAGAAAGGTATATAAGGTAGACTAACTTGTAGAAGAAACTCTAATGAGTTCTCTTATGTACTCTAATACAAGAGTTGTCTTTTGTTCTTACTTTAAAAAACTTAAATCATAACATATGCCTCTATTTATTATACTGATCATATATTTCAGAGATTATATTTAGAGTACTGAGGATAGTTAGTTTATTAAAAGATAAAGAGATATATTATTGCCAATATTGGAAGAGAGTGTTAGTTTTAGTTGATTTTTAGAATAAGAATATCAGAGCTAAAGATAATAGACTTAACAATTTTATTTTATTTTCTCTTTTATTTTCTATTTTGGAACTTGGAGTTAGAGTTAGCATTGATGTTACAAGTCACAGTCACATGATTATATGCCACAATAGAATAAGATAGAAGCTTCTAAAAGGAAATAATATTATTATAATATGTTTGATATATGTTAATCTTAAGAATAGCATATAGTCTTTAGGATAGGTTAATAGTACTATAACACAAACCAGTAACCTAGCATATATAAGATAGACAAGTTTGTACTAAGAACTCTATTAAGTTCTCTTGTGTTAACCCTAATACAAGGTTTCTTTTCTTAATTTACTCTAAGATCTTGAGATCATAACAAAGGATTTTGTTATGACTTAAGTTTCAGAGCTAATATGAAAGCATACTTTTGTATTGAGTAACATAAGAGAACTTGATAGAGTTTCTAGCACAAACTAATCTATCTTATATACTATAGACTGTAGTCTGTGCATATACTATAACCAACCTACTGTTATAAGACAAGAGTATGGACAGACTTCAGGTAGTGTTAGAGTTAGGACAGAAATAGGACAGTAGTATTATTATTAGTCTACAATAGGAAAAGGGTACGTGACCTGGAAGTCATATGAGATGATGTCATAGGCCTAGAGCAGTCTAGAAGAGTCTATAAGGCTAGAAGAGCCTAAATGATGACATCAGGGAGCATGTACATCACATTGCTACCACATGTAGGACACATGGACGTTAGGGCAGGATGCACAGTCTTGTACAGTCACTGTGGAGTAGACATGAGATAGACACATTGTTGTAGCACAGACCACTTGTAACTTATATAAATAGGGTAGCAATGCAGCAAGGGTTCCTTGTCGAGTTCTCTTGTAATTCCTACTACTAGATAGCCAGTTGAGAGCTTTGCTGAAGTCAGCATATCACAAGTGCTGTTCCGGCAAGTGGTTGCTACAACAGTAGAACTCAACAAGGAGCCTTCGCTACATTGCTATCCTATTTATATAAGTTACAAGTAGTCTGTGCTACAACAATGTGTCTATCTCATGTCTACTCCACAGTGACTGTACAAGACTGCATCTTGCCCTAACATCCATATATCTTACATGTGGTAGCAATGTAGTGTACATGCTCTCTGACATTATCGTCTAGGCTCTTCTAGCCTTGTAGACCCTTCTAGACTGTTCTAGGCCTATTGTTGTGGCAACCACTTATCACAATGACAAATGATCTCACTAACGAGTAAATTTCTTAGTAGAGTTATAATGTGGGAATTTCACAAGAGAACTCAACAAGGAGCTCTTACTATATTATCTACTATATATATACATGGCTCCTGGTCCATGCTACAACAATATCTATCTAGCCCTTAAGTCCATGCCACTACCTCATGTCCATTACTCATCTACATGTATTTTCCTTAAGGCCACCATGCTTCCTACATGTGCCCTGATGTCATACTCTTAATCTCCGCTGTACATGTGCACATCATGTGTATACTATAAGGAACTCATGTCCCTTGATGTCATCTCTAACCCTAACTCTGATCTAGACTCCTCTTGATCCTTCCAGACTGCTCTAGACTTTTATTACATGACTTCCTAGTCACATGTTCTTCCTCCATTGTAGACTAATAATTAACTACTACTATATCTTTATCTCTTAACCCTAACCCTAAAGTCTGTCCACACTTTCATCTTATAATACCTATGATATTATCTCACATGACTTCTAGGTCATGTGCCCTTTTCTCGTTATAGACTAATAATAATACTACTGTCCTATTTCTGTCCTAACCCTAACCCTACCTGAAGTCTGTCCATACTCTCGTCTTAGAACACCTACTCTAAAGTTCATATGCTTTTTATAAGGCCAACATACTATTGCTATACTGTATAACATTATTTATTCCAAAACCTTCTATAATCTTCTCTATGTTACATGATCATGTGATTTGTGACTGTGACAAGTATCATGCTTCCATCACACTTTGTGACTGGTATAACTATTACATATGATGTTACATTATACTTTTTTTTTAAGTCAACAATTTATTACATGGGACACAATGGCAGTCTATGCCTACAAAAGGAATTATGTATGGAGTATTAATACCCTAATCTTTTTTTATGCAGTTATCCAACATAAAAGACTACTAAGGAATTGAATCCATAACCTCAAGTAGGTTTGAGGTAGGTATAATGCATATAAATGGGAAGCTCTTCCACTATGCCATCTCTCCCCCTATGCCATCTCTCTCCCAACATTACACTCTTTGTCTAAGTCCAAAATAAATAATAAATAAGAAGAAAGCTAAAATAAAATAAAATAAAAAATAGACAAGAAAAATAAAAGAAAAATAAAATAAATAAGAATCAAGTCCATTGTTCACAACTCTGACAGATTTACAGTGTAATTACTAGCTAATATACCAAGTACTCTATCTAAGGTAGTTATTTAGGAAATAGAGACTATAAGCAAGTTACCCTAAGTCTGGATGGTTCTTGGATGGAGAGATGGAGATCCATAGAGTTATCAGAAAATCTAGCAAGGATGTCTGAAGAGTGACTAATAAGAAGTGAACAGTGTTAATCTACACCAAAAGAGGTTTGTGAGTGCGGATAAGGAGGTAGATGTTATCCATGGTTTGGGACAGATAGCTGTGAAGACTGAGTACTTGTGGAGTTTGACAGAGAGATAACACCACCACAGAAGATGGCTTATATATAAAGGTATTGCAGAGGGATAATACTGCCATGGAAGATAGGTTATATATGAGATTCTTGCAGAAGGATAACACTGCTGTGGAAGATGGGTTATTTATAGGGTTGGACTTAGGCATATACATATAACACTAAGGGCTCATTGAAAGATAGATAGCTTCAAATGGTGTATCAAAAACTCACATCTCAAAGTTATAGACCCTAATTATTGACAATGAAAAGACACTAGGCTTGGACTGAGCCCTCAAGATTTCAAAAGTCTTGGAGTTGTGAAAACCAGGGATTTTGGACTTGATCAGAAGTTCTTTGATAGGCCTTAGCTTTAGTAAGAATATTTTAGTTCAGTCCAGAGCACCTCCAGGGTACCTTCAGACTGAACCTGAAGCTACAGGTTCAAATTTGAAGGTTCATAATCAAACTTGTGCATCACTAGATTTACATGACAGTACCCCTGCCCCTCTTGACAAGCATCATTGCTCAGAACATCAAATTTACTATAAAATGTTGAGATGTTTTGGTGGGAGGGAAGAAACAAGGCTGGATTGTCAGTGATTGACGCTAGCGGCGCGCCTTCGCAAGCTACGCGAGGAATTTGTAAGGCAAGTAGTGATAAGCTCCTGTGGTAAGAACACGGGGCGACCTGCAAGTGAGGCAATACGCCATCGACAACGATAAAACACGCCTATAAGGCCCCAATTAGACCTGATATACCACTCACCTGACCCTGGAAGAGCGAACTAGACACTCATACGGCGTTACACCCACGCCTGTTCGTTCCGTGCGCTGTTAGTCCTTTAAAAGTCATGGCTGCCATCACACGGCCGCCTATTGCTCCTCCGATGCCCAGTATATCAGCTGCTGTACAGAGTCCTTTGCAACCTTCGAGTGACCAGGTGAGTCTGCCCTTCTGTCCTGCTGTTCCCATTTTTACTCATTCAGTTCGGCTACTCTAACCCCCATGTTGCAAGCAGGTGGTAGTGCTATATGTAGTACGAAATCTGTCAGCTAATTACCTGACATTCCATTAATTCCCTTTGAATAATTCAGATGATTGCAATGGCAGTGATAATATTCGGTTTTTGGAATGTGCCCGTTATTCGGAACCTCATAAACCCTCTGAAGCTATTCACCATCGGCTGGCATGAACTATGTCATATTATAGTTGTGAGTCTCTTCTCCCCTCCCTCTCAGCTGAGATGGATGAAAACCCTCTTCATAGGCCATCCTGACAGGCGGTCGAATATTGAAGATAACGATAGATCCGTATGTTGGAGGAGCCACAATTGTGGAGGGTGGTATTCCGACAGTGATTCTCTCGGCCGGCTACATTGGATCGACGTTGTTCGGTGGAGTATTTATTCTTGCAGGATACACCAGTCTTGTGGCGAAGATTATGAGTTTCGTGCTGGGCATTGGTCTTCTCATGCCCCTTGCGCTGGTGCGCGATAAGTTGTAAGCCATATCTGCATCTTTACTTCTCGTATTCAGTGCAGCCGAATCAGAACCATTGTGCTCACGTTCATGTACGAGGGGCTATTGATTGGATTCTGGTTCATTGATCATGCGTGCGTTTCTGGCCTCTTGACTGTAGAAATCACCAGGCACTTCCCAGCACACAGACAGGCCTTACGCTGGTATTGTTTATTCATCGGTGTCATGAAGTAAGCCTCCAGCTTGTCCGAATGCCATTTATTAACTCTTGGTAGCATTCTATTTGTAATTTGTATGTCTGATAGTATTCTTTTGGGATGGGACCTTACTCGAACAGGGGACGTGGCCGACGATCGCTTTTTCCACAAAACAAATGATTCTGATGCGGCGCAGTTCTATATACTATATCCTGCAATACCAACACATGGTATGTCGTTTCAAATCGTGGTGAAGATACACCTCACAGCTTGATATCAGTTTGGGCCCTGTTCTGGATTATGTTTCAGTTCGGGGCGCTTGCGGGATTCTCCCTGCTAGGGATTTTCGCTTTCAAGGTACGAGCACAGGGACCTTCATCTTGCCGTACGTCCAACATTTGTCTTCACAGATGTCCCAGGAGGAAATGAATGCACAAGCGGGTTTGTAAACATTTCTCCCTGTCAAACTAATGTCATTGCTAAAATGTTGTCTTAGCTATATTTCTTCCAACACGATGATCCTCAAAACGTTGTCTGAAATGATTGTCCCTTTCATTTTGTATGTCATGATATGATTTCACTTTGAGCATGCTTTATGTTGTCCATAACAATGTAGAAATCATTTACAATGATGTTTTTATGTATATTAATATGAATACATAGTGTCCCTTAAAACGAATCCAGCATTAGGTTGAGATCACCAACGAGTGAGGTCGACAGGTAGAGTAAGAAAAGAATAGAGCTACCGAACTATTTGCGAGCTGCTCGCCGTAGAAGGCCTGCCAAAAGAAGTCCACCAACCGCTGCTGCACCACCAGCGAGTGCCATGCCAATATAACCCTCTGTCAGACACGATCAATGCCTGTGTAGTGACGAGTGCAAGGCAAACACACCTCTTGTCACGGCCTTTTCGATCAATTGTGATAGAGACTGCGCCTGTAAGTTGGTCGGTTCCTTTTCGAGCAGGAGAGCTGTGATGCAGGAAGTAGTTGAGTTCTCAACAACTGAAAGTAAAAAGAAATGACCAACCATTAAATCGTTTGGCTTCCTCATAATTGGCCATCTTGTAATGGCCAAGTGCAAGGTAGAAAAGACATTCTCGTCGTCGAGTAGGTTCCGCCCTGAATATCTCTTGAGGAAGGCGGTGTGATGTCAATTTGCGAAGACCTGGAGATGCAGAGGAAATCACCTTGTAGCAACTGAACTCCTTCAACCTGGTGGTCACGTATTGGACTTTTCACAAGACCCCATGCATAGTTGAATTTGGTCTGGATTGTGACGTGAGATTCGGAGAGTTCCTTCTGGTACTGGCGTCTAAGCACCTGGAGACAAAGTCAACAGCAGCAGGAAAACAAAGGCGAATACAGACATCAAGTTCATCGTACGAAAGAGACACCTCTGCGTCAGCAGCATAAGGGAGCTCCGTGGCCATTGCCGCCGATGAGGGAGAAAGGGCGAGTGGGGATGCGGAGTTTCAAAATTGAACTTTCTTCCAACCACAGCCAGAAAATGGGCGGAGACGACTACGGTAAGCACATATTCCCATCTACCTCTCGGCTCTTTGTCTCTGGTCGCTCATGGTCCTATGTGGATCACAGAGAGGACCTATTCTTCCTCCCATACAGCTTTTCCTCTCATCTGTCCCATGCCATTTCTAGCTAGCAGCACAACTATGCTTTGGACCTAGAAAATCTCCTGATTCTGCGCTGGCCTCGCACGACACTTCTAGCTACCTGTACAGATACTAAAATTCACAGTGCCTATTGCTTACTCACGCGTCTTTATTCATTTTCTTCTGTTTCCACAGCTGAACGCGGCTACCGTGAAGACCGTCATCGTTCGTCCAGGCATGATGACAGGGAGCGAGATGGCTATGGCCATAGGGACAGAGACCGTGAACGCTATAACAGGAGAGATGATGAGCGACGTGACCGTGGTGATCGGTATGGACGTGGCAATAGGGATGATGATCATGGTGGGGGAAGGCATGGGCCCCGCTATGATGACGATCGTCGTCCACGTAGAGAAGACAGAGATAATCGTGGTCGAGAAGATCGAGGAGACAAGCGTGGCGGCAGAGGTCGTGTTCGCGAGAGCCAGGAACGTCGTTCTCCGACGCCCGAAGGCTGCCCGCCTCTCTCCCAGCGGAAGCGGAAAGCCTCAGGATGGGATGTCCATGCTCCAGGCTACGAACAATATACTGCCATGCAAGCCAAACAAACAGGCAAGTCCCCCTTAGATCCCATGTGCTACTGCTAATTGTGTTCTCAGGTCTTTTCAACCTTCCGGGTGCCAACCGTACGCAAATACCACCAATTCTCAGCATTCCTGGATTACCTCCTCCAATGCCCGTTCAAAGTTTTGGTATGGGGATAGGTGGCAATCCTAATTTGTCTCGCCAGTCTCGACGTCTATACATTGGTAGTATTACTCAAGAAGTGAATGAGCAGAACCTTGCCGATTTCTTCAATGCTAAGATGGCCGAGATGAATATCGGCACTGGTGCGTCCGGGAATCCTGTACTTGCTGTACAGTGCAATTACGAAAAGAACTACGCATTTGTCGAAGTAAGTAAATAGATGTTCTTGGTGTAGGCCAGATCCGCTGACAATGAACTGTAGTTCCGTAGTGCAGAGGATGCCACCGCTGCTATGGCTTTTGACGGCATCATCTTTATCAACGGGCCACTCAAAATTCGCAGGCCTAAGGACTATGGTGGTGATACAGTCATATCTCCTGGAGTGCATGTACCAGGTGTTGTTTCGACGAACGTCCCTGACTCTATTAATAAGATCTTCGTTGGTGGTCTCCCCACCTACCTCAACGAAGAGCAGGTTATGGAATTACTTAAGAGTTTTGGCGAGCTCAGGGCCTTCAACCTGGTCCGCGAGAATGGCACTGGAGCGTCAAAGGTGTGTCAGAGCTATCATGTACTCTACTTCCTTGTATTCACGCAACACTCTTAGGGCTTCGCCTTCTTTGAATACACTGATCCGACAGTCACAGATGTAGCTATTCAGAGTCTTAACGGCATGGAGCTCGGTGATCGATACCTCGTTGTACAACGTGCATCCGTCGGGGCGAAGCCTGGAACACCTGGCATGATACCCAACTTACCCTATGACCAATTCCCTGAAATACCTCGACCAATCATGCCGGCTGGGAAGGATACGTCATCTACTGACGCTCGCATTTTATTGATGCTGAATATGGTAACGCCTGAGGACCTGGTCGATGATGATGAATATGGCGACCTGTATGAGGACGTGAAGGATGAGTGTTCAAGATATGGTGCGCTTGAGGATCTCCGGATCCCTCGGCCCATTAAAAAGGACAAGTCTGGAAATATATCGACCCAGGACGCTCACCGAATGGACGAGGCCGCGGGTGTTGGTCGGGTATATGTGAAGTATCAAGATACAACATCTGCTTCTGCTGCACTCAACTCTCTCGCGGGGAGGTCATTTGCTGGTCGGTCCATTATTGCAACTATTTTATCGGATGACAGTCAGACAACACCTCCATTAAGTATTATCTTTGCTCCTCAGCCAGATGCTCCTCCTCCGTTGCCGTTGTCGTAGGGCCTCGCTTGTGTTGCTTTAAAATCATGCTTTATTGCGTATTACATATATATATACATGTTAACAGCCGCAGCGTTGGACTCATCCAAGGGAAGGATCATATTACACTGAAGGAGAGAGCTAATTCTGATTCTATAGGTAGGTAGGTAGGCACAGAACAGATCAGATCAGATCAAAGTTGCTGACTCACTTCACAAAAAACACAAAGTACCACATCATCTCTAAAAACCTTGATCTTTCTATGTGGCCGTTCTCACCCTCATACTTGACTGTGGTCAAACACAAGTGTGACCAGCGTGCTCACGCCTTGGAGACTGCCCCTCCATATGCCGCAGAATACCAGCCATTCAATAAAGCTACTGGCAAGCTCTCAGCAAACCAGACAGCTGGGTACCACTGACTTTGTAGTACTCTAGCCACTGAGATCGTCTCACGTATCAAGAACAAGGAATGGACGGCTACGCAAGTATTGGAGGCTTATATTGCTCGTGCGAAACTAGCACAAGCACATACTAATTGTCTCACCGAAGGTATACCTATGCCTGCTGTTTCGTTGACATCCTCCCATGTATTACCATTGCAGTCATGTTTGCTTGGGCCAGGGAACGAGCGAAGGCCTTGGATGCAGAGTTTGCATCTACCGGAGAGCTGAAGGGTCCCCTCCATGGCGTACCGGTATGTCATTCCGTCGTCATCCGTGCCAAGCGTACACTGATCCCTGTGGCCACAGATGAGTATAAAGGATCAATGTATGCAGTTTTTCCTTACATATGTACGTTCTCTTCATCTCTCGTCATTCTCAAACAGTTGAAATCGTGGGATTCGACACGTCCGTGGGCTTTACCACTTGGGCGAGTAACCCTGCAAAAGATAATTCAGACGTCAGTAGTTCTTGAACGTGAATTGACCTCAGCTAAAGTACCCAAAAAATAGATTGTCGATATATTGCTTGATGCTGGTGCAGTCCCATTCATCAAGACCAACATTCCGCAGACAATGTTTGCGTTTGAATGTTCGAATCCACTTTGGGGGCGCACGACGAACCCGTACAGCAATAAGTATACATCAGGAGGAAGCTCTGGTGGTGAAGGAGCTGTTTTAGCTATGGACGGTTCCGCTCTTGGCATCGGATCAGATATTGGGGGTAGTTTGCGTATTCCGGCGGCCTATTGTGGAATTTATTCATTGAAACCTAGCACTCAGAGAATCAGTTGTGGAGGAACTAGAGGTGAGCGATAACCCCCCCCTAAAAAAAGTCTATTTGAATCCATGAGAAGGACCTAATCCTGGTTTTGAGGGTATTAGATCTGTTGCTGGACCGATGGGACGGTGAGTTATCTGATCATTGTTCAGGAACAGCATGACGGAGTCATGTCTAGATCGGTCGATGATCTCGAACTTGCTGCACGCACTATCTTCGGGGTACAAGGAAGAAACCATGACGTAGCCCCAGTCCCATACCGCGAAAATGTTCTTTTGCCCAAGCCAAAATTTGGCTATTACACTTCAGGCAAATGAAATTCCTAATGCTCTGTACGCAAATAATCAGTGCAATTAGTGTAGATGGCTTCGTCAAGGCTTCTCCTGCTTGTAAGCGAGCCGTTTTAGAGACAGTCGAGGCCTTGCGAAGGCAAGGTCATGAATGTGTGGAAATAGAGATTCCAAGCGGTGAGCCCAAATTTTTCTTTGAACTAGTATCCGGTTGATTGTCAGTGCCCGACCAGCTGTTAAGGCGTTTAACATTTTTGCCGGACTTTCCTCCGCAGACGGTTACAGTACGTTGCTTAGCCATATTGGACCTGACCCTAGAGCAAGTATCCTCAAAGATTTTGTGACGAGAGTTAACGAGATAACAAACTCAGGAGCCCGCAATTCGCCTTGTTAGCTTCACTCCGAAACTACCTGGTCTGATTTCCACCTACGCTAGATAATGAAAGCTGACTTCGACCTAGGTTTCATTCGGAGTTTGATGGCCTGGATCATTGATACTGTCATTGGTGATGAGCTCTTCGCCAGTACCTTGAGAATTACGCGACCGAAGCCGATGCACGAATATCATACGCTCGTAGCTCAACGGGATGCCTTCACCCAGGACTTTTACAAGAAGGTATAAAGACGTTTTTTCTACCATCCTAGTCTAGACTCATATCTACTTTAAGGTCTGGGAGAGATATCGTATAGACGGTATTATTGCACCTGTACAAGCTGTACCTCAACTACCACATGGGTGTGTATAACACTACTTGAATGGCACCAAACTTACACACCTCTACATCCCCTAGGGGATGCAACAATTTCATTTCAATCTCAGAAGCCACAACATACTATAACCTCATTGACCACCCTGTTGGCGTCATTCCTGTATGTAGGGTTGACGCAAAGAAGGACCAAGTAACCGACGAATGGTGGAAAGAATCGGGGCACGGATCCAAAATATTAGAGAGAGGGTTGTTCGGGAGTGGAAAACCTTTATATAGTCCCGAACAAATCCATGGGATGCCAATTGCCATCCAACTAGTCGGCCAACGATGGGAAGACGAGAGTGTGTTGGCCATGATGAAGATTGTAGACACGGCCCTTGGTTCGAGTAGAGGATTTGGGCCTGGTGCTTGGGACTTGCACTCTAGCTGAATCTTAGTTTAAGAGTCATAATGGGTGAATGTATCTGCGAATTTCACTGGCTATTCCCAAGTTTGTATCCACACTTAATCACGAAGATATCTCCTATAACGACCTACTTCGAGTAGGACGCGAGGACTGCTGTCCTCGTAATACTGGAAATTCTTACAAAGGATAATCCGGACGCTTGCAAAGCGTGAGTGAACGAACATACAACTGAATGATCATTGATCATTATTTGGTCGGACGACCAGCGTTGCGGTCATCCTTCCTCTGTTGGAGCTATGCAGGACATTGTTGGCAAGATGGCACATTAGGAAACTTTCGGTAAACTCACCCAAGCCTTCTTGCAATCTCTATACGCCTGGAAGTAATCTCGACAAGCACCTTTCTCGTAGTTATTCCGATTCAAGCACTCCATAGATGCCTTGGATGCCTCGGCACAAGGACTAGTACAGCATTACAAACGACTTATAGAAGATTCCCAAATCAAGACGAACTCAATGAAATGAGAAGAGGCCTTGCCCTATGGTGGAGGGAGCACGGAGTCAAACGCTTGGAGTAGGGACAAAAGTGTCAGCCTCACTGAGAATTGTTCACGATAATTTAACGGTTTGAGTCCTGCCTCAGGCAATGGTAAGCCTTCTAAGATCTTTTTGTCATTTGTGGTTGTGTCTTCGATATCTGAGGGCATGGGAGTATGGCGTGGAGACCTCTGAGAGATCTTTCATGGAATCTATTTTGCATTCGCACGCGACTATCTGCCGTAATAACTGATGCTCACTCTTTCTGTCACCTCCAACAGCAAGATTCATGATCCTCGTGGCAAACTCCCCGCTCTCTTTCTTACTGGGGCAGAACCATTCTCGCGGATAACTCTTCTATTATTCGCCTCCAGACCTGAAATACTTTTTATCTTATGCTCCTGGGACAGCTATAGAATCAGTTTATCCCGATGCCCATGACCAATTCAAAGAATATACAAGGCATGAACTCATGAAACATAGAGCTTCTCCAGCCTACTGAAACCGACCATAATGTTGTCGTCTCTTTCTCTTCGCACCAGTTAGAGGTTTATAATCATGTGGGAGTAAGCCTCCATTGCGGATTATGCCTCGCTCATCTTTGGGTTAAGTAAAATTCCTTGTGGGCTAACTCCTTGATATCAAGACTGTTCGCTGACGAATACATTTCCTGAGTATCTGGATCCTATTATAACTAGACATCACACTCATGGGTAGCGAAAGTGTTCAAACTCTCAAGCGTGATATCTCCATCTCCCGCCTTGTGAAATAGCTAGGAATCCGTTTCCACGAAAAGCGGATAATTGGTTCTATATACACTTGATACATTCATTGGTACAATATACTGGAGTTCTACTGAGTACTGCTGAGTCAAGTCTAAGGGACTAAGGTTGGCGCACTCAGCCATTAATTAGATACGGCATCCATGCGCGTAGATTCCATAATTCTCAAGAGTATCCATGTTCGAAGATTATTAGTAGATTTGTTCTTATTCTCAAAAAATGCCCTCTGGAATTCCTGCCTGCTAGATGGTCGCTCCAGTTGGATCATCTGACCTTCATACAAATAAAACAAGTTGACGACAAGTTGACCTATTGCATGATACTTCATGTCATCTGTATATTTTATTGGACAACGTCGGTGCACGGTACACCGCGACAGAAAACATCGTACAGCAGCCCGACCTGCCATGCCCTAGTTTCATACCTCAAATAGTCGCTGCTATTGTGCTTGGAATTCAACGGCCGCTGCAAATGAATTAAAAGTGAAAGTGAAAAGGAATTATGCGGCAAGTCAAAATCAATCAGGTCAGGACCAATGCTGCCGCGAAAATCAGCTTTGAAGTTGACGGTGCATACTACTAGATGCAAACTGATGGCAGCAGCATGTGCTCTGCAGGGCTTCTTGTCCACAGCCTCAGCCTCACCCTTCTCAATTCTTCCTTTCATGAGCCTAGACAAGAACCTTTTCACTCTTCATTTTGTTCCTCATAAGGACTATCCCAATGTCATTGATCTCGTAGATCTGTCAGGAAATTTGCACTATCGGAAACAGAGGACCGCTTCCCCAGAATATAAGATCGAGGTTTATGGTAACTCGCACTGCTTTGTAGTAGTAGCCCATTATCCTGACCCAACCTGAATCCAAAGACCCCTTTTCCGAGTCTCTCCTAGTTACGGCCACTGCTCCATCGGCAACCAGCAAGACCAAGATTCTGGAGCTGAAGAACCCTACGCAGATCGTTGAGTTGAAATACACGGGCACCATCTCATTCAAATGGGGCTTCGAATGGGAAGGGTTAGTCTGTCCCTCTTCGGACTGGAAGATCAGTGGTTAAGTGGAGTCATCAGGCACGAGTTCGAGTGGAAGCGTGAAGAATGCTTCATGCTTCGAAAACCTGACCCTCCTGTTCTTGTCGCAGTGACAAAGGAACCCGGTGGCAAGCTTAGAACATCAACTGTTCAGATATTGGACTACAATCTGCATCGGTGCGTTCAACGAGCGTACATACCTACTACTTGAATTCTTATGCGAATCTAAAGGTTCGACATTGATGACCGTAAAGGACTGGAAATTCTTATTTTAACCACCCTCATGACCTTCTCCGACTCTAACGAAGCTCATCACATCCCCGCGGCCAGGCCACCTGTATCCGGTACTCCAAAACCTATCACATCTTCCAACGCAGATTCTCCAGCCTCAGAAAGTGCACCGAGGCCTCCACCTAAACCACCTGCTAAAACTGGTGTAGATAGGATAGCAGAATTGCAAGCAATTCGAGATGAATACAATGAAATCACTGTTGAGGATGAAGGGTCCGTGGAGGATTATGCCCAATATTGCTCCATCCTACTCAATGTAGGTCTTCCTTCCTATCACTCTTTCTCGGAATCACTTTAATCGTCGGGGCAGGATGACGCGATACTTTTTGTCACCGTCAAATCAGCCGAGGCAAAACATGTCCCCAAAGTTCTCCAAGTAGTAGAAGAGACAAAGCGAATACGCCACAAAACAGGTGCGCACGTGAAGGATATCTCACGTTCTTGTTTTCCAAGTACTTATCGTACAGGTTTATCCGAGGACGAGGAACTACATCAGTATGTGCTCTATGATGCCAAATCTGAGAGGAAAGGACCTCGTAGAATAAATTTGGATGATGACGACAAGAACAAGAACAAGACCAGATATGAACCTCCCAATAGTCTCATAATCCATATGAGCAAGATATCTATGCCAGAATTGCAACCAAAAGCCCAGCAAGCGAATAATGGTAAGAAAGGTAGGTCAACATCGACGCCGTCCGTAGTTTGATCTCTAAATCCGTTTTCAGTGCGTCCGTGATCCCGTCAACAGCTCGAAACAGAGATCAAGCTATCTTATCCACCTATCACCTGAAAACCTCCCTCTATCGCCATTTATGGCCGTGGGCAACTGGGTGTTACGAATTCACGCTCTTCGCCCTCATCCATACCCAATGCCAGATCATTCACTTGACTAAACCAATTCTTAGTGGACAGAACAATAACCAATTTAAGTCCGGCGTAGTGACGGTTTCGTGATAGTTACTCCACTACTAGTTACTCCACTACTACATCTTCGTGTGGTCTCAAATAACCTTCGATCCATCGGATGAGCGATGTTTGATCAAATCCTCTCATTGACTGTACGAAGGCTAATACTGTTGCCTTGGAGCTCACATGTAAACTCAGCATCCAGTGAAGTCAAAAGTG
>Ga0157368_1000658_pt1 | contig 15912 bp, 21 predicted proteins | sample AttbisABBM3_FD_113146 | JGI IMG/M metagenome (GOLD analysis project Ga0157368, IMG submission 113146) | Fungus gardens microbial communities from leaf cutter ant in Botucatu, State of São Paulo, Brazil - Atta bisphaerica ABBM3 | ecosystem: Host-associated > Fungi > Mycelium > Unclassified ...
GTAAACACTATTGTAGCTGCTACAGCTAATGTATAATCATGTTTTATTCTTCAAAATAACTGATTTGATAGCATAACCACTCTTTTGCTATGAAAAGTGTCTATGTAGTCAGTTGAGACCTCCATTTCTCTTGTCAAAAGTATCACAGATCACAGGGAAAAAGAAAACAATATTGCAAATGTTAGAAAAACACTTTTAATGTGCAAAATATCGCCAAACGACCGTGTCAATGCCCAGATATAGATAGATATATACCAACTTTCACTCTGCCTCATGGGTAGGACTAGCGAGTAAGCAGATAGTCAGCAGAACAAATTTATGAGCACGCCCAAAGTGGGAAGTATGATTAATTGGATAGCGGACATGGGCGAGATATAGAAAGGAGGATATGATACACTCGAAAAAGACAACAAAACAAAAACGAAAATAAGGAGATGGGTAGTGCAATTTGACATTGAGAGCGAGATCAAGTGGTAATATACCGCTAGATCTGAATTAAACAAGACAACGGAAGCAAGGGAGACGAGAGAACAACCACCGAGCACGCTGACTGTATCATCATCCATGACCGGTGTGTCCATGACCGTATTGGTGAAAAAAAGGATGGGAATAGGGAAGTTGGTGTGTTGCAAAGGGAAAGGGGGAATTGCGCAGGGAAGGATATACTATGAGCGTATATTCGTCGTCGACGACCCATGACGAATAGCCTGAGTACCTCTAGAACTCTACAAATCAAGGTCTGCAATCTTCACTTTGAGCTTTTTTTTGGCAATCAGGTCACAGGTAGCCACCTCTACTCATCTCGTACAACGCCTCTTCAATATCGAAGCATTATTGCCCTTCCTTTTAATCATAAGAGCAAATCACTCACTCGGAGGCCATCGACCCATCTTGCGGCAGTACACTATCTCCGCTCAAATTCCTCCCTTCATCGCTGTCTTTCTGAATCACAGCTAACAATGGCTTGTTCATAATCTCGTTCCCCGATTCTGGCGAAGTCGATAGTTGTTTATAACTCGATTGATTTATACAATTTCGTGGATCCAACGATGAATTCGACGTGTTCATACTGGCACTCGTGTCTACACTGAATGTTGTATTTGAATTCGGAATGGATTTTGGTGGAATAGCAGGCGCTCGGTCTTCTTCCTGGTCGTTATTGCCACTGCCATTTGATGGCGGTGTTGATGTATGAGTGTTGCTTGTTGAGATAGGTGGAACTGACGTTGATGACGACGTTGCCAAACGAGACTCTTGAGACTGACTGGATATAGGAGACCCCCAAATTGTAGTGGCGGTCGGTGGTAATGGGTCATCGATTGTTCGTTGATTTTGAGTCGACGTGGAATTGCTATTTGATCCATAGTCAGAAAGTCGACTTGGAGAATTAGACTGAGATTTCCTTTGTTGTTGTCCAGTATCCGATTCCTTGTTTTGAGTAGCGGCAGACGTTGGGGTTTTGCTCACAGGAACCAAAGAAGCTTGAGATGAAGATAGGAAGGTAGATGATTGAGACGGGAGCGTTGCTAATGTCGATGAAGGCCCGACAGCAGCCGGCTGGGCTGTGAATCCGTTATTGTTGGGGGAGCCTGCTTCCGCTGCAGCGGCAGCCTCTTGTTTCCGTCTCTCTTCCGCCTCCTTCCGTTGTTGTTCTTCATGCTCAATGAGTGATAAACGCATGGCTTCCATGATCATGATCTACAGATTTCAGTATCGGATAGGATTCACGCTGGAAGGTGCTGATATGATCTCACCTCTTCGAAATCTTGACCAGGGATACTCATCAGCTGGTCTAGATGAGAATTAAGACCTCCTCTCCTCCGCCTCCGACTTCCTCCTCCGCCTTCGGCAGCTTCTACACTAGCATCTTCAGGATTGAGTGCATGAACACGACCACTCGAGACACCGACGGGGATTAAGCGATCGCCAACTTGGCGCATGATAATCCGTCGATTAGCTCTACGTGCCACAGCGGCGCGAACAGCGGCGAGTTTGGCCTCCCAGTCGGGCCGGATTTGATCTTTACGAAATTTGTATAAGTGCGTCGAACTGGTAGAGATTGAGGAAGAGTGGATTACCTGTGAGAACGACTTCTGGACTGTCTGCACTATAACTCTGTTGCCGTCGCCTGTGTGAGGGAGGAGCTCTCGGGGATTCGGGCGCCTGAGAGGTCTACATAATCAAGGGCAGGGATAATCAGTGGAGATCTGAGGAAGTTGCGGTGGAGAGACTGACTGATCCATCACTGCCGATGCCAACTCGCCAGTGAGGAGGACGATAGACGATGCCAAAGTTGTCCTGAACGCAGTAAGGACAAGCTGCTGGTTCTGAGACGAGACGAGTGGTCGTGGGCTCGATGCGTTTGATCTGGACAAAGCATTCCGTGCAGATTGCTTGGTCACAGCATCTAGAGTAATTGATATTTGGGGGATAATACTGTATGCGTGACGTAATGAGCTAGAAAGCGGAGTTGCAGAAAACGGCTGACCAGGAAGCAGATGGGACACTCGACAGCACCGCGGTAGACTGCCATCTCGGGGCGAGGTTGGTTTCTGTGCACGATAGAGCGCCTCCTTGAACTGGCAGGAGGCATAGTATCTGTAGTGTCTGTGGACGGTGGAAGTTCCTTGCGGGCTGCAAGGATCTGGCTGTCGTCCCAGGAGGCGTCATAATCTTCGAGCGGAGGGTAAAAGGGGGCGAGTCTGCGGGCGACGATGAGCTGGGAGACGACGGCATGGTTCCAGTCGCGGGGCCCAGTGTAGACGCCGTTTGGCACAAGAAAGCCGCAGTCGACCGAGTCGTCATGGTGTGGACGACCGCCGGACAACGACGACGACGACGACGACGACGAGTTGCCCATACTTACTTCCTTGTCCCTTGCGCCCGGCGAGCATACTGGAACGTGACTCATTTCACGTGGTATGTTTCACGTGGTTGCGATCAGCCACGTCACGCTTCTGCACGTGCCCAGCTTTTCTCCAGCCCCTGGAAATTGTCTTCGCCATGGCCTCTGCTCTTCTTCTCCAGCACCCGTGGACATGGACCCCCAGCGACATCCTCAACCACTTTGGTGTGCACCCGTCACGTGGTCTATCCTCCGCAGAGGCTGCCCGTCATGCTGCACTCTATGGAAAAAATGGTATGTCCTAAAACTCCTTCCAGGTCACTCATGTCATATTCTGCTCTTCAGAACTCCCTGAGGAACCCCCGACGCCACTCTGGGAACTCATTCTGGAGCAGTTCAAGGACCAGCTTGTCCTCATCCTCCTTGCCTCTGCCGCCATTTCGTTCCTCCTTGCTCTGCTCGAAGACACCTCAGATGCGTCTCTCGCGGGCGCATTCGTGGAGCCTCTTGTTATCCTTCTTATTCTTGTGGCAAATGCAGCGGTCGGTGTCATGCAAGAGTCAAGTGCAGAAAAAGCAATCGACGTCAGTCTTGTGTTTCTTCACCCTCATTTCTAACCTAATCAACATCTGCAGGCTCTCAAAGAATACTCTCCAGACGAAGCAAAGGTCATTCGCAACAGCCAGACCTCACGTATACATGCCTCCGAGCTCGTCCCGGGTGACATCATCTCTGTCTCTGTCGGTGACAAGGTCCCTGCAGACTCTAGGCTCATCTCCGTTTCTTCAAGCAGCTTCCGTATAGACCAGGCCATCCTTACTGGCGAGAGCGTCAGTGTTCACAAGTCTACCGACGTCGTTCCAGACCCTGCTGCCGTCAAGCAAGATATGACCAACATCATGTTCTCCGCAAGTACCTTGATTGACTCCATCAACTCCCCAGTGTTGACGCCTCCAATAGGGTACCACTGTTGTCAATGGCAGTGCCAAAGCCGTCGTCGTCTTCACAGGCGAGCATACCGCAATCGGCCACATCCACAAGTCAATCTCTTCTCAAATCTCCGAAAAGACACCTCTCAAGAGGAAACTCGATGATTTTGGAGATATGTTGGCCAAGGTTATCACTCTGATCTGCATTCTTGTGTGGCTAGTCAACATCCGTCACTTCTGGGATCCTGCACACCATGGCGCACTCAAGGGCGCAGTTTATTATTTCAAAATTGCTGTTGCCCTTGCCGTTGCTGCTATCCCTGAGGGTCTCGCTGCCGTCATCACGGCATGTCTGGCACTCGGCACCAAAAAGATGGCTCAAAACAATGCTATTGTGAGGAATCTCCCCAGTGTCGAAACCCTTGGTTGTACCAATGTTATATGCTCCGACAAAACCGGTACTCTTACTACTAATCAGATGAGTGTGTCACGAGTGAGTCTTCCACCGTATCTAATTCCATGCTCTCTGTCGATCCAGTGTCCTTAGTTCCTGGTTGTCGACGCCAACACGTCCGCCCCCAAAGAGTTTACTGTCGAGGGTACCACATTCTCTCCCGTGGGGTCAATCTACTCTGCCAGTGGCAAGGAAGCCACCGACGAACGCCAGTCAGATCCTGTCCAGCGGTTGGCCGAGATTGCATCTATTTGTAATGATGCAAAGGTCGTGTATAACTCAGTAATGTCTTCTAGTTTTAATCTCGTTGGTATGTCACTTAGACGATATGTTAGGAAAAGCAATCCTACGCCAGCGTTGGAGAGCCTACAGAAGCAGCACTCAAGGTTTTGGTTGAAAAGATCGGATGCAGAGATGAATTGCCCGAATCACTCTCTTCCCTCCCGCCCTCCGAACGCGTCAATGCCATCAACGAACATTTCGAGCGTAAAATATCTCGTCTTCTGACATTCGAATTCTCCCGCGACCGCAAGATGATGTCCGTCCTCGTACGACTTAATGGAACTGGCGCCCTTTTCGTTAAAGGCGCACCAGAATCAGTCTTGGAACGCTGCACATCCGTTCTCGTTCAGGACAAAACTATTCCCTTGACACCCGCCCTCCGATCCACCCTCTTGGAGCACGTATTATCGTATGCCTCGGATGGTCTCCGCACGCTCGCTTTTGCTTATGTCAACCGCAACGACATCGACACCTCCCATTATCACTCCGACACCTCCAAAGACTATTCACGATTCGAACAAGATCTGACTTTCGTGTCAGTTGTCGGGATGCTGGATCCACCTCGTCCCGAAGTGCGTGAAGCAGTTGCTAATTGCAGAGCTGCGGGTATACGTGTAATCTGTATCACGGGTGATAATAAACGAACTGCAGAGACGATCTGTCGACAGATCGGGATCTTTGGGGAGGACGAAGATCTGAAGGGGAAAAGTTACACTGGGAAAGAGTTTGAAGCGTTGAGTGACGAGGAGAAGGTTAGAGTTGTGAAAAGGGCGAGTTTGTTTAGCAGGACTGAACCTGGGCATAAAAGTCAGTTGGTGGATCTGCTGCAGGAATTGGAAATGGTCGTGGCCATGGCGAGTGGTTTAGTCGAATTTCTGTACTGGATGCTGATGTTGCGTGTTATAGACTGGTGATGGTGTGAATGATGCACCTGCATTGAAGAAGGCGGATATTGGTGTTGCCATGGGTAGTGGTACTGATGTCGCCAAATTGGCTGCAGATATGGTTCTGGCAGACTCAAATTTCGCGACAATTGAAAAGGCTGTGGAAGAGGGTCGTTTGATATATAACAATACTAAGCAATTTATCAGATACCTAAGTACGTGTCAAATTTCTCCTCCATCCCTTACTCGCCTTCGCTGACATATTTTTCTTTTCATCAACAGTTTCGTCAAACATTGGAGAGGTCGTCAGCATATTCTTAACGGTACTCTTGGGAATGCCAGAAGCCTTGATACCCGTCCAACTCCTCTGGGTCAACCTCGTCACGGATAGTTTACCAGCAACAGCACTCGGATTTAATCCTCCCGATCATTCAATCATGCGTGTTCCACCTAGGAATAGTCGTGAACCCCTTGTTGGAAAGTGGTTGTTCTTCAGGTATCTGGTTATTGGATTATATGTTGGTTGTGCGACTGTGTTTGGATACGCATGGTGGTTTGTTTCGTACAGAGGTGGACCACAAATTTCGTTTTACCAACTCGTGGGTTTAACTTTTTTATCCTTTATTCGATTTCATCCTGATGGCCGCGATATTCCAAACAGACACACTTCCATCAGTGTTCAACCAAGTTTCCTGAAATTGGATGTCAGATGTTCACGAATTGGATGGCGCAGCGCGCAACAACAATCAGTTTGTCAATTTTGGTGACGGTCGAAATGTTCAATGCTATGAATTCGTTGTCGGAGAATGAGAGCTTGTTGAGGTTGCCATTGTGGAAAAACATGTATCTTGTGATGGCTATCACATTGAGCATGGCGTTGCATTTCATGATCCTTTATGTGCCTTTCTTCACTGTGAGTTGTCCTCCTGTACTTGACTCTCTGTGAGGTCGGCATGCTGATTTTTTGATGTAGAAATTGTTTGCAATTGCGCCTCTTAATGCTGATGAATGGAAAGCGGTATTGTATATCAGCGCACCTGTCCTCGTCATCGATGAGCTCTTGAAATTCATCTCGGTAAGTCCAAGTCAGGCTATGTATCAAGACTTTGATGATAATGTGGTGGACGTCGACAGGCTACTTATATCAGTCCCCCTTCTAAGATCAAGCTTGACTAATTCATAATCCCCTTCCTGCGCAAAATACACCTTGATAAGTATTGAAGACCAACTAGATACTCGTACACTTTTTGCAGATGTTGATGGACAATTGTGATGATGGTTAATAGTAGAGATACTCATCTGTGTATTTCAGAAATGGTATAAATCATGTAATTTGTGCCGTAAGTGAATAAGGAATTTGAAGGACCCTGGGATTGAATACTCGACCTAGTTCCACCGCGGTAAAGCCTTTCAATTCTTGCCAACCCTGTGTGCCGGCATGAAGCTTATAAACTCCATTTGCAACGCATTTGAAAGTCATGACTCAGGGTCTTATGAATTGACGGGTGAATGACAAAGAGGAAATGCCATTTCGGCGCTTGTCCTCAACAGGTAAGCGGACGACGTTAAATATATAAAACTCCTGGCAACGTTTCTCGTAACTGGTTCGACTCTACTCTCTCCCTTCCTCGACGCAGTTGCTGAGGTTGTTTCGTCTGTAGTTGTTTCGTATGAAAGGCATTATTTGACTGTCCTTCCACCACACTCGTTTTATTTAGGATATTCCTTTCTGTTGTCTCCTGGTTCAAAAATGCGCGTGGCGACAATCTTTACTGTTCTCACAGCCATCGCGTTGTTTGACGTGATTTTTGCTAGGCGACATACACCGGCATGGAAAAGAGCAAATGATCATCATCATCACCGTCGTCACTCGTATGTGCTTGCGTTCATCTCTTGTGTTCATTTTGAGGGTGTGACATTTTCCTTACGACCAATATTAGTGCCTATGGACACGATGGTGCCACATCGAGTCATGGTATCGATCATGGTCATACCTATGATCATCAGTCGATCGTACAGAATGTCGACAGTCGCGAATTCGAAATTCAGAGAAGAGTCGAAAATGGAAGGTTTTCCTTTTATGAAACTGGTTCTTGGTGCTTGTGGCGCCGTTAATTCTGGAAATGAATTTGTAAGTTGACAGTTATTTGTTTTTCTATTATAGCCATTGAGATGCTGACTTTTGGATGAATCGTGCTTCACAGATTGTTGCACTGAATACTGCTGTATGTTTTTTGTTCTTGTTTTTGTATCAGAAGATGAATTAGGGAGGACTTATTGGGTCCTTTGTCTTTTTATTTTACCTTATAGCAATTCGACTTGGGTGGTTATTGTTTCAAGAAGATTACTATCACGATAAATGGCAAAACTACCCAAGCCACAATTACGGATAGGGTGAGTAAATTATATGAGAGAATACTGAATGTGACTAATCTGTGTGGTAGTGTCCGGGGTGTCCTTACGGTGGCCTTGACTTCTCGCGTGGTCTCTTCAATTTTTTCGCTGCAGAGGACGTTGGTATTATTTACGGTGATTGGAACATCGAAGGAGCTTCATATTCACCACCTTCGCCATCACCGCCTCGTTCCAAAGTAGAGGTTAAGGTCGAGGCATCCCTTCTCCCATCCTCTCCTCCTCCTCCTCCAGCTACACCAAGCATTTCAACTACCTCAAAAATTGCAACCTCGAGCAGTACAACCTCAAGCAGGACAACCTCAAGCAAGACAACCTCAAGTTCAGCTGCGCCTAGTAGCTCCGCATCCGTAGCGACCAGTACTGTCGGTACCCCTGGTATGTTGCCCAGTTTCACTCTGATCTGATGCGTTGCTGAAGTTACTCGCTTGGCCTCTTCTGTAGCTTCGGACGAGGCACCATTGCCAACTTATAAGCCAGAAGACCACAAAGGGTGTGTCGAAAACCTGGATTTAGCCCTGGTACATTTGGGCGCCATGATAGCCAGCGGATCACAGCCCGGCCAGGTTGTGAATTTGTCACCGTCACTAGTTGCGTCTAGTGGCAGCGCACTGACTGCCTCTCGTTAGCCAGACTCGAAGATAAAAAGATGGTCCTGGTTGCCGCCACCGCAAAGCCCTCGTGCTGTCGACCGTTATCTATTATGGTCGTTTTTTATGGTCGTTGGATCAGTTGACTGACAATGAAGGTTGGAGAGTCATATCTTGGCATCAACACGTGCTCGGCATGCGTTTTCCAAAATCTTACATTATATTCCTGGACGATCTGCATTTGTTTAATACCCGTTACTCTGCAATAACACATTGTTAATGATTGATCCCAGTCGTCCTGCAGACTCAAGTCCTTGGTATGGGCGCTCGGGTAGCGGAGGATTGCCCTGTAGCCTTATCAGGATCCTTGGGCTTAGAGAGGGGTTATTCAAAGTACAAAAATCGTCTCCTTTCTGTCTCCTGCCCTTCCCTTCTCCTCTATCCCCCATCCTTCGCACTGCTGTCCTTTTCTTTCTCCAGGCTTTCAAAGAAGTCAATCTTCAACGCCGCTCTACGTTCTTTCTACCAAGCGTTCCTCGAACCTGATACGGGGGTCATTCGCTCAGCGTGAAGAATGAAGTATTCCACATGGCTTCTTGTGGTTGGCCTTCCTCTTAGCACCGAGGGATATGCTTTGCGTGACCGACAAGCTCGCAGCCGTCCAAATATACCCCAACGCCTTGATGGAAACATGCAGCTCTGGAAACGCGACTATTCTGACAGTAGATGGACTTTTTACGATGTCGGCCTGTAAGCTGCCATTTATTTTTACTTGCTCTTGCGAGCTAAAGCGCTGACGAATTTGTTTCACAATGCAGAGGTGCATGCGGAGAGACTAATGTTCCAAGTGACTTTGTACGTGACATGATCCATTTTTACATGCTCATGCTAAGTATTGTTGCGCCTAGATCGTTGCCTTAAACTCGGCGGTAGGTATCAGTGAATGACAGGTGGTGCATTGCTGGCTCACTAGTGTCCACTAAGCAATTTGATGTCGGAGGTGGATATCCTGGACCACAATGCTTCAAATTCATCACCATGAAGTACAAAGGCAAGACTGCTAAGGCTCAGATCGTGGATCGGGTAAGCCCTTGTTTTTAACACTAGAATGTGAATTTCACTTATTTTGCGACGCCAGTGTCCCGGCTGTCCATATGGTGGTTTAGACTTGTCGGAAGGTCTCTTCAGCTATTTTTCTGACCTGGGTGAGGGGGTCTTGTCTGGCTCCTGGTCATTCATTGGTACGAATCAAGGGGACGGTGGCAATTCAACAACCCATGAACGTCCTACAACGACCCACCATATCATCAAAGGGACGAAAACGCGGACTCCACCCCCACTTTCCACTCCACTCTACGAGATCACAACGGCTAAGTCGAGCAGCTTCACAAGTGATGCCCCCTCGTCATCGGCTGGTTTCAGCACGCCAGTAATTGATTATTCTATTGGTGTTCCCAGCAGCTCGGCTGTGCCTGCTTCCACGGGTATCCTCAATGAACACGGGGAAAACATAGACAACATCAACGCCGTCCTCGTTGGCCTGGCTGAACTGCTCTTTGCTAGCCTACACGAGGACTAACACATGTCCAAGGTGTATTTTGGTCAAATTCCTGATTGTATAGATCTGTGCACAAGTACACTGCTTCAGTCTTTTTCGGGTGCAGGACATTGTTGGGATATCCCAATGATTCACTAGATCTTTTATAGACTTTTATACAGGAGCTATACCTCCTGTCCTTATGCATTCGATCGATAAATTTTCTTAATCGAAAACGCAATGCATGCTATGGGGCTGACAATTACTAAATTTGGACGCACATGTGATCTTGACATGAGAAAGTGGTTGACCTTAAAATCGAAAATCATTTCATTCTTCCCGTTGTTGACCCATCCTTCGCTCCTCTGGACCGTGCTTGCCGTTTGCTAACAACCACACTCGTTTATTTTGTATAAAAATCTTAAGAGCGCCTAATGCGTCTTGGTATCACCCTTCTCGCCCTCGCCTCTCCTTTGGCTGTCCTTGGCGACCTGCGCCATAGTCATCGCAGGGCTAGTGCTCATTCCGATATTGCGAAGCGTGCCGAAGGTCACATTCAGCTGCACAAACGATTCAGTGGCACTCGCTGGACTTTCTATGATGTTGGAGGAGCTGCGTAAGTCGCCATTTCTTTGGAAAACTCCCCTACTTATTTTATTGGTATAGTGGCGCCTGTGGCGACGTTAATTCTCCGGACCAATATGTAGGCTAGATTCAATATCACCCCCAACAGTTAAGCTGATTGATGATGTATTTTAATGTCAGATCGTTGCTTTGAATTCCGCCGTACGTTTTACTCCGATAGAACCCAAGCACTGAAGTGCTCACGTTGTTAACAGCAATACGGTGGTGGCTACCCCGGTCCCAACTGCTTCAAAAAAATTGTCATGCAGATCGGCGATAAGCAGACTACGGCCACTATCACCGACGAGGTATGATCTTCCACAATCAATCCTGGCTCTTTGGTTGACTTCTTACCATCGTCCAGTGCCCTGGTTGCCCTTATGGGGGTCTTGACCTTACTAGGGGTCTCTTCCAGTTTTTCGCACCCCTCGGTACAGGTGTGCTCTCTGGAAATTGGTGGTTTGAAGACCAAGCTCCTTCGACTCCCACGCCTTATTCAGCGCCCAAGCCTGCTGCCACTACCACTGCGAAGCCCAAGCCAACTCCCACCACCACTTTCAAGCCCAAGCCAACTCCCACCACCACTGTCAAGCCCCAACCAACTCCCACCCTGATGTCAGAGGCAATCAAGGTTGCGACTCCCAAAACCTCTTCAACCTCTTCAACCTCTTCAACTTCCGTTGAGAGAACCACAAGCTCATCCTCACCTTCGTCCTCATCTCACTCCCTGAGTTCGAGCACTCATTCGTCTTCGGCGGTCTCCTCATCTGCTTTGTCTTCAGTCCTCTCGAGTAGTGTGACCAGCGGGCTTGCTGCACCCACACCTGTAGTGAATACTGACAAGGGTGAAAACATTCTATCCTGCAACCAGGCGCTTATCGATTTCGGTGCCTTAGCTGCTGCTGCCGCCGAGGTCTAAAGTGGATCCTGGTGAGGCAAACTTTGGGTCAAAGTACAGCAGAATATGCTAGCGATCTGGTTTGTTATAATTTCGTTTCGTCCCTTTGAGGTTCGGAATTTGATTCACTGATTTTATTTTTGAAATATCGGAATTTCACAGTATGTAGAGGCTTGCCTCCTGCTGTTGATTCTTATACCCTGTCAGGTTCATCTTTCTTCTAGGCCATGTCTATTTCACTCTTTTGTTTCTCAACTAGACGCAGGCTGTTGTTTAGTCCATCTCGTTTATCTATGTAACTGGATCTACAATGCATTGATAGACGTTTTTCTTTTTACAAAGGATCTTGTTGGGCCGATCCTCGGTCAACACTGAACGCTGCCGTTGCCGCTGCTTGTCAAGGTTGTAGATGTAAAGTTGTTGTTTCTAAGCCAACAACTAAGTGACAGCTAAGTGACGTGGCTGCCGCTGATTTCGAAACAACACTGGGACTATGACCAGTTTGACAGAGATAGATAGCATAGCATTGGACCCGAGGTCGTTCACCAACCTACTGCTCTACAGTTGTCACCTCAAATGGTGACACAGATTCAGGAAAAGTACAAAATCACTAGAAAGGAAGCACGCTAGGAGATCTTCTGTCAGTAGAGTCCAAAAACCAGAGAGAGATACAAAGCAACTACCAGAAAGACAAGTCACTCATCATAAATCCATCTAATGATGGAAAACGTCGACTAACAAATCCTGTAGCCCGCCTTTCTTGATACATGATGAAAATTCCTTCTTCTTCTCTTCACTCACGCGGATCGGGTGGGACGACTTCGCACCTCCTCGTGAAATAATCTCTGATGTTGAGGTTTGATGAATTTCTGCAAATTTGATAGACCGAACAGGTGCGATCCCAGGAGTGATAGCGATACGGGTGTCGGCAGTGATGCTTGAAGGGATCGCTGCCAATTCGTTTTTCGATAAATCAGGTGCGATTGGCGTTGATACAGCGATGACTGATTCATTGAGCTTGTCGGATTCCTCACCTTCTCACCTTCTCCCCTTTTTTCTCTAGCAGAGTCCCGGGGATGCTTGGTTCATGATCGACTCCTCTTACCAGAGGTCCAGTGCTAATTCCGTTGCAGGTTCCTGAGCGACAACATCCTTCCTTAACAAGTCATTGCCTAAGAACAATGAGTCTTCCCCTGATCAAGCACCTTGTCAGACAGGGATGGTTATGAAAAAAATGACCACATTGTCATCTTGCCCACAGCAATGAAATATATATATAATCCAGATAAAGAGAGCAAGGAGGCAGATAGAGTTATAGAACAGAGGTACCAGTGGGTAAGTTAATGGTGAATGAGATACCAGAGAAGATGTGGACACATCTGACAGTGGACTTTATTACAAAGTTACTGTTAGTAGCAGGAAAGGATGTCATATTAGTGGTATGTGACAGGTTGTCAACATTTTGTAGCAACTACAGAGGAAACAACAGCAGAGGGGTTGGTGAGATTGTTTAGAGATAATGTGTGGAAGTTACATGGATTACCTGAGAGTGTGATAAGTGATAGAGGACCACAGTTTGTGGCAGAGTTGACAAAAGAGTTGAACAGGATGCTAGGAATATATGAGATTATCAATGGTGTTCCACCCACAAAAAGATGGGCAAACAGAACAGATGAACCAAGAGTTGGAGCAATACTTGTGGTTCTTCACAGAGTATAGACAGAGAGATTGGCCAGAGTGGCTAGCAACAGCAGAATTTGTGGTGAACAACAAAGTTCATACAGCAACGAAGGTTTCGCCTTTTATGGAGAATCTGAAGAGCTCAAGACACAATATTAACTAAAGTTGTTCCTCCGAACCGTGGAACCGCCCACTGGTGTTTGTCAACATCGCTCACCGCGAGTTCAAAGGTGACTACTTCATAGCTAACTAAAGAACTCAGAGTCTTTAGACAATGATATGTGGAAGTTAGAGCCAGATTAGGCAGTTCAAATTATGATAGCTGCCAAAGTATAAAGCAGGTTGCCAAAAATGTAATCCGGCCCAAGGATGCCTTGTAGTACAAGACTATTCTGCAGTACCGAAGAGCAGGGACCTTGGGGCTTTATATGTGAGAGTAGAAGAGCCCTGCTTGCCAGGGACCCAGTACAACAAGCCCATTCTTATATTCACAACTCCTTTTCATTGAGGACGGAGAGAAATGGGTTAACCATACTTGACTTGTCGAACAATGGCCTCCTAAATCGCGATTTTCCAATAGACCACAGTATTGCCATACCCAGCAACCGGTCGCTGTTCAACGACAACGCCCCGCTTCCACTGCTTCCCGTCCAAGTCCATTACTACTCTTGCTTTCTTCTTCATCAGCATGAGGCGCTCGCCATCGGGTGCTTCGAGTGTGACAGGTATTGGAGAACTCGACTTTTTGCCATTACCCAACTCGTAATCGAAGTTCTTTCCCCACACCATGAGATCTTGGCCACCAACACCGTCAGACTCAACCGAGGAGTTGAGTGCAACGAGGACGTGGCCCGTAGGCGAGATGATTACCTCCGTCGGCCTTATCGGCTCGAGCTGCTTCGTCTTGTCGCTATCTATGCAGTATGACAGCAGAATCAGCCTCGTATCAGCCTCGTTGCCGAATGAAATAAAATTGAGTGCTCACACTGCTGAAGCCCGCTCACATTCCTAACCCGAACTGGGTTGCCTTGAGAATTCGTATATATATTATTGCCTAATCCACCATTTTGCCCATTGCCACACATAAGTAGATCTATTGTAGTAGGGTTGCCATTGCCGGAGCGTTCCATTGTGAACGAAGTAAGATCGCCTCCTGTATTTTGATGTAACAATCAGCCTCATGGACGATACCATGAGATATTGAGGGCTGATACGTACGGGCCGTTACGTCCAGACATTTGCTACGTGTATTGTTCGGAACAATCCGCCATAAAATCACCTCCGTTGGGACCGTTATTATGTCCATGGTCATATTGGCCCCTAACCCAATCTGACTATTCCGACGAGTGAGAGAGAACTCAATGCTAGGATAAGAAGAATCTCACCCATACTCATTTGATCCCCATCCCAGCACGCGACCAGTAGCAGTACGAATGAAACTGCTTCTACCACCAGCGGCGATTTGACTAACCTCAATTCCACAGAGGGCAGGAATCTCGTATAGGCGAGTACACCAATGTATTGTAGAATCATCAATATTTGAGAGATCTGTCGTCAGATCCGAGGAGGGGGTAATGCGAACAGGTTTTCCGGCTACATCGTTGATTGATTTCGGTAGCAATTCAACCTTGAGGTCTTTTAGCTTTGTTTTCAAGACGGCTGCAGCTGGGTCGGAAATCTCAAAGGAGCGGAAACCAAGTTGCCCGCATCGATTCGCTTCTTTATTCACTGGGTGAGCAAACGTGCGCCCCTTGTTCGTCAGGGCAAGAAGGTGGCTATTTCCTGCAGCGATCGAGGTGAATCTGAAGCAGGATAAGGAGAGACTCGAGGTCGAGGAAGGGAACAATACCTTTCACTCCAGCCGAGCCCTTGCTGCGGGGAAAGTTCTTGGTATTGGATCGTCTCCCTCTCACCCCAGAGCCAACTAGCCCATGACCCCTTGGACTGCGAACTGTTCAAAGAAATTTCCTGGTTCAATGCATCTGCGGCTAAAACGTACACGGTCCCTGACGAAGAAAGTGCATAAACTTTGGACTCTGTCAGCTGGAGTTTGACTATGTCCTGCAAGAAAATTGGGTCGGCGGAAGTGTTCTAGATCATGGCAACCACAGATACTGACCTTTCCCCTCAGGGTCGGAATAGGCTTCGCTGCACCCTGTGAAACGGCAGATCCAAAGAATCCATCACCCCATTGATACACATCACCTTTCGCGTCAACACAAGCCGAGTGTTGTTTATGTAACTGCATATCTCTCAATGCAATATCGTCCAACCATGACGCGATAGTTGGAAACCGAATAGTCTTTTCCTTCTCGCTTTCTGACGTAGCCACACCGGAAGTCATAGGTTCTAGTATGCGATGACTTTGCAATGTTTAGTTTGCAAGATATCAGCGTTGGATACTTTTCACACATGAAACCCGGTATGCACCTATTTGAACCCCATACCAGAGCATGGAGAGTATCCTGGTTTTGCCAAATTTCGGCTTCAGGCGAAGCATGTTTATTGGAAATTCTGAAAGGGGTAACAGCTGAAGTACCACTTGAGGGGTCGGTATCGTTGTAAATCTTCTGAGAGCTGGTGTGCCAGAGGCATGACCCGACAGCAATACCAGAAGAAAATATAACTACTGCAGCCGTTTTCCGCCCAGAACGAGGGGCAGTATGAGCTTGATGATACAACTTCCGGAGATATGGTCGAGTAATCTGACCCACATGCTTCAGCATGGTGGATGAGCACAAAGGCGTCTACTTACATTGGAGCTCGGCGAGACAAAC
>Ga0157368_1000659_pt1 | contig 15911 bp, 15 predicted proteins | sample AttbisABBM3_FD_113146 | JGI IMG/M metagenome (GOLD analysis project Ga0157368, IMG submission 113146) | Fungus gardens microbial communities from leaf cutter ant in Botucatu, State of São Paulo, Brazil - Atta bisphaerica ABBM3 | ecosystem: Host-associated > Fungi > Mycelium > Unclassified ...
GCCATTCTTTCATGATATATGACAGAAGACCGAGTGGAAGACATTGACGAATCTCTGGAAAAGTTCTTTTCAGTAGAGGGGGTTCTTCCTCTCACCTCAAAGTTGTGTACAGGTACAAATCCTGCAGGAATGTCCATCCCCGTACAATTTAAAGGAAATACGGTTGGTAGTACGAAGTCTTGAGAGTTAGTCGTAGTTGAAGAGCTGAAAGTAGGAGAAAAATTCAATTTATTTGCTATATTTCCAATAGGTGCTACCATGCAAGATGGTGGTAAAAGGAAAAGAAGCGATGGATGACTTGGTCACCATCTAATCCTAACCTATCACTTATATAGGTCCAAAAAGAGAAAAATGAATAGTCAATTATGGCCAAGATAGCTCATAATATTTTAATAAAAATCCAGGAGAATTCATATCAATTGAAAGGAATTTTCTTGAGCTAGATTAGTCTAAACAATAGAAATTATATATTGACGGAACATTGACCTTGACCATTCACATAAATTTTAACTTTAACTAGAGCAGCTACACTGGAAACCCAGCATTTTCTTCTCACCAATTCCACAGAATCTCCTTTCTTCCCTTTCCTCCTTCCCTAGCTCTTCTTCAGGCCGTTTGTCACCCTCCGCACCCCAGGCCTCGTAAGGATTGCAAGACATCTAAAAAATACCCAGTCAGCTTCTGTTGCCGATACGTAAGGAAGATCGCATACATTTAAAACCTTGGCCAAAACCCTTTTGCCACTAGTGCTATCCCTTTCAACTCTCCTGATAACTTCCTCCAATAACCACTGCCTTAATACAAAACGTGGATTAACCAACCGCATATTTTCTCTTCTTTCCTCCTTCGCATTCTCTGCATCTCCCCAAAGCCCCTCCGAAACTTCAGCATTGATCCTCTCGGCATAACCTTTCAACCAGTTTTTCCACTGTCCGATTGCCTCTTCCCTCTTCATAGCACTCGTGTCTGGCGTAGCAGCGAGAAGTCGTGCAACATAGACGTCCGTCTCAGCCCCCGTCAGATCCCAGGCTGGATCGAAGTCGAGCAGATTCCTGAATGTGATGTGGAAATCCAATTTCTGCGATTCTAATATGTCTAACAATGGTTGGAAGAACTGGGTTTGATCTTTGAGATCCGTTTTTCGGAAGCCCAGACGGTTACGTAAAAGTCGACGATACTCTGTTGCATAAGTTTGCTGAACTATGTGCTCGACTTCGATCCGGAGTTCTTTGCCCTTCTCTGTCCAAGCTTCTACTTGTTCCGACACCACATTTTTTGTCCAATCCTCGGTTACGGCCCGACCATTAAAAGTAGTTTGCTCTGCACCGACGACAGGTGCAAGAGCGTTGAGTAAAGCTCGAATCGCATATACACTGTGTCCATTAGCGAGAGTGGAAAGGCATGAACTGAACTCACATCATGTCCGGCTGATATTTGTAGGCGTATCGGCCACCCTCATCTGTATGGTTGCAAATATGGAAGGAGTCAAATACATCCATGAAGGCGTATGGGCCTGAATAATGCATGAGCCTAATAATGATTGGGACCAAAGTTCGAGAGGAATGTACCGTAGTCAATAGTCAGGCCGAGAATGGACACACTTATGATTGTTAGTTACATAATGGATGTTTGTACGTACTCACTTATCGGTATTGATAACCCCATGCATAAAACCATAGGCCTGCCAACCGGCAACCATCTTCGCATTCCTCTTCGCTACATCCAGAACGAGCTTCTCTCCCCATGCGTCTCCTTCTTTCAGCTCAAGCTTGAGCACTTCTTTGGCAACATACTCTCCAAGGATACGCAAAGCTTCGTAATCAGGTTTCTGCTGGCCACCACCAAAAAAAAACATGTTGGTGGGGCCGTTGAAAGCCTCGAAATTCCCAATACGGATGAACGAGGGAGCAATACGGGTGACAACACATGCAGTCTCCATTCTTTCACGCATGACAGAGAGTGCAGGAAGAGAGATGATTGACAATGCACGAGTTGTTGGTATGTTGAGAGCGTGCATGGCTAATGAACTTGCGTCGGACTTCGCTACCCAGAGAAACATGACGCTAACCTTCTGAACAGAGATACTCGCGAATAGATGATCGCAGAACAGCTAAACCATCGGCACTCCGGGAGAAAGGTGTACGGCCACCTCCCTTGAGTTGAAGCTCGTAGACCTTTCCAGATTCAGTCGGATGCGGCGTAACGACTGGTTCAGCATTAGCCAATTTGACTCGAGTAAAGGAGCCGACAATTTACCGACTGAAATGGCACGACCGTCTCCTAGCTGACCTGCCCATGATCCAAACTGGTGTCCGCTATATCGCATTGACCAAGGTGCAAATTCATCGGACATCAGCATAGCATGTCCACTCAGGATATCGACAAAATCTTTCCTGGCGGCCCGAACATCCTCTATTTTGGATTCGATTTGATCTCCCTCATTATTGAACTCGTCAGAAAGTGTTGGTGTTCCAATCAGGGAGAAAGCATCCCCAACATCCAAATGCGGTACACAGTCCCTTAATCCAGTCTCAGAAAGTCCAATCAAGTCGAGCGCTTGATCCCTGTTCGTTGGATAATACTTCCGCAAGGGTGCGTCCGGGTATTGGGCCGGGACGGGTTGAAGATCTGTAGACTCTCGCTCGGCAAGCCAGCGTTCGACATATTCGCCCTTGTTGGTGACTTCGGGATCCTCGTCCTCAGGAGGTTTAATGTCATAAGGAAAAGATACAGGGAATGGAGAGACGTGAGAAAAGTGGCATTCTGGTGAAAGGAGGCGAGCTCTCCGTTGGATGCTGGGGTTGGTGTTCTGGACTTGACGAAATCCAGCAGCTGATGGCGTGTGTATATCGGGTGTAAGCTTCTTAATGAGCAAGCTAGATAGCTGAGGTAGTGGAAGAGCAGAGATAGGATATTTGGAAGGCATTCTGGGAAGGAAATGCCATAGTCACTATATAATGTATCATGGCTAATTACCAAGTTACCAATTTAGTGCACGTGACTCTGTTTCTTGTTGCGGTATACAAATCCAGAACCCCTCTCGTGGTTGACACTCTTCAGACTCCTGAGTACAGACCGCTCAGACTAACTCTAGCGATACAATGCAGAATTGCGACCTCCTTACATAACTGTGCAGCGTGCAAACTCTTGTAAAGTAGTTCTGCGACGTCTGAGCCGGTCCCATCACCAATTGTGGCGCGCCCCAGCAACAGATAATCTTTACCAGTAGAGAGATTTCGGCGGTCTCTGACTTCTTTATTATCCAATGACCCAGTGATGTTTGATGTACGAACTCAATTTTGCTATCATGTTGCAGTCACCGGTCGGAAAGCTATCGGGCTGTAATAAGGCAGATCCTGGGATCTATATCCAGACTATGAGACGCCCAAAAAGTGATTTCGGCTCTTGGATATTTATTCAAACGTTGCGCGTTGGGAGTCAATTAATGACTCTTTCTTCATGTTTGTCTGTAGTAATCCAGGCCGTGATACTGGGGATGGGTACGTATCACATCACTCACTCTCTTTCGTTTCTTCGTGTGGGTAAGTAATGTCGGCCCCTTATTGTCCGATTCCAAATTCTCCTATTCACACACCCTGAGTCTCTTGCCCAAGAGGGAGGCTGTTAACAATCGGCATCTTGCCTTCGTGGTCGCGCTTTCATTAAAAAGATTAGCACGTTTAATGCGCAGTTCAATCACCAACTCTTTCTCAATCACCAACTCAACAGTCGAGCGCTCTGTATCACTTTCCTGGCCATTTGTGACATTTGCGCCGTTCCGGATTCAACCTGTCTCCCCGCATCACAGCATTGGGGGCCTGGATGATAAAGAAGCAGCTTCGCATCCTAAAAGTGTAATTTTCTTCCTGGAAGACTATTTCACCCTGACCCTACCGGCTGCAATTAACGTTTTCATTTCAATCGTAATTCGTCAGGCCAAGTCATTCATAGAAGCAGGAATGTCGTAGTTGAAATGTCGATGGTTAGACTCGAGATAAAGAGCCGCTATAGATGGAACTGGACAAAATGGCTGGATTTTGCACTGACAAGGACTGGCTGAACATGGATATTAGTCCAGTGCCACACAACTGTCCTTCATCGACAATTCCCCAGATCGTTGACTTCTCGATCATTTCCGTCGTCCTCCGCTGGGAATCACGTCACTACTGCAGGGGAAAACATCAGCAGGGTACACGCGGTGCCTGGACTTATTAGATATTTCAGTGTCACATCTTATCATAGCCTATATCGTGCTCTTCCAATGAGTTTTCCGGTATTCGATCTGTATGTTTAGTATTGCAACCCCATAACTAGGCTACAGCGTGGGCTGTGGCCGATCAAAACACCAGACATGCTTTGACAAAATACCTCGAACGACTTTGATCAGGACCTTGTCGAACACTGGGCAACCAATTTAATTCAACCCCTATTTATTCGTTCGGACTGGTATGATGGGTACTTCTGTGCTAAATCGAGGCTCTGGATGATAAAGCACAATATCAAGCTTACCAAGACAATGACTAATTGAGATATCTTTGCCAGAATAATCGAATAGTGACCATGTATAAAATCCTTCTTCAGCATGTTAGTCTGATTCTCAAGCCAAATCTCAAATCTTCCTTTTTCCACTATGTCTGCAAAAACTAAAATTTTTATCACCGGAGCTACTGGTAAGCCCTGTGTTGCAGATTCGACATCCCTTCGGAAAGGTTAACTAGACTATCTATAGGCTACATCGGTAGTTCTGTACTGGAACGTTTACAAAGCCATCCAGATGCTGACAAGTTCGAGATCACTGCACTCATTCGAAGTCCGCAGAAAGCAGAGGGATTCAAGGAATATGGTGTGAACACCGTCGTCGGCTCATTTAGCGACGCCAAGCTTCTCGAGGACTTGACAGCGGCTGCAGATGTTGTTGTTGACACAGCGAGTGAAATTCATGTTTGTGTAACCAGACCAGTCCGATGAATCCTATTTTCACCAGGTTGACGCCGATGCTCTAGACGCCACAAAAACCATGCTTCGCGGTTTTAAGAGGAAGTTCCAAGAGACAGGGACACCACCGATTTTCATACATACTGTACGTCTGCCCTACTAAACCATAACCATCATAATCACTCGAATAGTCTGGAACTGGTCTCCTTTCGGACAATGCTGCCGGGTTGACAGACTCAAATGTCATTTGGGACGATGCTAATCCTGACCAAATCGCAACACTCCCCCCAACGGCGCCTCACCGTGACGTTGATCTTGAGATCATTCAGGCCGATGAGGAGGGTTATGTTAGGGGTTACCTGGTTACTCCCGCTACAGTCTATGGTATATCCACCAATAAGTACGCGAAAGCGGGGTTGAGCAATAAACATTCCATTCAAGTCCCTGCTTTGATCGGTGCTTCTCTCGATAGAGGGCAAGCTGGAATGGTCGGAAAAGGCGTAAATATCTGGCCGAATGTTCATGTTGACGATAGTATGATCCCTTAGATCCTGCTTTTCCTTAACTAATCCATCTTGATATAGCGGCTGATCTCTACATCGACATTTACAATGCAATCAAGGCAAATCCTGATAAGGTCGGGCATGGTCGTAAAGGATATTATTTCGGGTTGAACGGAGAGCACACTCTCTACGACGTGGGTAAAGAACTGGGTCGTACATTGGTGACAATTGGAAAGAGCTCGAGTGAAGAACCTACGACTTTTACGAAGGAAGAGATTGACAAGTATTTCCGGGTCAGTTTCTGATTAGACCTATACGTTTTGATAATGCGCTTTAATCAAATTACTACAGGGATCCAATTATCTAGGATCGAACTCAAGAGGTTTAGCTAACAACTCAAAGGCCATTGGTTGGAAGCCGAAGAGAACGACAGAAGATTTTCTAGCGAGTATTAGACCTGAAATTGAAGAGATATTAAGGGCGGGCCGTCGCCCGGCTGCTCTGCGTTGAATAGACTCTATATCATCTGATACGAATACATTTTCAGGTACTTGATGTTGGTCATGGGTTGGAACAAAAACAGCCAGCAAACACCGATGAATAATCGCCTCATTAGATTACTCACGTGGTCCAATTTCAAAGATAACCGGTTATCTATACTGCATTGAACATTAAACAATTCATAGTTGCCGATTGAGTAGATAGGATGAGAGAAAGCAGATAGGATGCAAAAGCGTCGTATTCTGACAGCTGGTGCTACAGGTTGGTACAGTCTGGACCAATGACAATGTGTATTGATTAATCTGGGCACCTACTCATGCACAGGTGGCAGAAGATCAATATTAGGTCGCCTCCTGCCCGCCTCCTGCCTCCTCTCACAGATACTCCATCTTCAAAATAATGACACTCGTCCGCTCAAAAGATAAAGTAAAAACTATGAACAAATTCTGTGTAACGTTGGATCATTGGGTGAACTTTTGCTCCTCAAGAACCTAGCCACTGATAGATGTCGTATTCGACGCTGTGTGTTGATCGTATTCAGGGATATAAAGCCACTAGTAAAAAAAACTGGTCCGGAACCGGTCTTAATGCCGCAGGCATGTCTGCATCTAATATCTGGGGCAATGTAAACGACCTTGAAACGCTGCCCAATACTATACCTCATCGGGATGTAGACCCGGCTATTATATCAATAGTGATAGAGAAGAATTTATCCAGGCATACCTGGTAGTCGATGGGGTGCCCCAATGACTATATATCTGAGAAATTCGTCACGGCTGGGATAGCGAATAATCGTTCCATACAAATCCCTTCGTTGATTCGGGCTGCACTGAATCGTCGCAGGGCAGGAATGATTGGAGAGGGAGAGAACATACGGCTAAATGTACAAACCCAGACAAGCATGTATATTCATAATTCAAAACATGTAGTGGCCAAAGCTCTATATAAGTAGCTCTATATAAGTATCTTGATGCGGTGAGTTCCAACCACAGTCCTGGTCATTGGTCGTGAGGGTTACTACTTTGGTCTTTGGTGAAAATGGAGAGCACATTCTGTATGATCTGGCGAAACAGATTGGATATTTTGGAGTAGGCTTCATCTCAGTTGGCGGTTTCACTTGGCTTCAGCTCAAGGTGCCAGGGAAACCGGTCACGGGAAATTGGTTCGTGTCCCAAGATGGCTATGAAAGACCTTTTCGACAGTGTGGAACCTGAGGCAAAGGAGGTGATGAAGCGTGGGGGAAATCTTGAAAGTAAAGTCGGAAGCGTGCATATCAGGAGGAAACGTATTTGGTATGAGGGTCAAAGTACGGTTGCATGCCTGGACAGTTCCTATTATACCCCTATTATACGCGCTGCTGTACAGGTGGAAAATCAATTAGAGTCTTCGTTCTGGCGGCTTCGCCGTAAGTCAGTACTCCAACGTGAGGCATGATGTTGTATTTTAAGGAATAATGCGCAGGGCCCGCGTTCCTTAGCGATTATCAGTGCCAAATTCGACTTTGACAATTGTAGATTCTTTTACTTGAATGATTTGGTGAGCTCGCGAAGCATGTACTTATTCTTGCCTGTTACTTTGAGATTTGCATCTTCTTTGCGGCGAATTATACGGTCCCAAATAACAACCGTATTCTCAGCCTGTTAGAACAATGAAGGCAAATTCTAGTGTATGTAGGTTCGCAAACCTTCTTCGTATTATTGAATTCTGCTTCCACCCAAACAAATAATTGTTTTGTATTCCAATGGAAGAGTGGCCGGAGATCTGTAAGAGAACGTCAAAATGGTACAGAGAACAATAGAAAGGACGGACCAGCAGTCACGTTGAAATTGACAAAAGCAAGCTCCTGTTTGGCATGCGCTTTCTTCGCACCGGTCGCGGGATAACTGGATAGATTCATCTCAAGGTTTAGAGTACTGTGTGTTGTATCAGATTTCGGTACGCATACACTTTGACCGAAACAAGTCCTAGGCTGCCTTTAGGATCGGCCGTGAATACAAATGAGGAAATCGCAATAGCTGCCAGGAGTGCCATCATACACGACGAGAGTAGTGCAGAGACATTATTGATCCGAGCAAAAGTACTATGCATTTTGACAAGAAAACAGAAGAGGTCAAGGGATGCCAACAGAGAGCTCCTTTATTTCCCTGAAGCTTGTGCCTTAAACATAAACCAAACAACGTCTCCATGTGGATTGTACTTGAACGAACCTTGAATTAACAATTAACACTTAATTGATCATGTCAGTGCCTTCTCCGGCCGCTCCGAACCACCTACTTCGTTTGCATTCGCATCCAGTAAGCGCCCTGGAAGTCTCTCCCGACAATAAGAGAATCTACTCAGGAGATTCATCTGGTCTCGTTGTAACAACTTCTTCTCACACCCTCCGAGCAATTGCCCGATGGCAAGCTCATTCGGACGGTCTCCTCGGTATTGAAGAATGGGGAGATCAGGTCATCACGTACGCTGGGATACTTGCTCACAGGATGTTATATCCTGATACAGGACGATTTGGCTATTCATCGCTACAGCCATGGACGAGACAATAAACTATGTGTCTGGGGTCGTGTTGTTGAAGCACCGGAATCCACAATACTTGGAGACACAGCCGCACGTCTCAATCTCACTACGCCTCAATTGTCCTATGCCTTGGATGTCAATGCTCTCAACTATTGTCGGTTCTCCCTATTGTGTGATCCGGCAGACTCACACGAGGAGAAACGGGCCATGATAGCACTCCCGGGTCTTATCGATTCTACTGTAGTGGGTTATGTCCCTCTTGTATTCATCATGACTGTTGTCAACGTTGTCTAGACCGATATTTGGACACTGCCGTCTCGGATCAGAATTCACACTGCAATAGGTGAAGAGACCTCGGGTCTTTCTCCAGACCCGAATAGCAAGAACAAGGCCGGTACGACCTATATTAATGTCGTTTTCACGAGCACGTCTGACTAGTTTCAGGCATTATCATGGCTTTACATTTATATTTATCACCGATACAATCTACCGAAACTTGCCATGATGATCTACGCCTTATCTGTGCGTACGAAAATGGCTCTGTTACACTCCGGAGGTATACATCCGCCGGTCATCGTATCTCGAGTGGGGCGGCGGGATGGGTGGTCCTTTGGACAGCCAAACCTCACGCACAAACTAGTAGGTGTCAAGGTCTCCACATTTCCGTCCACTCAAACATGTGTGAAGTTATGGCGATGAGAATTTCACGCCAAAATGATTTTGCGATCTCTGTCTCTGCAGACCATTTAGTCTGTCGCTACGATCTTAGGGTAAGTTTATCTATCTGAGTAATCATCGTACTCAAAAGTTATTTTAAGGCGGTAACTGCGTTATCAGAAAATGTAGCTGCGGTGTATAAGACTAAACACCCAGGAAATTCGTCAATAACTATCTCAGATGATGGGAAAGTGTGCGCCATCGGCAGTTGGGATGGCAGGTCAGTAGGCAATACTTAGCTCCTCAAGGACATTGAAATAACGCGGACCATTGTCTCAGTATTCGGCTCTACTCTGCACGAACATTTAAGTCGCTCGGCACTCTCAGATACCACAAGACTACATGTCAAGTCGTCATATTTGCAAAATCATGTCAAAATGACCGACTCCGACTCGAAAGTGAGACTAATAGTGACGATGAAATGCTGACTGAGAAAGACTGCTGGCTCATAGGCGGCGGAAAGGACTGTCGTGTGTCCATCTGGTCTCTCATGAAATTTTCAAAGCCCTGAAATGGGCTCAGGTCTAGAAACAGAATATCACAGTTCTCATACTAGTTACAAGACAATAGAGTCTAGAAAATATGGATCAGTTGAGAGCCGCGAATCAGAAATATTCGTAATCAAGGGTCGATTCCTTCATACCGGGATCGGCTCAGGGTAATCCGGTGGCTCATGAGTCCTGCCACCGGCCAGGATTGGACACCTTTCGTCGTCTGAGAGATACCAAAAACGCTTTTCAATGTTGCATTTAACAGCCCTTTGATAGCCCTTTGATACGGTCGTCAGGGGTAGGTGCCACACGTTTGTCATGAATACTCCCGGCACCCGAGGTTTCCAGAAGCTGATGAGGGAAGAGAACCAGCCTAAGCCCTTCCTTAGCTGCCCAAATTAATAACAAGCCTCCATTGGGGAAGAAGACAGCAAATCCTTTGATGACGCTATCAGGATAGTGTCACTAAGGTGGTGACTTGGAGGCAGAAGACGGCTGCACGGACCTGACTTTTCTCCAGATACTACGGTAGCCATTGACCAGGTAGAATCTAGATCAAATCAGCGTCAAACCGCGTTTGGCGGAGTCGGATGAACCGCGCTTTGCGGCATGATACATGTTGAAGTAGATTAAATGAGGAATTCAGCAAATTGGGAGAAACGCACAATGAGTACGAGTGTGTCCAGGCCAAAATGAGTCAGCACCAGAGTCAAATCCTGCTGGAGTGTGAATGGTTCTTAGTATGGAATGGAAGGGACTGCATCTGTTTGATCCTTGGCATACGACATAATACATTATGTCGAAGACTTAAGGGAGTGACTCAAAACAGGTACCTATTTCTTGAACCATGTGTATGTCTCCATTTCTGTTCGGACAACCCCAGGTTTTGCATCGCGAAGTCTGCGTTGGAACAAGGACCGCTCGCAATCCTACCCTGCAAGAGGCTGATTTGATCTGATTTGCTCTTCCCATTGGAATGGAATCAATTCTAGCCGCACTCAGGTACGGTCGACCAGAGGCCATTTCCCTTGTCGATTTCTAAGCGATTTCTAAGTTGAGTTTCATCGTCCAGAGGCGAACATGTGCGATGGTCAGGAATACCCCTATCAAACCTAAAATCTCTCCACCCTCTCACGCCCCACTTCGAACACTTGGGACCCCACACGGGAGGTTAGTGTCACGTGACTCAGACTTTTTGTGGTTCAGAGTTTCTATCTTAGTGCTAAATAAGACCTAGTTAGGATGTATCAGCTAAGAATGTGGGTGTGGGTGTGAAATTTCCTAGTTCGCTGGATAAAGAAAGGGCACGTATCCTAAACAAAGAAAAAAAGACTTCGGTCTCGTTGCGCGTCGGTTCCCTCTATATCTATGAAAGCAATTTACTTTTACCGCCTCTGGTATGATTGGTCAGATTTTTGACCTCATGACCGCTATTTGTCGGACAGATTGGAGGCCAGAGCCGATACAAACTAGTTAAGTCGTTCCCTGTTTCAGATGGTCGGAAATTCGTGACGTTGGGCCCGAATTTAATCTTCTTCCACGGGAACGGACAGCGGGAGCAATGAAACACGGCAGCAATGTTTCGCGAATTACATTGCTGCAAAGCTCTGTCAGTCTCGGGGAAAATCACTACTGCAATTACTCCAGTAGGTGATTTTTTATCCCTCAGAAGCAACAATTCATGCGTGGGACAAAAATAAAGAATTTATGTCGAAAACGACTAACATTATTATCCGATGCACCATGTGATGCTCGAATTAAAAACAGCAAGTCGGCAGCAAGTCGGCCGGCCAGCCACACGTGATGAAAAAGAACCGCACACTGACCCTGACAATCATCCAGGAAACTGGTAATGGCTAGCCAATGATCATATCATGCCCCTTGTTTCCGGAAATGGTTAGAATAGCAATTCGGCATTTCGACGGCTTCTCGACTCTTATCCAGGATTCCCATAATGTTGTGCGCACGAATATAGCACGTCAGCCGTGTGATAATTCTGTAGACAAAGGTATGAATACACAAAAGAATGGTATCTAGCAGGAAGCGAAGCAATAATAGGGCATAAATCGAGATTTAATTCACCGCCTCGAAGGACGATACTGGCAGTGCTTCAAACGATGGCGCTTTGCCTCAGCTGTGGTACCGAACCATCTCTCGCAGGCGCCCTGACCACATGCATGGGGCTTAATACCGAAATGAGAGTTGTGGTGGCCTACAAGAAGAGATGGGCTCTCAGTTTCCTATTATGAAAACATGGCACCCACTGTTCATATTATGTTTTGATGTTATTGTTGCTCCACACCCGCGTATCAGACAGGTCAAGACTTTCTTGTGAGGATTCGTCCTCCTCGACTGACTGTTTTGCCGCGTGCGTTCTGAACCTATGCGGCTGTGTAATGGCACAAGTCCCATGGTTACGCTCAGATTGGGTGACAAAGTTTTGTGAAGTTCTGCATGGCTTTGTGGTAGGGAAGTCCACTGCTGATGTTGTATCAATGAATTTCTGTCCAAGGACGTTCGACCAGAGTTCTGATTCCAAGACAAAACGTGGTTGTAACTGTGGTGGTAATTGTTCTGGTTATTCCATTGCTGTGGAGGAGGGGAAGGTAAACAATAGTTCCCAGACATTGAGGGCGAGAGGCTGGTACTCTTATTGGATAGGACTGGGAATTGACGTTGGAATGCAATGGAAGAACCTTCTGAAGAGAACTGATCGGATGAGGGAGATGATTTTGGTGAATCATTGTCGGAACAAGAGCGAGCACTATACTGCGGTTGTGTTCTGGTGCATGGATACAAGGTGCAGGGACAATTAACCCCAGCTTCGTAATCCGTACTTTGGTCGTGCCAGTGCGCAAAGTTGTGATGACTGTAATAGTCGGCTAGACCACTGGGCTCATACGGCTCCCATAAAGGTGGAGCCTTCCGTGAATCTCGAAGGATTGGTCCGAACCTAGGTGCGGGCCAGTCCATTCGGTAGAGGCCATCATTGATATCCCCATGAGCCAGATAAGGTGTACCTGTGGAAGACAAACACATATTGAGTGGTAAGATTGTTTCATTGGAAGAAAGAAGACAGTGCCACTTACCAAGGAGGGAGCTGTTGCTCGACTGGGGCGAACTGGAATGAGAGGGGGCGGGATCGGGGACTTGCAGGTTTGAATGGGTGATTGCGGTTGAGTTCCATCTGTGGTAGGAATTCACTAGGGGCTTCTGGTCTGCTTCATTTTCCATTGCACTGAAGGGACGAACAGGAAGCATGGAGAGACACAATCGGATTGTCAGCAAAGAGATGGTGCTTAAAAACCAATCCTCTGTTTTAAATTTGTTCAGAGATCTAGATTATCCCTTATTTTGTGTGTTATAGCTCTTTCGGGAATCGGTCCAGGGGATCGCCCTTTTCTGCACTCGCAAGACCACCTTGCTACAGTAGCCTCATCAGCCATCACCGATGCGATCAGATCAAGAACAGATATAGATCGTGGGAAAGGTTGGACCTGAAGTTCGCATCGGGTGATCGATTTTTGAGCTCCGAGGATGGCGTTTACGAAAAAGATTAAGATTGACCACTGATTCCAAAGATTGGCCACTGATTCCATTTGGTCCTGCGAAAACGTGAAGTCAACATATCGGGAAAAGGGCATTGGAATATTCCAGAGCACCCAATTCTGGCTATCTCCTATGACACATGAACCTTACAATTACGACTGTTCTTACTCGAGGGTCTTGGCAAGCACAACGTAAACTTTTGCGACCTTCAATCCAGGCATCTCTTCTGCTCGTTCTTGCATGTTGCACATTTCGATATTCCATGAATAAATAAAATGCAATAGTTTATATGGAGGTCGTTCGCCCGGCTAAGTTCTCGCGCTAGAGCACAGGTCAGTGTGAAAATGCATGAGAAACAATCCATGTCTAACCCGAAATCCCAAAAAGCAATTATTGCTACACCGCTGCATGTGTCTTCCGAGTTGATGAGGAGGCGAACGGGATCCGAGTGAGGAAAAGAGGATCACTGGCAGCGCCAACTACATCCTGGTAAGCTGAAAGTGGTTTGTATGGTGGAGTGCAAGTTACATTATGTGGCAGAGGAAGCACTAGCTCACCTAGTCAAGGCAAGGTTCGGATCAGATAGGATACATAATTAACAGATGAGCAGACGACTTACCGCACTTCGTAATGTGTTTTTCATAAAGTAATAAGAACAAGCGAGACAATGTGTGTCATGTAGGTCAATATCGACGATCATAAACAAAAATGCAAGCTTGTGGTTTAACAAGTCAAATACGGTTGGCCGGAAGGACTTGTTCTATTTTCAAGATGTCGCTTTGCTGATCAATTTTATCACTTATGTAAACATGCATCCCAGTATATCAGTTGCACACTGTCACAGTAGTGTCAAGTGAACCATAGAGACTATAAGAGAAACTAGAAACTCCTCTCTGATGACTCCAACTCTAGTTCTCCACATCACCCAAACATCAAGTTTATTTTGGCTTTCCCAGAATGTTCTGACTTAAAGAATGGTAAATAACTCAGAGAGTTCCGGAATATGGAACATAACTATATTTACCTAAAGAATGATAACTAACTACAACATAATTGTAAGTATAGTTGTAGGTAACATAACTAGAATACTCATCTCAGAGAGTTCCAGAATATAGAATATGACTGAGGTGAGTAATTGTAATCACTTGGATTATGTAGCATGCAGGACAAATATCAAAATGAAGTTTTACAGTAAGGGTCCAAGCAATGGACTAAGTGTGTTGCTATGGTTAGAGTATGAGCTGCAATGTTATTAGTAGATAGAATATAATCAAATGTGACATGACTAAGTTTTGTTCTCTGCTTGATAAAATAATATTTAACATTGATATGTTTTGTATACTGATAATTTTTATTATTTAGACTGTAAGAAATAAAATAATTATTGTCCACATAGATCATAACTGGTGTTATTGTTGGTAGTCTAACCTCATCAAAAAACTTAGTGAGCCAAAAAGCCTGTTGAGTAGTATATGTAAATACTATTGTTACAAACTTCATTTAGCTTGTATCTCCATGACTAGTGAACTGATTTTCACAAACTAAGTTGCACTGGAAAGCCACAAATACATGTATGTGAGATGTACAAAAGCAACAACAAACAACTAAGATATCAGACTATCAGTAACTATAAAAGTTTTGTTGGCTACTATCTTATAAAAAGCTAAATAGATTCACATAATTGAACTTGCTTAGTCTACTCTAAATGACTATATATAAGCCTTAAGACCAACATGTGTTAAATACATTTTCATAATATTATTATTCCAGAAGCTTCTACTACCTTCTATTATGTTATATAATGCAACTGTAATAGTTTATAATGATAACTTATAACACTAAATCTTAACTCTAAGTTTAAAAATAAAAAATAAAATGAAATAAAGTCTATTCTTTTCAATTCTGACAAAGATGTTTTCTTTAATTAATCTTCTAGTATCTTTATCTTTAGTAAAGTTAGAGTTAATATAGTTATATAGATCTAGTTTTCAGCTAGTATAATATATAATATCATAGTTTAGTATGCTCTTTATATAATATAATGTTTGCTTAAGAGCATTTTAGTAGACTTTTCTAAGATTGTGAGCAAATTACAATAATAAGTTTACTGGAAATAAAATGTTAGAGTAAGTAGCAACTTGGAATTATATCAGAGATTTACAAACTTTATGATAAGATATAGTTTTTATTTTTTTAGTTTTCTCTAATAAGTTAGATAATCATCCATATTAGTATAATTTCTGGTAATAAAATATATTATTTGAGGTTTTATTTCTCTTAATTGTTATAAGATGAGTGTGTGGACAGACTTGGACTAGGGTTAGGGTTAGCTGGACATAGATAAGATAGTATTTTATTAGTCTACAACGGAAGAGAGATAAGAGATAGGCATGTGACCTGGAAGTCATGTGATAGAGTCTAGAGCAGTCTGGAAAGACTTAGGGTCTAGAAGGATCGGGAAGAGTCTAGAAGAAGTTAGGGTTAGGGATGACGTCAAGAGACAAGGGTTCCTCATGGTGTACATATAGTGTGCATATGTATAATGAAGATTAAAGGTATAACATTAAGACACATGTAAGAAGCATGGTGGCCTTAAGGAAAACACATGTGGATGAGTAATAGGACATGAGAACGATGCATGGACATAAGGGCAGGTTAATATTGTTGTAGCATGGACCACATGTAATTTATATAAATA
>Ga0157368_1000660_pt1 | contig 15909 bp, 23 predicted proteins | sample AttbisABBM3_FD_113146 | JGI IMG/M metagenome (GOLD analysis project Ga0157368, IMG submission 113146) | Fungus gardens microbial communities from leaf cutter ant in Botucatu, State of São Paulo, Brazil - Atta bisphaerica ABBM3 | ecosystem: Host-associated > Fungi > Mycelium > Unclassified ...
AGGAAATGGACTTCAGGCAAATGCACTTCAAATTATCTGTTGCATTACAATGATTGTACCTCGATTACGCCACATAGACCGCAAGTGCGGTAAAGATGGTGTGAATATGTAGCATCGGTGTCTCGGACCTCTAACACTTGGCCAATTTCTTTTTTTCTGCTCAAATTACTGCTCTGCCCCAGTTCTTGGGTTTCTTCGAGTAATGACTGTGATATACCTATACCTTGTGTTACTTGATTTACCAGTATATTTATTAATCTATGAAATAGACGAGATGGAACCTTCCAAGCGTGTGGCGGCGATGCTCGACCCTCGGGGGAATGCAGTCTCCGACGATGTCTTAGGAGATGTAGTGATATAACGATGGATTATCAACTAGGCATCAATTGCATCTTCCATGGTCATGAGCACTGGGACGACTCTCAACCCGCACCACGGAATATGCATTCAATGCACGAGACCTCTGTCAACATGAACGCACCAACAATTGCCGAGTAATTTGCCTGTAAGTATTTACCAATTGAAAGTTCCTCCTTTTTGAGCCATTGTATGAACATGATTTTGATACATCGTATCAGGCCGCGTTTAAGTTGCCCAAAAACATCAGAAGATCGACATCTTGAACATGCATTCGCACTGGTTCGAGCTATGTCTGTCTACTCTAAGCATGAACATCCCGTCCAGCAATAGTAGGCTCAAAAAACAAAGCTTATGCTTCGTGATTGAATCTGGTTTGCCGTTGTCGCTTTTTACGAATCTCTAACGACGTCTCTAGTTGCATCGTGCCGATGGCAACGCCTTCCTTGCCAGCAATACTCAGGACTCCAACAATGAGTTCCGCCGTCCTCGGGTTCTCGTCATTAGCCGGTATAGGATACATCACAAGCCGTGGATCGACATTTGAGTCGATAATACCAATGGTCGGGACATGCTCAGTGGCACACTCCCGGATGGCGCTCAGATTATTTGGGGGGTTAAGTATAATAGCTAGGTCAGGGATTGCTTTGACCTTCCTGATGTCGGGACCGAAGAAATGCTGTCGATTTGTCAAAGTTCCCGGTAGCCAGCGATCGGCGACAGCATAACCTTGCTTCCCAAGACGTTGGGCAGCCCTTTGCACTACGGGTCGCAATTCAGGGCGTGATCCAATGAAAACGATTTGACCTCGTCGCCGGGCGACTTCTCGTACGACGTTGGCAGCACGACGGAGGAGAGGAAGAGTTTGATCCAGGTCGATGATAGTGATACCTGCGCGAGTGCCATAGGCATAAGGCATAAAGTTGGGGTTCATCCGGGTCTCTGCATGACCGAAATGCGCGCCTGCGGCTAGAAGCGCTGAGATGGTCGCTTCTGCTCGAGGTTTGTGCAAAGAATCTCGTGGTTTGAACGTTGGAGCTTGGTCGGAGCCATACTGAGAAAGCTGATTTACTAGAGAGTGCTTATGAGCCTGATGTTGACTGGACGCGAGGTGTCAAGTCACCTACTCAGCAGTCCGAGTTGTTCCCTCTGTGCGGTGAAGTCAGCCCAGTCTCCGGGTGTGGTGAGTCGACGCGGTTCTTCAGGGACCGCTCCAACAGTCAGTGAACGAGCTTGAAATGTACGATTGGGTTGTAGGAAGATACTCCGCGCGCATCGAGCAGCAGCCAGCCATGAACGGTGCATGAGGGATAAGGACCGTGGCTGTGCAAAATTCAAGTGTTTTGCTTACCTCATCCATCGAATTTTTTCTCCTTCGCCTCCAACTCACTCATCTCTTTCCACCACCAAAATCAGAATGGCAACGGTAGAGGACATTTTCGAGGGTGCGATAGGAATCGATCTAGGTACCACCTACTCGTGAGTTGCACTTCGATGCGATCCTGTCATTGATTCTCCCATGCTGATCGTTGTTACAGCTGCGTCGGTGTTTGGCAGAATGACCGCGTTGAAATCATTGCCAACGACCGTAATACCCTTTTCCTATCCGTCGTCATTATTTTTCAATGATCTTACTGTTTACAGAGGGTAACCGCACCACCCCATCATATGTTGCTTTCCACGGCGATGAACGCTTGATTGGCGATGCCGCTAAGAATCAAGCCGCCATGAACCCAAAAAACACTGTCTTTGATGCTAAACGCCTCATTGGTCGTCGCTATGAGTGAGTTTCATGCTCCCATTTGTTATATGTGCTTGACGAATCTTCTAGTGATCCTGACGTGAAGAAGGTTTGTAGTCTGGTCTAGTTAGCTACATTATTGTAGCCTGAACATTCTGATGCAGGACATCTCTCACTGGCCATTTGAGGTTGTTGAGAAAGATGGATCCCCCATGATTAAGGTCAATCATGGTAAAGTAGACAAGACACTCTCTCCTCAAGAAATTTCGTCCATGGTCCTCACCAAAATGAAGGGCATCTCTGAGGCTAAACTTGGTAAGACTGTCAACAAGGCCGTCATCACGTGCGTGAAATTTGTTTGCCTTCTCAGTAGTCAGAGGTAGTTGATCACTCAGCGAAATTAGTGTTCCCGCTTACTTCAACGATTCGCAACGTCTTGCTACCAAGGATGCCGGTGCCATTGCTGGTCTCGATGTCCTCCGTATCATCAATGAGCCTACCGCTGCTGCCATTGCTTATGGTCTTGATCGCCAGTCTAAGACGGAGAAGAATGTTCTCATCTTCGATCTTGGAGGAGGAACTTTTGATGTTTCGCTCCTGAATATCAACGGTGGTGTGTTTGCTGTAAAAGCCACTGCTGGTGATACCCATCTTGGTGGTGAGGATTTCGACAATGCCCTCCTCGAGCACTTCAAGAACGAGTTCAAGAGGAAAACCAAGCTCGACATTACAGATGATGCTCGTGCTCTCAGACGTCTGAAGTCTGCTTGCGAGCGTGCAAAGAGGACACTCTCTAGTGTCACACAAACTACTGTGGAGGTTGACTCCCTGTACCAGGTAAGCCTTTAGCATTGTTTTGCCCAAAGCCTCAGAACTTGATCCATTGTCTAGGGAGAGGACTTTTCTGCCAATATCACCCGTGCTCGTTTCGAAGAGATCAATGCCGCTTCGTTCAAGTCCACTCTTGAACCCGTCGAGAAAGTCCTAAAGGATGCCAAGATGCCCCGTGACAAGGTTGACGATATTGTTCTCGTTGGTGGCTCTACTCGGATCCCCAAGGTTCAGTTGCTCGTTTCTGACTATTTCGGTGGCCGCACTCTTAACAAGTCCATCAACCCCGATGAAGCTGTTGCTTACGGCGCTGCTGTTCAGGCCGCCGTCCTCACTGGCCAAACCTCCGATCAAACTAAGGACCTTGTTCTCCTTGATGTTGCTCCCTTATCCCTTGGTGTTGCCATGCATGGGGATGTCTTCGGTGTCGTCGTTCCCCGCAACACTCCTATTCCCACCAACAAGTCTCGTGTCTTCACCACTGTCGAGGACAACCAGACAACTGTTACTTTCCCTGTGTACGAGGGTGAGCGTACGCAGTGCCGTGACAACCGTCTCCTTGGCGAGTTTGAGCTCACTGGCATCCCTCCCATGCCCCGTGGCCAGGCTGAGCTCGTTACCACTTTTGAGGTCGATGCCAACGGTCTTTTGAAGGTCACCGCTCAGGACCGCACTTCCGGCCGCAAAGCCTCTATCAGCAAGTTGACGTTTTATTTTGAAAGGATGACTGATAACTCATTATCTTAGATATCACCAATTCTGTCGGCCGTCTTTCGTCTGCTGAGATTGAGCAGATGATCAAGGACGCCGAACAGTTCAAGGCTGCTGACAAGGAATTCACTTCTCGTCATGAAGCCAAATCTGATCTCGAGGCTTACATCCACCAGGTTGAAAGCACTATCACTTCTCCCGATTCCGGCCTGAAGCTTAAGCGCGGAGCCAAGGGTCAGGTTGAAGCTGAGCTCGCACGTGCCCTTGAAAAGCTGGAGATGGAAGATTCAACGGCCGATGATCTCAACAAGGCTCGCCTCAATGTTAAGCGTGCTTTCCAAAAAGCCACCTCTGGCACTCAACGAAGTTAATTACGACCACCATCGCCTTATCGCCTTGCCTCTCTCCACCTTGTATATGCAGTACAAATATCCCTTCCTTTGCTGCTGTCTTTTTTGCTCTCCCTTGTTATGCTTATATCACGATTTTCATCTCTTGTTGAGTGTGGATTCTTGTATTCTTGATTCCAATGTCCTACGGGGGTTGTAGATGGCCAGAATGATGCGATTTCATGATGGAATATGTACCTTTGAGCACAAAGGTGTACATCATAGCTCCAGCAGTGTCAGTATACAAGGGTACAGGTACATGTGAACACAGGTGAGTATATGAGAATTTCAACAGCACCATTCAAGAGGCAACAGCCTTATTCACCCGAAGAGCAGTATCAAGAATCCAGAGTTCCTCGTCAGAACCATCACAAAGCGCCTTGTCAGCTTCCGCAAACACTAGTGCACATGCTGATTTTTGTTTGCTATTCAGTAGGGAACGGAGTATCACTAAGTCATGAATCTGTACCCAGATGTTGAGCACCATATGTGACGAGCTTTGGAGATGCGATTTACCTGGGAGAGGAGTTGTGTCGCAGAATAACCCTCTCTGATAATCGCTTTAACTTTCTTCTGTATAGTTGTGAAGTCTGTTTTTCTGTTATCGCTGTCTACATCCATTGTCCTGTCCTCAACGTCAATGCCTAGCACTGTGGCGAAATCATCGATTACTTTATCAGGTACTACGCCTGCAATTTCTTGAATGTCGTACGGAAGAATAGGTGTTGGTGGAATAGAAGCCGAGGCAAGTCGGGAGGCTGATTGGAGATAGGTTATAGCACGCCTGAGGTCACCGTTTGAAACGTTGATGAGGGCATCTAGGACCGATTTTGTCACATCTACTTGTTCTTGTTCTGCAATGTAAGCTAAACGCGACATTGCTGCTTCAGAATTGAGAGGTGTGAAGCGGAATTTTGAGCAACGGGAGGCAAGGGGTTCAATAATCCTGAACCAAAAAATAGAGTACTTGCCAGCAGAGGAAATGAAATGCTTACCTCGTAACATAATTACATACGAGACAGAAACGTGTTATTCGGGCGTAGCTTTCCATTATACGTCGGAGGGCGCCCTGAGCATCTTGTGTCATGGAATCCGCTTCATCAAGTATGATGATTTTGAAGGGTGGGCATGGGTATGCTTTATCGTCCGAAGCGACAGTTTGTGCTCGAGGAGTTTGACGAGCAAAATTTTTGATTTTCTCGCGGACGATGGCGATACCTCGTTCATCTGAGGCATTGAGTTCAAGCACTCTGTTCTTGAAGTTATCTGGTCTTGAACAGCTAACAGTAAGTAGGAGGCAGCTGCATGCAGTAGCAGTGGAATATACCCGAAGAGTTGGCGCGCCAAAGCCAAGATTGTCGAAGTCTTTCCTGTTCCTGGGGGTCCATAGAAAAGCATATGAGGAAGCTAGCTGTGTTCAGGATTTTTGACATCGACGCCAGGAGCAGACTTACATTCGTCGATGTTAAAGTCTTCCGTAATACTGCGACAGTATGTTCTTGAGCGGATATATCATCAATTGTTTTCGGCCGACTAGAGGTATGCCAGTAAGATTCCTGACACTATTTGCAGGATAACGATAACTCACTACTTTTCAACCCACGGTTGAAGCGCAGGGTCAACAGTGGATTTTGCAGTTTTGAGATTCGGTTTTGAGTTGAAGAAATTGGCAGCCATTTGTGAATAGGCGGGAGACACAAAGTGTGACAGACGCGTCGGTAAGTAATGACTATCACCGTCGCGTCGATTCCCAGCGTTCCCACGTGGCACTTTTGGTCGTTTCTTTTACTGCTCATTTTGAATTGTAGCTGTGTGTGGCTAGCATGACTGCAGGAGACGCCTTAAAAGGTTTGTCCGATTCTGTCTTCCTTATAAGTTTTTGTGCTTGATCAATCCCTCGAAAAGCGTTAGTGACGTCGCAAAGCCTTGAGAGTACGATATGTCCGTGTTTTCGCAAAGTTCTTTTCTCAAATCACGTTTCTTTGATTGCTAGAGAAATCTGCCATCGCGGAGCTTAAGAATGGCAAGATTATCTTCAAACAAAGGCCCATGTCGCTAGAGAAACTGTCGGAAACGCTGCAAGGTGTGACTTGAGCTTGGCAGCATTTAGATAAATGACATCGTGTTCTAGAAATCGTTAAATTTCGGGAGATGATTGAACAGCGGATTCAAGACCAGGAGGATCCATTGCAAACTATTCCTGAGGAACACTTACCGCTGATAGCCAAGCTCGGACACGAGAGGTGACTTATAGCACGGAGATATTAGAAACTAATGTGGACGATCTTCTTCAGTGATAAAACTCTCGTAGCTCTTGGAAAGCACATACAACATGTCATAATACCCCCTCAGGAGGAGGACGACGACGACACCAAAATAAATTCTGCTAAGTCAATTCTTCCACTCCAGGCAGTAGAACAGGCCATCAAATCGGCTCTTTCCCGCAACAACTATGGCCTTGATTCACAGAATGGCTTGAGGGTACCAGCGGCTGCATGCGTGTGGCGATGGGAGGTTCAGCCAAACCACAGAGACTGGTTACCTAAGAGTGCACGAGAGAAGCTTGAGGCGCGGTTATTAGAGCGTGTGCAGGTAGGTAGATGTTCAAATCTGTATGATATAACTGATGCCTTTCCTAGGCCAGAGAACAACTTAGACATGGATTTGAGACTCTCAGTCAAGCCGAGAGAGATGACATCCTTGATCCCAAAGGCACGAATCGGGCTACCAAAGATGGGTCCAACAAAACGGTGGATCCTTCACTGTTCAGCATAACTGATAAGGAGAAGACCTTTTCACCTACGAAGTCCATACAAATGCAAGATAACGAAAATGTCGAGATTGTCGGGGAAATCAACGGATCTGATCGCCTGAAAAAGCCTCAGGATCCAGAAAAACTGGTCAAGGTGAGACCTTGATCGTTAACCTCCTCCCTAGCAGACTGATTTTCGCTCTCTCCAGGAAAGGGAAAGGTTAGAAAAGAAGGCAGCCAAAGTGGAGAAGGAAAAAAAGGCGAAGGATGCTCAGATTAAATCACGAACACTTATGGCTAAATTCTTCTCCAAGCCCCAAGGGCCCAACTCTTCCAGTTCCAATGTGGGGGAATTAAAAACCAAGTCGTTTTGTGCTCTTAGCGACTATGAGAGGATGTTCAAGTCGTTTTCCCTCAAGAAAGGTTGCATTTTAGCTCCAACTAACTACTTCAAAACTCCGAGGAAGTGGAAAGGAAAAGAGGTGGCGGCTGTGAACGATTCAGGGATCATTGCCCTCGACTCTGGCAGCGAAGAGGAGGGAGGTGGTGATGCTATCAAGAAATACTCGAGATCCGAACTAGTCGACGTAAGTTCCATGACAGCGCAAGGTATACATGTCTTCAATATCCTAGGATTTTCAGGGATATCGCTGATAATTCTCGCTCAGAACGTTTAAGTGACATATTGACTTCCTTACCATCACCTCTCGATCGTTCAAGACTTCCTCGACCTAGACGAAAGGGCTCCGGTTCTGACTTTAGAATATACAATCCATGCTCTATTCGGGACTTAATGACGAAACTGTCCGAGGCGGAGGTCGCAGGAGACGACAATGAGGTTCGGACACTCCTTGATCAACTACAAGACCGGAGACTTTTCCCTGTAAAAGTCTTCATTTATCATGAAGATGCCCGGCCCGGGTATTTTGGGACATGGACTCGGAGTTCGAAGATCATAGGACCCCGACGGCCATTTAGTAAGGATGTTGTTGAATTTGATTATAACTATGACAGTGGGGAAGATTGGGAAGAAGAACCGATGGCAGACGCAGATGATGTTTTGCAAGACGATGGAGAGGACGGTGACACAGATGAGGCTGACTCGGATTTAGATAGCTGGCTAGTAGACGACGACGACGACCCTGAAACATATCAGGCTGTCCGGGATGTATCACCGCCTGTGCTTCCTGATTTCCCGGATATGCCGCCTCCTCCACTGAAACGGAAAGCTGTAGAACCTGATAAAAAGGTTAAAAAACGCAAGGTTGTGGTCCCACTAGTACCGTTCTCAAAAGGACCATGTTGGGAAACAAGGATTGGTGTGTGCGAGTACGAACCTTTCAATTCATATCGGATACAGTTATTCAATGGTGAGTTTATCAGTGTCCGCTAAACTGCTTTCAATGTGATCATCTTGTTGCAGACACAGCCTTTCCCATCGATCCATTCACATTTGTATCAACATGCGTCGAAGAGTACAGAACAAGCCTCAAGAGTTCCAATCCCACAACCATCTCTGTACCTAGTGCAGCTACTTCCACTAACTCCTTTCTCGTGTCAAATGTTCCCGGACAAATCACCAACCCCAATGACGCCCAAGTGCCTGATACTTTGATGACTGTTATCAAGAGATCTGCGCCAGTTCTGAAGAACCCCTTCCCGGATGCACATCTTCATTATCTCTTCAACAAAATATCTGAACTTCAAGCGTCCAGTTTTGTACTGCTAGTGGAAACCATATACCAGGAGCTTAAGGTTCATAAAGTGACAAAGGTTGCAATCGAGACGAAAATTAAGGAGGTTGGTGAGAAGTGTAGGGAAAAGAAGGTTTGGGTCGTAAAGCCTGCGCTCAGGGTATGTGATCCTGGTTGCTAATCAACGCATGTTATACTGAGTTCTGGATAGGCGCAGCTCTAAGAATCAATTCTCCTTGATCTGCCTGGACTTCGGAGGGGATGGCGTTGCATGGATCCATCTTCATGGTTGTTTAGTATACCATATTCGTATCTCACTGTGTTCTGTTCCAGAGCCTCTGCTTTTTTGATGCATATGAGATCACATGACTATCGCTGTTTCCTGTAACCTGACATCCCCCATTATCCCTTCATGAGAGATGTCCATCGATGCCCAAGAAGCCATGTAGGTAATGCGTTTTTTGAATGACCTAGCTTGGAGTACTGATATAATTCAGAGAGGCTATCCGTAAAATGCGACCCATCATAGATCCTAAAGACGACTATGTGAACATAATTGACGCCGAACAGAAACTCGCTGCTTCGGAGGCCAAGAGAAAAAAAGAACTCGAAGAAGCCCATGCAAATCTCAAAGGTAGCCCTGACAACATATTTGAAGATAGTCGATCACCAGATTTATCATAACTAGCATTATCTAAAGTGCTTGAAGCAGCTCGCATCTCGTCTACTCGTCCAGAATCTGTCCCATCAGTAGAAGCACACGCTTCTACCCTCAACAAGTTTGACAGCAGAAAATTCTCTCTCATAAAAGCCATCGGTGATAAGGAAAGCGAGATTGGAAGTAAAGAAGCTGAGTTGGCAGCTCTGAAAGAGGGGGCAAGGAAGCTTGAGGCGTATGACCCTGCAGCAGAACATGAGAAGGAACTGGATGGCTCTATGTAGGTAAATCTACTCCGCCATCTCCATTACTACAATGCTTGTTTCAGATTACGGCTTGCAATATTTAAGTCGTTAGGATTCGAACCCGTGGCTGATAAGCACGGACGAATAACCAGGATGCTAATTCGTGGGTGCTTCTCATTAGCGTAGAGTCCGTCCTTGCGATTAAGTCCTTTGAATAGGTTCTCAGTCTGGGGATCTTCACGCTATTGACATCAGATCACCAGAAGAACCTAGTTTTGACGATGTCCAGAGCCTGTGGAATATTGCTCGTTCATGATACACCCTGCCAATGTTGTAATATATCAGTTCAAGGCCCTTCTTTAAAGTATAAGCAAAATTGCTCTTATGAAGATAGATTTAGGATCTACCATGGGTGATCTGAGAACTTGATGCCATATAAACCATGATTTATTCACAAATAGTAGAGTTATTATCTGGTTGCTAAGTGTAGTTTTGTTAGAGGTGGTTCACACTCAATAGATGGAGTTCATGGAAGAGTTGGATTAAGTGGGATACTTATCTGAGATGGACTTGTTAGTAACTGATATTCTTGATTGGCTCTTTTGATTTGTCTGTCAGTTTGAGAGTGGTAAGCTAAAGAAGGGTTTTGTTCAATTTCTAGCTAGTTACAAAGCTCTTTCATGAAGTTTGAGACAAATTGGGAACCCCAGTCACTTATAACCTTTTAGAAAATATCTGTGTCCTTGAATACTCATTCCCATAGACTCTTGGCTACCCCTTTCAACATTATGTTCATTATTATAGGGATATATCAAGCTATCTTTGAAAATTTATCAACTACCACAATTATTCTATTATACTCTTTTGAGATTGGTAAGGGTCCTTTGATATAAATATGTTCATCATCAAAGATAGAATACTTGCTATTTAAACCTCTTAACCAGTCAGTATTTTTCCACAGATCAATTCAATCAAACCTTTGCCCAGCTTGAAGCTGGGCTTTTAGACACTTCTTTATGTATTTAAGGCTGGTAGTTACTCTATAATAGCTAGCCTGGTAATCAACTAAAGCTAAAGTTGACATTAAACTCTGATGTCAATAGTAACATATTCACTTCTATCCTCATAACTTCTATTTCAATCTCCTAAGATTTTTCTCTAAAATTGCAACCATGTGACTAGTAGAAAATACAATACATAAGTTAAAGCCAAGGTCATTCTGGAAAGTCTGAACTCCATAAGTTTCCATGCTTAATAAACTTCACTAATTCCTTGGACTTTTACCATCTCAAGTATAGACTATATCTAACAACTTCACCCTAAGTATAAACCATACTTAAAAACTAGCTAGCATCTTGGATGATAGTTTTCTCATTGTTTTCTTGACTCTATACTGCTTAAGAATGTCTTTTGTACTTTATCTGTATATCTCATTGTCTTTAGATATATAGAGCTGTAACTATATGATTTACTCTTTGAGCTAGTCTGTAATCTTTGCAATTTCATAATTTTCATAGTCTAAGCTAAGCACAGACTACTAACAAGAGTATATATAGAGAGTTAGGAGTTCTCTAGGCTTAGTCTAGTTTATAAGATATTCTTCGTTGTAATTATTGAGATTAGAATACTGTATTATAATACACTAGTTAGTACCTTATAGTATAACAGCATGGAGTTAATAAGTATTGACTGTATATATGCAATATATAAATAATATACTTAAGTGACTAAAAATATATATATTATATTGATCAGACTGTGTTTTAACAAAGTAGTATATAGTAATTGTTAAGACACAAAGAATATATTAAAATCACTAAGACCAGAAAAGGAAAGAATTTGATTTTAGTATCTTTTAGCTGTAAGCTAAGTATAAATGCTCAAGTATATATATGTTTGTGTAACAATGAAAATATTCACTATATGTTTATAACAAGAATAAGTGGATATAGCTATAGAATTTAAGTGTTACAAACTTTATTCAACTTGTATCTCCACAATTAGTAGACCAATTTTCACAAACTAAGTTGTACTGTAAAGCCCTAAATAAGGGCTATCTGTACATATGTGGGATGTACAAAAGCAACAACAAAAAACTGAGATATCAGGTCATCAGTAACTATAAAATCTTCATTTTCTAATATCTCATGAACAACTGGACAGATTTGCACAATCAAACTTGTGTTGGAAAGTACTCATCAAATTGTTTCCAATGATATATGGTATATTACATAGAAATAAGTATTCATAGAAATAAAATCATATCAATATAGTGATATAATTAGTTATCTTCTAAAATTAGCCTAACAGCTACTATGACAGTTGGATCATGTGATAGAAATAGCTTGTGTATAGACCATCACTCTTTTGTATATTTCTGTGTCTGAGAATTAGACCTCAAACTTAACAACATCAATCTTTATTGTTTATTATCTATATTGATCTTAATCATCATTGTCATCATTATTGAACTTCTAAATCACTTTTAAACCTCTAAGAGTGCATCTAAGGTTCAAATATTACAAATAAGTGAGTAGTTCATTTTGTGATATCAAGAAAAGGGAAAAATGGAAATTGAAATAAAAGAAATAAAAGATAAGTCTGTGTGAAGATAACACATAGACATTGAGCTGAATGTTCATTTTTTAACTCAGTGAGATATCAAGAAGTAGGTAAAACATCTAGATGTATACAAAATTTGACAAAAATATCATAAGAAAGAAATTTTGTAAATATATTGGCTAATATATCTTTTGTAGAGACATAGCAAAGCTATATCTCACTACACTTAATATGTTTGCAAATGAAGTGATAATAGATGTTGATATGTTTAGTATAAGAGTAAGTAACAGAATTATGAGCAAAAGCTATATAGTACTGATTATTAGCATAGGTAATAGTAACTGCAGTTTAAGTAAAGTTAAAGTTAAACTTCTTCAATAATGTCCAGAGCTAAACAGCTTTCTTTGTAGTATTTGTAAAAACAATATAATTAGCTTCAACAAAAAAAAAGTGGCCAGAGTTGGTTGCTTCTTGAAAGACCATAATATAAAGCTACCTGTAATATTGAAAAATAAACTCTAACAGATCTCTAAATTATCTGGATTTTGAGCCCAATCTGAGTTAGTCCAACCAATCAAATCAAAGTTATTCTTCCTACATTATCTTAATGTCAGATTCAAATCTGTTATGCTCTTAAGATAGTGCATTTTATACTTCACAACTTCCAAGTATGTAGTATCAGAGTTTCTACCAAATTGAGCTACTAAACTAACTACAAACTGAATATTGGAGTGAGTTTGTGTTATAAAGAGGAGAGAACCAACAAAAGAAAGATAATGAATATTACCTACATAATCTTTATATACATGTTTCTTGGCTTCAGTTTAGAGAGATTAAAAAGTAGAAAGCTCATACTTTATAGCAAGAGGAGTCAAGATAGTGAAAGCATCCTATATATCAAAATAAGCAACAATTTAGTAAATATGTACTGATTGATTAAGAAATATAAGATAATTCACATGATTATGAAAAATTAAGATTTCTAATATGAACTTAAGTTCACTAAGGCTAGTAATCTCAAAATCATTACTGAGTGCAGTTTTGAATAGAATGACAAATTAACTACCAGAACCATTAACTGCTATATTGTCAATATAGATAAGAACAAGGAGAATTATTCTCATTTTCTCCCACTTGATATATAAACAATCATTAGTAAACATGCAGATAAAACCTGATTTCATTAAAACCACATGCAATCTCTTTTTCTATTATCTTCTAGCTTACTTTAATGCTTTTATTTTCTATATCATTCAGTGTCTCTATATAAATTTTCTTATCAAGATCTCCCTACAAGTAAGTAGTAACAATGTCTACCTAATGGATATCAAAATCTAAATAAATAATAAGAGTGAGAAAAATATAAAAAGTTATAAACTTTGTAACAAAAGAAAAGGTTTCTGTAAAATTCTCTTTAGCAACTATTTATACCTTAAACTTGATATACTTTCCATGTTATAACTCAAAAACCTTAGAATGGGTCAAAGAGAAAGAACTTTGTATTTGAGTGTCACAAGAAAACTCAATAAAGTTCCTAGTACAAAGTTGTTTATCTTATATATCTTTTCTTTTGAATTTCTTTTTCTTTTTATAGATGATGAAGAGGCACATGACTGCAGTCACATGATATGTCACATGATGTAATGTCATAAAGCCTAAAAAAGACTAGAGTAGACTGGAGTGGTCTAGATGAATGATGTTAAGGAGCATGTCAACAGCATGTCTATCTTATAGATGACACATAGATATTAGGGTAGGAGTAATTATTTGTAGCACAGACCATGTGTAATTTATATAAATAGAATAGTAATTTAGCAGAGACTTCTTGTTGAGTTTTCTTGTAATCCCCACATTAATAGCCTACTGAGAGCTTTGTTGTCTTGTGTGATTATTAGACTTTGTGTCTAGTGGTTGCTACAATACATGTGTAAACCATAAAGTCAATATATATTAAACATATTATATAACATCATTATTCTATAATGTTTTACCATATTCTATTGTGATCACATGGTCATTACTGTGACAGTGACATGTGACATGTGACTGTTGTGACTATAATATTATGTTAAACCCTAAATAAAATAGAAATGAAAATGAAAAAAGAATAGAAAAAGAAAAAGAAAATATAGTTCAATATTTACAACTCTGACATTCTATAGCTATCTAACTTCTTCCTAAAAACAATTTAACTCTTACAATATTTCTTCTCAACAAGTAATATATTAACCTACTCAAAAACACTTGTTTTTTCTAACTGAGCAAACTCAGATATAATAGTATTCTCTCACTGTTTTTAGTAGAAAAAAAACAAAGAGCCTTCTGATATATGAGGCTTATATACAATGGTAACAAATACAAAGTTAACCTCCTTTCTTAAAAAAACTGTATTAGTCATAATAAAAAACCTATAGCTCTGATAACAAAAGATAAGTTTGCAGTTTTATGTAGATAAATCTCTTTTTGAAAAAGATTACTACTTAGATAACTTTTGGTAAGTGGATGGAGGAATGAAAAATTAAGAGCACTATAATCAAGAGTAACGAAATGTTTAATTACAGAAAGATCAGTGAAAACTTTGTCATTAACAATGTTCATGAGAATATTAGGAACTATATAACTTAGTACTGAACTTAACTTGGATGTATGCTCAGCATTGATAATAGAGCTATCTCTAATTATAATATTATTTACAAAGTGATCAACAACCTTAGTAAGAATTCATGGAGTGCTAATATCAATGATTGCAAGTTCACTAGAAGATATATCTTCAAAGAAATAGATATCTTGAGAGATAATCAACTTGTTATTCTTGAGATTTTCAAGCTAGTACCTCTTAGTCTTATTGATTTACTAACCCAATATATGAACTTTTACTATGTGTAACTCCAACTTTCTCTAACAAACCCACTTAAATATATAAGCCTATTTAAGAGAGTTAAAAATTTAGAGATAGGATGGATATAAATAGCATACATAAATACCTCATCCTAATAGTATAGTTCAATACCAGTAGACCAGAGTATACAATATATCATTTCAGAAAAGATAGCAATTGTATGCTTAGCAATACTATTCTGCTTGGAAAGATAGGAGATAATAGTTTTATAGATAATTTTATTGTACTAACAAAAATAAGTTATAGTATTGTTAACAAACTCAGAATTATTGTCATTACAGAGTCAGCAAGCTTTCAAACTAGACTGGCACTCAAGAATGGCCACAATATCATGAACTACAACTCTGATCTCCTTCTTATTATGTAACAAATACCTTACTAGGTATTGGTAACTGACTTTAATAACAACAAGTGCATATAAGTATCTGTTCTAGGTGGAAACAAACATAGGACTAGTTAAATCTATAATAAGTAACTTTATCTTGGAGTAGTTACTCATACTCACATTAGGTAGTAGCAATTAGTGAAATTTTCTATTTGTGCATTTATTACAAAAGTGATCAAATTTCTGAGGTATAAAGATATCAAGGCCACTCACAATAGACTAGTGAAGCACAGAATCAATAATCTAGGGGCTTAAGTGCTCTATCTAATGATGTTATAAGCACATATTCAAAGATTCACAAAACAAGTAAGTAGTCTTCTAAAATAAATCAGCATGTTAGATTTGATAGATAGTACTAGTAAGGCTATAGAAAACAGTCAAGAATAAGTCTTCTCCACCTTTTGAGACAATTAGGCTCTTCTTCCAACTCTGAACAGATGTGCTCCTATGCTGTAAAGTGCTGGGACTAATTAGATTGGTACCTAGCAAGAGGATGAAAAAAACATTGTTAAAGGTAAGGATGGAGGAGCCATGTAGAAGGATAACTGTAATTTTGACAGAATGGAATGGATGTTGGTGTGATGGGATCAGATGGGGTCAGATGGATTTTGGTGGTATATGACAACTGACTAAATAAAACACAGTTCTGAAATCAGTTCCATCCTAACTATGATGATGGGACTGA
>Ga0157368_1000661_pt1 | contig 15906 bp, 14 predicted proteins | sample AttbisABBM3_FD_113146 | JGI IMG/M metagenome (GOLD analysis project Ga0157368, IMG submission 113146) | Fungus gardens microbial communities from leaf cutter ant in Botucatu, State of São Paulo, Brazil - Atta bisphaerica ABBM3 | ecosystem: Host-associated > Fungi > Mycelium > Unclassified ...
GAAGAACTTGCTGGACCTGACCTGAGATCAAAGTGCCAGATCGCTGGTTCCGGAGATCGGTCAAGCGCTGGCTGCCGTGTGAACTTGGAGTGTTCTCGTGATATCAGTCCATGCTGGGATTGGGATCCGCTCAGCGAAAGGCTGGTTTGGTTCTATCCGTCGTAAATCAATCAGTGCAAGGTCCTTTGGGTTTGCATAGCGCCCGAGCCATAAACAGGTTGTGCCACGGGAACAACACATTGCCTCAAAAATCGAGACTCAAACACCTCCCCAGTCATCTCCACCCCGCACCTCTTTACTGTTCCCTTCCCCCTACGACCATGCCTGCCGCCCGTTCTAAGAAAGAGAACAGTTCCGCCACGCCTCCTTCCGACGATGCCCATCTCAAGGTATCACAATCCGAAAACAGCAAGAGCAAGAGAAAGTATGTCCCAAATGCCCGATCTTTTTCCGGACTTTCTCTGCACAATCCTTCCTCATTCCCCGTTATCGCTCCCCATTTCGTCATCCTCTCCAAGAAATCGACAACTGACCACGTCCTCATGCTTTCCACTAGGCGTCAATCACAGAGTTTGTCTGCTCGCTCGCTTCATTCTCCGAGCTTCTGACTCAACTTTTTCCACCTAGGCTGCGATGCTTGCAGAGCCCGCAAGGTTCGCTGTGCAAGGGAGAATCCAGATGATCCCAAGCAATCTTGCAAGCACTGCATCACTCTTGGTATTCCCTGCACGTACGACTACCAGCCGAAAAAACGAGGACCACCCAACCTGTGAGCTGAAATTTTTCATCCGGGAGAATGTCTTGGTGACCTCATGATCGTCCCATGAAGATATTTGCGACGACTACAGGAAGCTGCTGCTGCTGCTGCCTCAAACCAATCCGAGAGCACAGCCGAACCCGAAAGCGCGAGTTCACCTGTATCTGGAGTGGCGAGTCCTCCCAAGAGTTTGATTTCGCCATCACTGGGATCGAAGAGCCCTGTCGGTTATCTTGAACCATCGCTCAATCCACTTCCATCCGTCCCATTACCTCCTTCCCGATATCCCATTGCAGCGGATTCTTTTCACCCCCATTACTCCCAGAACCAGGTTCAATCATCATGCCCTATCCTATGTCCCAGTGAAACCAATGGTTCCAGCTTGCTCAGTCCCCACACTTCGGCGAAACTGGAAGAACTTCACTCTTACACATCAGATCAGTTCAACTCCTATCCCTTGTATAATTGGTCCTACAAACACCTGCCACCTCTTAGTCTATCTAACACTATACCACCATTGTCTTATTACCACAGGCCACGACGATTGGAAGAAATTGCGCCCAGAGATACTATTTCCCTCATCATTGCTCTATTCTTCGATTTCGTATACCCACTAACCCCATGCGTTCATAAGCCTTCTTTTATGGCCGATCTTCACGCAAGACGAGAAGAACGAGATCCACTCTTTTTCGCATTGGTAATGTCCACAGTCGCCTCGACGTTGATACAGGTTCCCCGGTCATACTTGCCCATGGAAAGACCAGTTGTGAGAAAGCTGGCTCAAGTATGTTCCCTTTGCCAAGGCGAGACTAGATCCTAAAATAATTGCTCTCAGACATGCTACGAGGCTAGTCGGCATATCTCTGTTACCTCATATGATCCTCCAACATCTATGCATGTGGTTATTCGCTACTTGTGGGTTCAATCCAATTTGACACCGACGTCCAGTTAATTTGGGCAATAGCGACTGCGTCTATCACTTCTGCGAGGGACATGATGCCACTCAGCACGCCGCCTTCGGTGAAGCGGCTCACATTGCTGTTACGCTCCGCATGCACGAGGAAGCTTCTTACGAGGGATTGGATCCCATCGAATGTGAGGTTCGGCGGCGTACCTTCTGGCTGCTATTTGGAGGTAATACTCAGTGTTTCTCACTCCCTAATGCTTCACATATCCTTACGGGCGGTTCAATAGCTGATAAGTCTATGTCAATTCTACTCGGTCGTCCCATCTGCTTGAGAGATGAGGATTGTACGGTACATTTTCCCAAAGAACTCGATGACGAATAGTACGTTTCTTCACTTCTGCCATATAGACTCCCTCGCTTAGCGGTTGTTCATTGTCCTCTAGCATCACTACCAGTGCTTATCTGCCCCAGCCTCATGGTAAAACAGCGATGATCTCAGGTCTAAATTACATCTCAAGGATTTTTGCGTTGCTTGGTGAGATCCTCGTGCGTATACGAGTGGATAAACGATCTCCGCCCCAGGGCCAATTCGCAACCGCAAGACTTGAGGAAGTACAATCCCTGCACCAGAGAATTCTCGTTGCTTTGAGTCATGCTCCAGAGCCCTTGCGGCTCAAACAAGCACATTCTCAAACTCACATCCCCCCTGAGTATGGTGGTGCAGGTTTCCGGCAAGCTACCTTCGCAGAAGTCAAGGATTTCTTTGATAACCCCAATGCTTCCCGTGCCAACGCATTGAATCCTTTCCTCGTCATGCAGGCGAACTTGTATGTCACGCAGGTTGGTCATGTTTGTATCCATCTCTTCGTCGCTGAATACTTTAATAGCAACTAGTTCGATTCGTGATCGAGCAGTATCGCGATGAACTGGTCATGTCACTTCAGGGTAACCTCGATGAACAGCAGGTCGCGGAGGATCGCGAGGTTGTTGCCAGAGATCTTCTCAACATTTTACATAGGTTCACATTTTTTCGTTACTTCAACCATTCAGAAATTCCTCACGATTTTGCTCAGTATTCCTATACAATCTATTGCCACAAACGGGCCAAGTTTGGTTCATAAAGTGCGATTCGTTGCGTCAACACTGCTTGATGCTGTGCGAAAGGTGGAAACCGCACCTGCCTCGGCGGCACGGGCACATGCTTATCTCTGTTGGCCACGTTTCTTCATAATGCCTAGCCATTACCTGACAAATATTTCAGGGGACTTCCTCAGCATCCTTTCAGAAATTGAACGGAATTATTTGTGAGCTCGTCTTGTGATAGTGCTAGAGAAAACTTATTCATTCCCATACCTAGACTTGATGACGATCGAGATGGAACTTCGAGTGTAGATGGATTGACCTTGATAGGATGAGTCAATCAATGCCAACTTACAGCACCTCATTTCCATCCTTTTACTGGCGATTTCTTATGAACTGAGTCATATGTATTATTCTATCGGGCACTTGCAGTTAATCTTAAACATTTCGGCAAAAGCCGGACGGGTTATGATGTGTGTTTTGTAACCTTCATATTCGCACTTTCTGTTGCAACAGGGATTAGAAAAAACCACAGAAATGGATGTCTCAACTGATCGTCCTTCTCAGCTCTTGGAGCCAGGTACTTTAACAGAGGAAGAGGCAACACGTTATGATCGCCAAATGAGGTTATGGGGGATAGAAGCCCAACAAAGGTAGTTGTCGGTTGGTACTTTCTTGCGTTAGTATTGAAAAGCTCTGATACTTGGAGATAGAATGAGGAATGCTGTGATACTGGTGCTGCAACTGCGTGGTGTGGCTACTGAAGCTATCAAAAATATGGTGCTTGCAGGCGTCGGAAAGCTAATTATCGTTGACCATGAGAATATCACGGAGGAAGACCTAGGTTGTTGCTTCTTTTTTAGAGATGAAGATGTTGGGCAGAAAGTAAGGACATTGCAATTTTTCTATCCCGGACATTTAATGGCAATTTGTCGGGATATTTTCGTTCGCAGAGACTTGATGTCGCCAAACCGAGAATCGAAAGTCTAAATCCCCTTGTAAATGTGGAAATAGTTACCGATTTGTCTACTCTGGAGGGTGAAATATTCGAAAACCTGATCCAGAGGGTGGATCTGGTCTGCATGACGGACTATGACAGGGAAAATCTAGTATGATTCCCTGTCCTCTGCCTTCCTTGTTTCTGAATTCAAAACAGATCCGTATGAACGAAATCTGTCGGCGTTATAGGAAGCCCTTTTACGCGGGAGGCTCTTATGGGTTCTTTGGTTACATCTTCTGTGATCTATTAGAACATGAATATCTCTCACCGTAAGTCATGTAGTCTATCTTATTTTATTTCAAAGTCTTTGACGTAGCCGATTGCTACTAGAGACCGTAATGCGCCCAAAGAGCCGCCTCGAAATATCAAAAACAAAGCAACATATTGCTCGCTGTCCGAAGCCCTTCAATATAGATGGACAGGATTGTCCAAACGGCAAACTAAAGAGGTTAATCCAGCATTATTTTTCGGCATCTTGGGTACAGTTTCCTGTCTTTATTCTAATACTTTGATCTTTGATTATTGTAGCACTCTGGCAATTTGAGTCCTCACACCAGGAACTACCAACAAATACTGTTTCAGTCGCCGAAATTCACTCCATTGCCACCTCCTTGATTTCAGCGGCTGATGTTAACAAGCAAGCACTGCTTGAAGTACCGATAGATTTCATCGAGTAGGATTCTTTTTCAAGCGAGAAAATTGTCTACTGACTCTGGGCTTTTCCCTGTAGATCACTATCCAATGGTGCAAGACACGAGTTCAATCCTGTTTGTGCAATTGTTGGAGGCGTCCTTGGGCAGGACATCCTCAAGGCCCTCGGTGGTCGAGACCCTCCTTTAGCGAACTTTTTCATATTCGATGGAAATACGGGAGGGGGCACAGTCTGTCGCCTCAATATGACCTGACCTACGAGAACAAGCCTCTTAATTTTGACCTTACCAATGTCTGTCTGTATTCATTCTCGTTCCTGGGGATTGCTTGAGACAATGAACAATCTTATCTGCAACTGTGAGCCAGGTGCTGAGTCTTCAATCGGTTTTCTGGGACCGATGAAATAGATACGCATTCAATTACGAGTGTTGCCACGTCAAGTTGCATCAATTCTTGGATTCTATTGTTAAAGGCTTCCTAATTGTCCTTTAGTAGCCATTTTTCTTTGAGCCGAGCAAAGTGACAAAGCCGGTCTGCGACGTGAAAATCTTTTCAAATAAGGCCAGCTCTGGTGCTCATCTTTTCCGATATGTCTGGAATTGAGAGGCTCCACTGACAGACTTAGAAATAGCCATGTTCTATGTCATATGTGCACTTGAGGCCAACATCGAAGGAGACTTCCAGTCAAGGCGTCAGCTTTCTGATTTTCAACCAATTTTTCAGCAGTGGGGCCTGATCCAGATATTTTGCTGTTCAAACACAAGGTTTTCCCACTTTGTTCTGACCATGAGGACAACCCCCAGTCAGAACGGACATGTTACGGACTTGCTGTTTTTGGACGAGGTGTATGAAAAGATGGCATGTATTTACTGCCAAGGAAACCCTATCCTGTCCCTGATTAACAAACTCCTGGTCATGATTGGTCCAGCCTTGGTTAAAAACCAAGCAACTTTTTGAAATAGGGGCAAGAACACGGTATTCGTTGGTATAACAAACACGCCGGTAAGTGGGCCAAGTCTTTGTAACTCCTTTGCGCAAATGACATTGTGGATGATCTGCTCAACTATGAATTCAACTTGGAAATGCTAATCCTTCAATGGTCACCCCGGACCCCGGAGTTCTCCTTTATTGGAATATGGAGAAGAAGCACTCTCCTGACAGATGATCTCGATCTGCACATGCCATTATGACTCTATGTCAGGTGACAGCGCTGTCACCGGCTGCGGTGGGTTATTGACTTGTGTACCGCGATCTCGGTATCCCGTACGGGTCAGTAACAGTATCTTCAATAACACAGTATCTTCAATAACATTCCCATTGTGGTAATACATACGCGATATGGGATCCTTCATTTTTTTTTATCAGACACCCGGTCGATGACATTCGGGATGATCTCTTTATCTTGAAAAGTCCAACCAGGACCACTGTGCTACGGAGAAACTTGCCGTATGCATCCGTTGAACCATCGCAGAATCATAGATCACAATCTTGTGCGAGTGGTGTTATTGTTATTTAGGGAACGACTTGAATAAATCAGCGTAACCTTGTTGTTCTCGGCACCTTTTCTTCCTTTGTTGATCAGGTGGTCAACTGAACAGGTACTTCCCTTGTTGACCACGTTCAGGACCTTGTGGACTTTAATCTCAGAAAACCAAACCCAGAGCCTCATGATGATGGAGATAAACATTTGAACGCGGACTTCTTGGCTCCGACCAACTGAACTCCGCTGACACCGTGGCAAATGTTCACAGGAGTTACCTCAAGGTCAGATGAAGTCATCGAAAGAACACACAATCGAGTCTTATGGTTGATTCTGACTGTTGCACTTAGCGAAAATTGAAGAAACTCAAGGCAACAGCAGTCCTGTCGAACCCCCAACCGTCTTCTGTATTCACGCCGAGAAACCCAGGCATAGGCGGGACAATATCTCGTGCTAACGATTCCTTTCCTCAACCCATGAAAATTAACACTTGTTCAATGTTTCTTAAGGAATTTAACTGTCAAGTATCTATATAGGGAGAGTGTTCAATTATGGTATAATTGCGTGTGACTTTCAGCATCATAGCAATGATACCGTGGCGCGAGAGTGTCGTTATCACTGTTGAGACACAAGAAGCTCAGTTGCACAAAAGCTGACCGTTACAGTATCGTACCCGGGAGAGCATAGAGAGCCTAGGATGTACAAGTTACCTTATACACGAGTGACAATGTTGTGACCAATGTCCTACATAGCTGACATTTCCTGAATCCATGAAATATCAGTACGACTGCATTGTTGTGGGTTCCGGCCACGCAGGAAGTAGTGCCGCTTATGCAGCTGTCCAGTCAGGTTGCAAGAAAGGTGAAGACGTTCTCAATCTTTCATATACATCCTAACTTTCCCAAGTACTTGTAATCGATAAATGTCCCCCCGAATGGGTGGGAGGAAATGGCTACTTTACTGCTGGAGCTCATCGGACAGTCCATGGTGGTTTAACGGATATACTGAAGCTTGTGTCCAATGTGACACCAGACGAAGCATCTCGGATCGATCTGGAACCTTATACCGAGGAGCAATTCACCTCCGATGTACAGAGACTCTCAAATGGGCGATCAGATCCAGAACTTATCGAGGAAGTCGTAAAAGGGTCAAGGGATGCTATTCAGTGGTTGAAAGACGATGTCAACATTGATTTCACCATGTCGTTCAACAGACAGGCATATGAGGTTCATGGTCGCCAAGTGTTTTGGGGTGGCATGGCTCTAAGTGTTAGAGATGGTGGGAAAGGTCTTATCGGGGCTCACACCAGGGCACTAGCAAGGGCAGGAGTACAAAGGATGTTCGATACGAAGGCCACTGATGTGATTCTAGGTGATGGTGGGGTTGAAGGCCTCAAAGTCCTCCAAACGGGAGAAGATGGCCAGAGCCAAGAAGTTGTTTTGACCACTCCTTCCGTTGTTCTAGCTGCTGGTGGATTTGAAGCAAGCCGTGAATTGAGGGTAAAACATCTAGGAAAGGGTTGGGAACTTGCAAGAGTTAGCACTTTTTCAGTCAAAATTTCTTGTTGCTGACTATTACCATGTTTCAAGGTGCGAGGAACGCCTTACAATACTGGTGATGGATTCGAAATCGCAAATCGCGTCGGCGCGCGGATGACAGGCGACTGGGAAGGTTGCCACAGTACGTGCTGGGATGCCAATGCCGATGCTAATCAAGGGAAACGAGGACTCACAAATCAGTTAACGAAATTGGGCTACCCCTTGGGCATCATGGTGAATGCGCAGGGTGAGCGATTCGTAGATGAGGGTGAAGATTTTCGCAATTACACATATGCCAAATTTGGTCGGGCCATTTTGACTCAGCCTGGAGGGTTTGCTTTCCAGATTTGGGATTCTAAGGGTATTGAAATGTTAAGGCAAGAAGAGTACGGAGATGGTGTGGTAGAGAAGGTATATAATGAGACCGTACAAGGGCTTGCCGCATTACTGGTCGAGTGGGGCTTGAACCCGTTGGCCAAGGACAAGCTGATGGAAACAATTCAAGATTTCAATAAAGCGGTGGTGGCATACCACGCTCAGAATCCCACTGCTAATTGGAACCCTGCGATCAAGGACAACAAGGGAACCACTGATCTACCGCTCCCCAAGTCGAACTGGGCCCTGGCAATTGATAAAGCGCCATTGATGGCAGTCAAAGTTGCATGTGGGATCACATTTACATTCGGTGGTGTTGCAATCAATCCCATGACGGCTGGTGTCATCAATGAGAGGGGGAGTGAAATTGCAGGGCTTTTCGCGACTGGGGAGATGGTCGGTGGGTTATTTTATGGAAACTATCCTGGAGGAAGTGGGTTGACTGCAGGTGCTGTCTTTGGACGCAAAGCTGGAAAGAGTGCTGCCAGAAGAGCCGTAGAGATAGTTACAGTTACATAGGTTATACTCGTATGTGATGTCATGATCAACCGTGCAATCTTTACCTTCCCACCGTCAATGTTGCTGGCGCAGGTGGTTCAGGCGGCAGTTACTGTAACTCGTCAATCTGCTGCTGCAGAAGCGAGTGCTAGCTTGGTGTCAGTACCTCCACCGGTCAGAGAGAGCAACAATGAGGTATCGGCACACAGCAATCGTGTATTGCCAGTCCACCTATCTACAGAGGACACAAGCGACCATATTCATCTCGACACACAATCGCGCGACGGTCAAGTTCCTGGTCAGCGCTTCTCTACCTGCAGAACTCCACCTGACACACCTGCAACGAGGACCGGACCCCCGCGCTCTTTATCATTTGCGTACTCACTCCCTCAATCATCTTCCAAATACGACAGCAGCACTCAATTTGACTTTGGCGACCCTCACTCAAGTTCCCACACCAGTCCTGATTTTCGCGGGGCACTGGAGTCAATTCCCTCGCGCGACAAAGATAGAAAGGGAAAACGCCGAGAAAGTCGCAACGATGATGGACGACCTGTTTGTGAATCACCCCAGGATGAGACTTCACGGAGCGCAGTTCTGCACAAATCTCCAGAGCTTAATAGTCTGCGCGAGGAGAGTGAACACGTCACTGACTGGGACAGGCCTGATGATGGTACTCCATTTCAGAGCAACAACTCACCTCGGAGGCACTTCACTAATGATGAAAAACGCAATTCTATGTCCACGTCACAACCTAAATACCTGCATGGACTACGACGCGTCCCCTCTCTTCCTTTGACACACCCTGAGAATAAAGGAGGCAAGGCCAAGTGGGCAAAACTGCGATCACTATTCCCCAGTGTTCAGAATTTCGTGTCTGACCGAGAAAGCGCTGATTTGAGCTATTCGTCTATTACGGTCCCCAAGGTCAGCATCACGGATGAACTCATCGCTGGTGGCCTCTCCACATTGATGCTGCGGCTTTATCTGGAAAGAGATGAGAAAGGACGCAGAAGAGTTCCAATTCTTCTTCATAGATTGCGGATTCGTATTAGTGACAGCTACCATCCCACTGAAGAAAAGAGAACCGTTTTTCGTATCGAGTGCGAATATGCAAATGGCGCAGCGCGATGGGTTGTTTATCGTCAACTCCGAGATTTCCTCTCCTTGCACGCACACTATACAGTATCAAATGTATATAATCGTCTTGGTGATCCGCTTCCAGAATTTCCTATGACCAGTGAGTTATATTTAGATCCAGAAAAGATGTATCTGACCACCATAATAAGGCTTTCCCTACCTTAAGTTCCTGAAGAAGGAAGATACCAACATTGACCGGTCCTCTCTTGCCCAACTAAAAAGGGAAGCTCTGCAGACATATCTCATTAAACTCATGCGCGCGGTTGTACGTGAATAGTCTCATGGATATCGTTAAAGCCTACTAGATTCTCGATTAGATGTTTCATTCATCATCCAACAGGTTATCTGCCTTCTTGGAGGTCAGTTCTCTTTCAATTTCTCTCGCCCAGTCAGGTGGAACACAGTATAAAGGGGGATATCTGCAAATACACGCAACCAACAATGGTGGAGGGGGATTTGGGAGGAAAGGGATCAGCTGGCAAGCAAACAAGGAGATTCGTTGGTCTGCTGTCCGGGAAAGCTATTTAGCCGTGGTTGATGAACCGGGAGAGGTCTGCTTTGTTAATTACATTTACCGAAGCACATTGACGATGGCAAATGCAGGTTACTGTTTGGGACGTTTTCCTTTTTGATCCTGACTTCAAAATTGAGCGGCCAAAGCGCTATTATCGACAAGGTTTCGGAAATTTGATTTATAATGGACTGGCCACCATTGAGCATCCTGTGTCATCGCCAGTGAAACCTGAAACTGAAGAATACCAGACCATCGAGCAGCAAAATCTGCACCCATCCATCTCACAATCAAATTCCCGCCACAATAATTTTGAAAGTGATAGTCGCTCCTTGCTAGGGTCCTTTAGGTCACAATTCTCGAGATTAATTTCGCCATCAGACCACCGGAAGAACGACGATAGAGCACGTAAAAGTGAGACGGATGACCAACATGAACCTGATTCTTCAGGTGCCGTCTCTCTCCCTGCCTATGCTGGAACGACAATACTTGACCCCTCTACCAACCTCAATCCTGTCGTCCCATCGGGTGATTTGCAGAACTATAACCAACCCAGACAGGAGGTTACAAAGAAGGGAGAAAATCCTGATGACGTTTCCAAGCACATATTTTACATTGTCAACTCCCAGATGAGATTAAAACTCCATACTAAAAATGAAGTATGCGTCATTATCCTCTTTCCCTAACAACTGAACCTCAGAGAATTACTTTCAGCGCCAAATGCTCCAATGGATTACTGCTCTTGAAAGGAGTGCCTCATCCAGTACGTACACCGGTAGAAACAGGTTTGACAGTTTTGCTCCAATTCGTCTCAATGTTGCCGCGCAATGGCTCGTTGATGGTGTGAGTTTTACCTTATTCCGGTGGTTTTGAACGATACTGACCTCTCCTAGCGAGACTACTTCTGGAATTTGTCTCGCGCTATACTGCTCGCCAAGGACGTGATATATATCCATGACTGGTGGCTATCCCCAGGTCGAGTTTTTCGCATCTGCAACATTCCAACCACTGATTTACTTAGAGCTGCTTTTACGAAGGCCAGGGAAGGAAAGATATCGGTTGGACCGCTTGCTCGAAAGAAAAGCCAAGGAAGGCGTCAAAATTTATGTCATTCTCTAGTAATCTTCTTTCTTCTTCTACTCTTATCAAAATCTCATTAAATTCAAGTCAGGAGGTATCTAATCGAACGACCCCTACGGACAGCAGGTCTGTGTAAGCTTGGCGGCTAGTCGCAAAGTTTCTGACCAATTTAAGTTACGCCAAGCAACGGCTAATGAGTCTTCACCCTAACATCATGGTTCAGAGGTCGCCTTCTCATTTCCAAACGGGAACCTTCTATTGGGCCCATGTATGCTTGCACCCTTCCGTCACGTCCTTCTAATCACGTCCTCATTTCAGCATGAAAAAATGTGCGTCATCGATCAAGCGATCGCGTTTATGGGTGGAATAGATTTGTGTTTTGGACGGTAAATATTCTTTTATTGATGTGTCCATATCAGAAGGTTTACTAGTAGGTTTAGATGGGACACACCGCAACACGTGTTAGCTGACGATATCGATGGCACTGACCAACCTGAAATCTGGCCAGGTATTTCCACCACTGGTCGCCGCCCTTCCATTAACACTTAAATTGTTTGACTAGGCAAGGACTATAGCAATCCTCGCATCCTAGACTTCCACACCCTGAATAAGCCTGGAGAAGATATGTACGATCGAACGAAGTGTCCCAGGATGCCTTGGTACGTTAGCCATATATCGCATGGATCTGAAACTGATGGGTCGCAGGCACGATGTGGGATTGCAGGTTGTCGGCCAGCCGGCGCGAGATCTTGCACGCCATTTCAACCAGAGGTATGAACATCTATTTATTTCTGGTTCATCATTTACTTATTGTGTCAATAGATGGAACTATCTGCTGAGAATAAAGGTCTATATATGTCTGGCTCAGTGTCTCCGAGCGACTCAGTCTTGATTTGTCACAGAACCATACGCGAGTAATGCCGTTCTTATTGCCGCCGCCTGAATTCAAGCTCGGCGAGTTGGCGCAGATGGGCCTCACGGGAACATGTGAGATGCAAATTTGTCGGTCCGCAGGCCCTTGGTCAATGGGCACGCCGAACAAGGTCGAACATTCAATCCAGAATGCCTATCTCAAAGGTTTGTTGGCAGCATCCTGTGGCCTGTCAGGTAATCCTATGATTGTTCTGCAGCAATTCAGATGTCGGAACACTTCGTCTATATCGAAAACCAATTTTTCATAACGTCGTGAGTCCGGCCCGATAGTGAACCTTTTTGAATTGCTCTGACGCATTTGCATAGGACCACGGTCCACGATGTGAAAATCGAAAACAATATCGGGGATGCACTTGTACACAGAATTATCAAAGCTCACAAGGACAGAACACCATGGAAATGTTGCATCGTCATACCTCTTTTACCAGGGTTCACTTTCCCTGTCGACCATAGTGATGCCAGTGCAGTAAGTCTTTACCCAGGTTTTTCCCCCAAAATCCACTCAAGACATTTGAGATCCGGATCATTTTGGAATGTCAAAATAGAACAATTGCACGCGGGCCAAATTCCATTTTTTCAAGGTTAAGAAAAGAAGGCATAGATGTGCGTCCACAAGTGCCTGGATCCAGATAGACTCTGAAGATGATTAATAGCCTAATGATTACATTTCTGTCTTCTCGTTGCGAAATTGGACAAGAATGCGTGGAGATGTTTTAACCACTGAACAGGTTTGCGCTCTCAATTTCAATGTCTTGATTAAGTCCGTTCATGTGAACAGGTGTATATTCATGGCAAGGTTTGCATAGTTGATGATCGCTTGGCAATCATAGGCAGTGCAAATATCAATGAACGGTCTCAGCGGGGCGATAGAGATTCGGAATTAGCTGCTGTGGTCAAAGATACCGATATGATTGACGGGTATGACTTGTTCTGCTAGGTCATGGACAGGACGCTCATTGCTAGAAATGGAAGCACGATGGCAGGTCGACCGTTCAAATTTGGTCGCTTCGCACATAGTTTACGAATGCGGCTGATGAGGGAGCACCTTGGGGTTGATGTCGATGCTCTTGATGAAGAGGGTCTGATGGCGCATGACCCTATGAAGTCAGAACATGGGCAAAAGCTATGGGGTCCGGAAAGCGTCCAGCAACATGGGCAAGTTGAAGGTATAGCTCAGAAAACGGGGCACATACATCACACCAGCATCATGGATGCCACCGAGTACTATCTAGACGATACTAAAGAAGGCAGGGTTGTATTTCAGCCACCGTTTGCTGGTTATTTACACTGATTCTACAGTAGGTACTAGCACAGGACAAGACACTACAAGGATAGCATCAAAGGGGCTTTCCAGACTCGAGCTGAAGCAAAAGAATGATGGATCTATTGCTGAAGATGCCATACTTCAGGCAGAGCGCAAGGATTTCACCATGGAAGGGAAAGAGAAGACAGGGTTCGCAAGTTCCGAAGTGCCAACTATTGAAGAAAAAACGATGGCGGATGGACATCCTCGTTTCCCGCGAGCTAATTCCATTATCTCTGCGCATAATCACACTGACGCAACCCCGGAGAATTTCGGAAAATTTGACAATACAGACGCTTCGAGATATATCTTAGATTCAACCACAGATGATGTAGCCGATGATTACCAGCAGTCAAACGTTGACGAACGTGACTCGAGCACAAGCCCTATCCAAAAGTACCAGACAATCAAACCTAAGATTAAGTGGACAGTACCGATTCACAGACCTCGTGTGGACCCTGCTGAATTCGAGGATCCTATCTCGGACGTTTTCTGGACGGATGTATGGGTTGCAAGTGCTGCATATAACGTTTGTCAATCTCTCGTTCCTTCTTAATGATCGACTTAATGTTGGTTCACCACCAAGACGGAGATATATCGCAAGGTTTTCCATGCTATACCCGATGACACTGTGACCACCTGGAAGCAGTACAAGGAGTTTATAGTTCACCACGAGCGTTTGAGGAAGCCGGTCAGTCTTCGCCCTTATTCTTACCTACGTTCGCTGATTGGGTGGCGATTAGAGTACGGAGATGGATGAACCGGCGGTCCGAATTTCCTCGGAGGTCTTGGACGAAGTCTCACCGACCATGGCCATTTCCCTAGATATCGACGATGGTGCCTCCGAGACTAGTCGAGAAAAAAACAGTAGACAGCAACATGTGCCTCAGTCTCACTTACCCACAATCGATGGCGAGCGCTCTCGAAAGCCGACAAAGGGCAGCGAGCGAGATGAAATGGAAAATTTGCTACATAAATTAAATGGACACTTAGGTACCATCTTCAGCGTCAAAATCCCATCCCAGTTGGACTCATCTGACGACTTTAGTTGTGTACCCCACTCGTTTTCTGGAAGCTGAGGACATTGCCAATAATTTCTTGTTCAATGCAGACAGGTTCGTGGCCTTTCGTGTAAACGGATAAATTTTTAATGACAATCTTCAGACTTTTACCTCTTCCTATTTACAATTAGACCCAGCACTTTCCTTCCTTTACGGGAAGATATAGATATTCGATGAGCGTTTTAGCAAAATAATCAACTTGTTATCTACTACCTCGTTCTGGATTGATCCCCTCGTGTATTTAGACTGGGTTTGAGGACCTCTGAGTGCAATGGGTTTTTAGGTTCAGGGGATTTCCCAAACTGGGAGATCATGATTAAGACTAAATTTTGCTTGCTCATGGAAAACTGTATCTCACTGTTTACCGATGATCAGACATGTATTCTCAAGGAAACTTCACAACTTTTTCAACTCCATGCTATCCTGACATCGTCAATTGTACAATCTCTGCTGCGTCACCATCCCAACGAACTAGCTAATGGAGATAGAGAAGTCCCCTCCGAATGGCTTGAGTGGCAAAGCTGGGGCAAGGGCCTTCCCCGGAGGTGGCTCGAGCTTGTTCACTACTATATAACTGGTATCCAGTGCGCTGAAACATTCTGTCATTGGTTCATCTGATATTCAGCGATGACAGATTATCTCCAATCCCAGCTGCACTGTCCAGTCTTCTGAACGGAATTCGGAAAGTCCAATTACCCAGAGATCCTATCATTCTGAATGCCCTTCCTGCGATGAAGCAGACAGGAATGTCACCTAAAAAGGCACACGAAGTTAGTCGCATGGCTCAATATGTCCTCGCCACAATCAAGGTCAACGCTTGGGATCCGGAGAGCTTAAGGATAGTTGACGTTGGTGCTGGCCAGGTCTGTAAACATTATCCCTAAGGTATCATCGTGGGCCTCAACAATTGTCAAGGGCTACTTGACAAGAGCGCTCAAGGTGCTATTGCCACGAACACGCATCCTTGCTTTGGATGCAGATGAAACTCAGACTGTCGGAGCTCAGCGCTGGGAAAGTCAGTTGTTATCTCTCTCTAATGAAGAAAAGCTGTCGATTACACATAAGACGATACATATCACGCCCAAGAAATTGTTCGAAACTGTTGACGAGTGGATTAAACAAGATAGCTCATCAGAGGAACTTGGACGAGAAATCCCTGTTCTTCTCGTTGGTTTACATGCTTGCGGTTCTCTCATCCCTGATGTTATACGAACATTTAGTCAGTCGCGGTCGGGCAACAATATATGGAAATTTACAGCTGCGGTGGTGGTCGGGTGCTGTTATAATTTGATGAATCCAGGAGGCAAGCGTACCCTTATGTCCTTTTTAACACCCTGCTCGAGACTCATAAATAACGACTATGCTCTGTATTCTGTAGATTTTCCGTTATCCAGATACATGTCGATTCTTTCCCCGCGCATAGATCTTCCAACTTCGGCCTACCACCTTGCAGCTCAGATTCCATCACAGTGGTTAACCAGCGACTCCCTTCTCATTGCTGCCCCTTCCGTGGAACTGGCACTTCGGAAAGTCACTTGGCGAGCCTTGCTGGGAAAGAAGATTCAGAACCTGAAGGAGGCATCAATTGCAAA
>Ga0157368_1000662_pt1 | contig 15902 bp, 14 predicted proteins | sample AttbisABBM3_FD_113146 | JGI IMG/M metagenome (GOLD analysis project Ga0157368, IMG submission 113146) | Fungus gardens microbial communities from leaf cutter ant in Botucatu, State of São Paulo, Brazil - Atta bisphaerica ABBM3 | ecosystem: Host-associated > Fungi > Mycelium > Unclassified ...
ATATTTGCCTTATTCCCTACTCAAGGCCACCATGTTGTATACATGTGCCCTGACGTCATCTTCCAGATTCTTCCACCATGTTCTAGGCCTATGACATCACATCATGTGACCTGTCATGTGACTACAATGTCACATGCCTCTTCATCGTCCAAAAGAAAAATAAAAGAAAAGAAAAATAAAATTGTTAGTGTTCAAGTGTTCTATAACATACATGTTGTATTTCTTTCTTGAAGATATTGTCTGTCACCTACTTGACTAGTATACCAACCTTATTACTGAAAGTAGTATATGAGAGATTTATCTCTTTGATCTCATCTTGTTTGACCTGTTTGCTCCAAAGAGAATTGTCATTTTGAATTTCTATTCTCTTAAAGTAAGGAATAGAAAAAGCATTTGAATATATAAAGGATTCCCTTGAAGTTTCATTGTTAGAGGATATAGATCTCCCTCTAAAAGTATTGATATTCATATCCATATCTATATTGGAATGGTTTTGAGTCATTGAACTAGTTGAGAAGATCTTAGTGAATATAGGAAATAATATATTCACTAATTCTCTTATAAGTACTACCATACAAGATAGTAGTAAGAGAGAAAGAAGTAATGTTGTTTATTACTTGAGTCTAAGTTGTAAAAATACAACTCCATCATGGATAACAATTACCTAAGCTCTGCTCTGTCTAAAACATCTACAGAAGTAGATATCTCTCTTCTAGCTCATATACTACTTCTAGTATAGATTAACCTGGCTCCATTTCATGTCAGATTACTCTATTACTAATCACATGGTTCTTTCTGATCTCCATGAAACTCTGGACTTGATTTCCAAGGACTCGAGTATAACCTGTCTCTTTCAATTCTCAAATAGACTTAGTACTAGTATTTAAGATATGTAAATACTCTGTAATTCCTTAGCTTAAACATCATCTAGTATAGTGTACTTCTGAGTACCCATGCTTAGAAGTTTGACTTTTACAATGGTTTATTTTCTATTACAACCTCCTTCCAAAATATAACCATTATGATATACAGAGGCACAACATATCCACTAAAGCCAAGATTATCTCTAATTTACATCTGCAGGTGTTGTATAATGTTCCCATGCTCTTCCAGTGTTTTCTGGAATTTTGCCATGAATAATTTCTTCTTTCAAGCATGTTTCTTATCTAATATATATAATATAATCTATTTTAGAACCTTTTACAACTTTTTTATATCATGTGATTGTATGATCTGTGATTGTAACATATGTGACAAACCTGTGACATGAGTCACATATTTGTCATGCTTTGTAATATATATGAGCATTATATAACATCACATTACACTTTTTTACTTAAGTTCAAATAAAATCAAGTCAATTGTTCACAACTCTAACATCACCTTTCTTTAAGATTTCTTCTCCAGAGAAATTTAGTCCAATTTCTCTTTTTTCTATTTAGCCTAATTCTTCTCTAACTTCTTTAAATATTCATCCTCAAGCTTCCTATCATTCTATCTAAATAATATCTTTGCTGCATACTTCTCTTAAACTCCTCTATATCCAGATTCAACTTCACTTTCCATATCTTTTCCAGGTTTTCATTTTTTTTCTACTTTCTTCTGTCTTCTAATTTCTGCACTCATTCTTTCCTCATACTTTGCTACTGCTTTTTTTGCATTTTCCAAGTCCTCCTGCTTTTCCCACATGTTATTCTCTGCAGTAAACTCCTTTTAGCACATTAAATACTTTATTACTCCTCCCACTTTTCTTTCATTCAAAATTTTCTCAGCTTCTCATTCTTCTACTCTCCTAACTTCTATTGGTTTAGATTCTTCCACTTCTGCCCCTTTATTAGTTCTCTATACCTCAGCATTCTACTAATGTTCACCACTAGATAAATTCTCACAGAGGCCAGTAGCTTTAACTTTACTATATTTTTTGATACTATCTCTTCAACTATATATAGCTTCACATATTTCTCTGTCAGCTTTTTTACTGGTCTCTCCTTAAACACTGAATTCTTTGTACTTAACATCACTTTATCTACTTTCTTATCTACCTATTGCTTTATTTATTCTTGTATTCTTCTCAATGCTACTCTAGCTTCTTTCTAAACTTTTCTCATTCTTTCTACAAACTTCATTGCTTTCTTTACTTTTTCTTTCCTTCTAATATCTGCTCCCATTCTCAAACTTCTACTATAATTTGCCAAAAAGGTAATATCTTCATTACCAAATAAACTTTGTTATTCATCATAAACTCCACTGTTAATAACCACTCTAGCCAATCTCTCTGTCTATACTATGTAAAGAACCTCAAGTACTGTTCTAACTCTTAGTTCATCTATTCTGTCTGCCCATCTGTTTGTAGTGGAGTACCATTGACAACCTCATTTCAATTTTCAGCAGAATATTTAACTTCTTCATCATCTTTGCTGAAAATTGTGGTCCTCTATCTGAAATTACACTCTTTAGCAAATTATACAACTTCTATATGTTATCTCTAAACAATCTCACCAATCCTTCTGCTGATGTCCCCTTTGTAGTTGTCACAAAATGCCATTTTTGGCAATCTATTACATACAACCAATATTGCATCCTTTCCTGCTACTAACATTAACTTAGTAATGAAGTCTACTATCAAGTGCATCCATAACTTCTCCAGTACCTTATTCACCATCAACCTCCCTGCTAATGTCTTTGTTCTGCTTTTCATTCTTTAATATTCTGTCATCTTCTATTTTCCTCCATGTCTAGCTGCTGGCACATCATGATGTATAAGTTCTAATATCATAAGTTCTAATATCAACTTTTCATCCCTTGGCATATACATCTTTTCTTCCATTAATACTAACTCTCTTTCTATTTTCCACTCATTTCCTCTTAATGTCTTAACCCCAGATTTTTTCATTTCTTTAACTACTTTTACTACTTCTTCATCTTTCTCTCTTGTCTTTTTTATTTTTCTATTAATATCATCTCTGGTCTCTCTACTACTACTTCCATTATTCCTCACACTCACTCTTCCATTATCAATTTCTGATTTTTATTTTCTTTTTCTACTTCCACCTTCTAATCTAGTCTTCTACTCAATCCATCTGCTTTTCTCATTCTTACTCCCAGTACATATTTCAAAGTGAAATAAAATCTCAACAAATATAAGGACCACCTAGCTTGTCTTTGATTCAACTTCTGTGTCTTCATAAATACTCTAAATTCTTATGGTCAGTCCAGATCTCAAACTTGAATTTAGCATCTTCTTACAAATACATTTATGCTTTCAAATCTCTAAATTCTGCCAACATTTCTTTATCATGAATTTCATAACTGTGTTCTATTTTATTCAATAATTTGGAAAGGTAAGCCACTGGTCTCCACCTTCCATCTGTACACTCCATAGAAAATACTCCTCCCATCATATAATCTGATTAAATACCTTAAATGACTTATCTTGCCTTATCTCCTACTTCTATTTTGGTTCTTTTCTAGTCAATCCATGTAATGGCTCACTATCTTGGCAAAGTTTTTTTATAAATTACCTATAATAATTAGCCAACCCCAAAGTCTTCTGTACTTCCTTGACTGGTTTAGAAACAAGTCAATTCAACACTGCTTTCACTTCCTCTATTCTTATTCCTTCTGGTCCCATCACTACTCCTAAAAATCCTATTTCTCTTACTTTCTACTTATACTTCTCTGGCTTTACATACAAATTATTTGCTTCTATCATTGTCAAAATATTCTCTACTGGCTTGTCATTTTTCTCTTCACTTTCTGTCTTCACTAATACATCATCAATAAAACTCACTACCTACCCTATGTTAATCAAGTCTCTTAGTAACTTATTCATTATAGCCTGGAATATGGATGGTGAATTTGTCAACCTAAAAAACATGACTGTTGGCTCAAACAACCTCTCTGATGTTGTAAAGGCTACTTTCCACTCATTTTCATCCTTAATTCTCACATTGTTATATCCCCATCTTAAATCCAATTTTTTCATTACCTTTTTAGTCCCAATACTCTCAACAATGTTTGAAATAAGTAGCAATAGATAATTGTACTTGATCATCCACTCATTGAGATATCAATAGTCTTATATTGTTCTCTTCTTTCCATTTTTCTTTCCTACAAAAAATACCAGTGCAGTCTGTGATGACTTTGACATTCCTTTCTTGTTTGCTCTTAGGTAAACTCCCTCACTTCTTTCTCTTTTCGAGATAAGGAATAGATTTTTCTTTTTCTTAGCACAAATCCCTTCTTCAACTCTATTACATGATCTCATATCTTTCTTATTGGCATCCTTTCACTTGCTTTTCTCAAAGATCTTAATCCACTTGTGAAATTATTTTGGTACTAACTTCTTTGCCTCTTCCTCTATTCTTACTATCTCTTCTTTATTGTCCCAAATTTCCTATTCTTCTTCCACCTTCTTTATCTTTACTGTCTTTTCTTTTTGTTCCTTCTTCTCTTTCTTCTCTTCTTTTTCCTCTTTTGTTTCTTTCTTCTTTTGTTTTTACTACCCTGATTTTACTTGCTTTGATCTCCACTGCTTTGTGCACTCCTCTGGACATTTTGTCATTTTTACTTCTCCAGTTTTCCAATCAATCTCAGGATTGTAATAGGTAAGTCATAGCATTTCCAAGATTACATTCAACTTCTGTTCACCAATCATATATATAGATAGAACATTCAATAAGAAGAGGCCAATAAAGCATATAGTAAAGATAAATATTTATTACTAAGGATATTTCTTATATATATTGGCCTTGCAATTTTCTTTAACTTAAACCTCTTCTTTCTTGTGAACTCCAAACTCATTACCAAACCTGTCACCCCACTATTGTTGTGGTAACCACTAACCAAGACAGTCAATAGTATACTATGTAATCCTATATCACAAGAGTCTCATGGAGATCTCAATAAAAAGTCTCTGATATATTGCTGCTTTATTTATACTAATAGTATATAGTCCATACTAATGATAAATAATCCTATTCTAATATCTATATATCAGCCATGAGTACACCATGTATATACTATAAAATAAACATGTTATAGATATATATCTTGATATTGTTTCTTCTAATCCATTCTACAACATTCTATGTCTATAGTATAATGTTATATTATGTGTCATATAACTGTGGTCACATGTCTATTCATTGTCCAAGAAAAAAAGAAAAGAAAAAGAAAAATTAAATCAAAGAAGATAAATAAATAAAAATAAAATATAAAGGTTCAAGCTGTTATATATCAAGTCCACCCATTTTAATAATACATTCCCACAGTGATGCTGTCATTCCAATATCTACAATACAAGCCTGTTCTCTTTGACAGCCACTCTTCTTGTAACACATCTCTATGGTAGTAATATAATAATTTAGATATCCAATCTTCCATAATAGAGATACTCCTATCAAACTCAGTCTTCTATGGTAGAGTTCTTTTATCTTACTTCTGTCAGTGTCTCACCACTGAAACCTCTGCTTGGGGCAGTATACTGAAACTTCAAGTATCTCCTATATATCTGACTTGTATATAAGACTAGTAGTTACTCTATCATTTGCTAGTTTGATAATTGACAAAGATAATTCTTATTAAACTCAATCTCCAGTATTCAATAGCGACATACCCAATCAGTACTCACTTTCATCTTAGACTTCATCCATTCCTTTCAAGTTGTGATCATGTGGCAAATAGATAGTACAGCATATAAGCTGAGGCCAAGGTTATTTTACAAGTCCACATTACTGAGCTCTTTTCACAGAGTTACATACTCTATAGATTTCTGAGCCAACTCTATGGACTTTTATCTCCTAGTGTGAACTGTGCCTAATATAAGTATACTATAACAGTATCCTCCCTTAAGATTTTGTCTCTAAAGGAACTTGTCTCCCTTTCTCTTTCCATCTTACCCAACTTCTCTCCAACTTCTTTAAATATTCATTTTCAAATTTCCCATAGTCTTATCCAAACAATTTATAGTATACTTCCCTAGTAATTCACTCCTCTTGAACATCTCTGCCTCTAGATTCAATGGTTTTTGCTTTCTTATTTGTACTCTTCTTAATTCCTTCTCTTTAATCTCCTTCTCAAATTTCTCTACTAATTCTATTGTATTTCTTAAATTTTTCAATCCCTTCCAAGTGTCTTCTTTCATTATATATTCTTTTCATCTAACTAAATACTTCAGTTTCTCCCTCACATCTCTTCTATTCAGTATTTTTTCAACCTCATACTTTTTTCTCCATCTATCTCTATTGGAGAAGGTAGAATCTTCTATTTCTCTATCTGTTCTTCATACAATGTTATCCTACTTACATTAACCACTGGGTGAATTTTCATTAAGATCAATAACTCTAACTCTATTACATTTTCTAATCAAATTCTTTGTACTTAACAACACTTTATCTCCCACTTTATATTCTACTACCTCCTTCTTATTTCTATCTCTATATTTTTTCATTTCTTCTTGTAATTTTTTCAATGCTGCTTTTGTTTTCTCATAAATCTTTTTCATTTCTTTCACAAACTCTTCTGCTTTCATATTCTTTCCATTTTTTCTTATTTCAAAGCTGTCACATACTATCTGACATTTGTATCCATTTTATCTCTTCCAGTATAGATTACACCATTTTAATCTCCTATCAATCTGGGAACCAAATCTTTTATTTCTTATTAATCCTATGGAGCTCCAAATAATAACTCCTATAGTACCTGACAATCCAGAGTGTATGTAGTATTATTATTATTAAAAAGTACTTTCTGTATTTAAGAACAATAGGCTTTATGTATAGTTCTTTAGTCTAATAATCAACTTAGATTATGCTACACTTGCTCTAAGTCTACCCAAGTTCCCTCTTTCAAAATATAACCATATAACAAGGTTAATTCTATTAAAGCCAAAATCATTCTATCTGTATAGTATTACTTCCAACTCTCTTTTAACTCCATCTTCCATCCTGTCATGTTACTTATTCTGTCTTTTGTACTACTTGCAAATAACTCTGGTAAGTGTAAATTATCCTTAACAAAAGCCCATCCTTAACTCTTACCCATGGTTAATCTTAAACAGTGATGACTTTGTTACTATATGTACCTTGTTGTTAAAGGTAAACCTTGCAGTTACCAACCATTCCAACTAATTACCTTGCTTATGATCAATGTACATTCTCAAGTACTATTCCAGCTCCTGATTTATCCTCTCTATCTATTCATCTATCTGTAGATGAAAAGCTGTTGATATCTCTGTCTCTATTCCTAATATTTCATTCAACTCCTTTATCAATACTACAGCAAACTATGGACCTCTGTCCAAAATCACACTCTCAGACAATTTATGCAACTTCCACACATTGTCTCTAAATAACTTCACTAATTCTTTTACTGTTATATTTTTTGTCATCATTATAAAATGTAACATTTTCAAAAACCTGTCATATACTACCAAAATTGAGTTATGACCTCTTGATACCAGTAACTTTGTAATAAAGTCCACTTATATATGTTGTCATAGTTTTTCTGGCACTGTATTCAGTCTCAATTTTCCTACTGGCATCTCTATTCTGTTTTTCCTCTGATACTGATTATATTCTTTTACATATTGCTTCACTACTTCTGGCTACCAATAATGTCTAGTGACCAATTCTACCATTTTTCACTATCCTCCATATCCTGCTATCAGTGTACTATGATGTAGCCAAATAATCTCCAATCTTAAACTCTCATTCTTTAGAACATATACCTTTTATTCTTTTAATAGTAGTGTCAGATATGTGAAGCTTGGACACTAGTTTTTTCATTTAATGTTCTTTTTCTTTTTTCTTTTTATATCTTTATTTTGGGATCTAGGGTTAGGGTTAGAGTGACATCATGATCACACTGTCACACATAAGTCACATCAGATGACACTGTCACAGTAATGGTCACATAGAACATGGTAGAAGGTTCAAGAACAATGATGTTATACAACATGTACAACACATGTTGACTTCATGGCTAACACATGGTCTTTAGGGCAGACTAGAAATAGTTGAGCACAGACCATTAGTAATTAGTATATATTGATCAACTGTGAACAACTAAGAGTCAAAAATGTGTCCACAGGGAGTTGTACATGTGATCGGGTGATGTACTGACTAAAACATAGTCCCGAAATAAGGCACCCTGAAAGTTGGTAATGCTGGAGTGGCATGGAAGTCATTCAAGTTGGTCGAAGGGTGACAGACGTTCGGGTATGAATGTTCAAGTATGGGAACCTGTCTTTCTGTGCGGTATCTTTTCTTTCTCTTTCCTCACGAAACTGGACCACATGGTGATTCAAGTTCAAAGAGCACCTCACGTGCCAAGATTCATAACACAATAGTTAATAGTCGGTTTCACTACAGCTACAATAGTGGTATTTCTTACTTGGTACATAAATTGAATCTACTCAACCATTCCAAGTCGATCTACACTCCATTTCACACCAGCCGTCCCAAGGGCCGCTGCGAAGAACATCAAATCAAACCAAGAACTGAACAGTTCCCATGGCGGAATTAGGTTGAACAAATTCGTGGACGTGTCTAGCATCACTCCCGCATCGACATCGTCTGCTGAGATATCGTGCCGTGCATGTGGGGGCGGGAACGAGGAACGTAGCTGTACGACTGTTGAAAGGAGGTATATACCCTGTTAAGGGGTTGAGCTGTTAATAACAAAAATGGAAACACGATGAGACAGACCATGAGATATGAAAGAACGAGAATAATCAGACATATTCCGAGTGCTTGCGAAGTAACTTTCAAAGCCTACAGAAAACGTCAATCGCTCAGCAATTGTATGACGTTAAACTTACTCGGTTTACACCACGCATGACAAGCCCTGTACTCGACAACACGATCAGTCCAATGAGCAACAGCGAAATGTGTCGAGCAAGAGACGAAATCCACTCCGGTGTCAACTCAAACCCAAGTATTACTTTCGCCTCCCTTACTCCTTCTACTCCATGTATATTTACACTATCATCTGTTACTCGATCAGATAATGTGGGAGAAGGGATCAACAGCCAGATCAAAATGCTCGTCACGATATCCGGATACGTCTGACTCCGCATTTCCCGGGGTCTCAAAGGATGAGAAAACAGGATATTATACCCCGTTGTGATGGTTCGAAAGATGCAATAGCCAGCAAAGAGATTACCAATGCAAGATGAGAGTCTGCCTTTGAGGGTCTGAGCATGCTGTGAAGAGGCGAATTTGATGCGTTGGGATTGGAGGATAGAGGAGAGCGTTGAATGAAGTGTTTTTAGGCCTCTTACTTGCAGTGTCACTAGAAGGGATGATTACCAGAAGGTAAATGATAGTCGAAGAATAGGAAACAGAGGATCAAGGACGTACGTTCGTCTCCACCGCGCAGTGTATCCCTTACAAGCTTCATCCAGACCGCAGTGTTGCTGGATGTTCCCCCGATATTAGACGATGATTGAGAAGCCTGATCTCTACTAGCAAGTTCGTCTTCTTTTCTCTGCAAATCATTCCACACACTCTGTAAACTCACTTCGGTGCCACGAATCTCCTCCTCTGTGAGTACAGTATCGTAGTCCTTGCTCAATGACGAAGGCAAAAAATTCCATGCTCGTGTGACTGCACCGAAACCAGATAAAAGCCCAAGGATAGTTGTTCCGAGAGCGATGAGCCGGGAAAGTGTTCGGCTGAGAAAAGGTGGATCTGATTCGGGGGTGAATGACGGGATATACGACAGCAGAGTGAATGAAAGGATAACAGGAATAAACGAGGAGAGGACTGCGCGAGGCGCTGAACGGCAGATGTTAGTGGGGGTAGGTGAGAGAACCAAGAGTGCGATGGACTGCGGGATAAGAATAATGTGGATGACGAGTAGGGCATATAGAGAGAATTGGAAGTTTCCCGCTCTCTGTGAAGCGGAAAGGGTGTTCATAGCTTGGCACACGAGCAGAATGAATAACATTGAGGACTCTGTAAACGTCCATGAGAAGACCATCCTGGCCAGCATCTGACGCCAATCTTTCTTTCCCGCGGCGAGATTGTGGGTCACAGTTGCCGCAGTTGTCGGTAATACACCGATAGCATTAGAAGAGGGACTGAAGACAACATTGGGAAGGAGATAAAGACAAGCAGAAAAGAGTACGGAGCGAATGAGGAGCAGAAAGAGCATATGGATTGGAGTGTGTGAAAGTTGGACATGAGTTGGGCTCCTGAGTAGGCTCATCTCTAGTTAGCTGACAACTTTGTTCCTGTTATGAAATCCTATGATTGGAACGAAGGATGTTCAGATAGTCGTACCAAATCCAGAATGCTTCAAAAATCAGGAGTTCTCCATTATAGTTGAGCTTAGCAGGGTACAAGATATGGAAGTGAAAAGCTGCTAGGTGAACTTTGTTGTCTTCAGACAGAATAGCAGCCAAAGTGTAGTCAGAGACTCTCTTCTATTTTCATAATAAGTTGAGCTATTGGGGGAATATAGGAAAAGAAGTGAGGACTTTCTTTGGTCTGTTGAAAGCTTGATGTTGAAATTCCAAGTGAAGAATGATAATATTGGAGTAGTTATAAATAAATTTCTGGTAGAAACTGGCAAAGACTGGATATCCTTAACTTTCTTAGGTTTAGATCAACCCTATAAGAAGACCACAAACTCTGATATCTAATGTTAAAAGCACAAAGTTTATTATACCAGTCCTATCACTCCTTCAGCCCAACTCCAACTACTGCTAGCATCTTTGTGATCATCACTCTATATCTCCAGTTGCCAACAGATGAGTGCTTGCTATTTCTAGACATCATTCTAGATGTTTCCACTAGAGTACCTGACTATCTAGACACTATTATTCCTTACTTGGTTAGCACTATTCTGCCTGATTGCAATGTATTCTAGAGTCTTTAGCATAGTTGTTGCCTTCAAGAGATCTTATTGTTAGACTTTAAGAAAGTGGACTTAGTTTCTTTTCATGTTCTCTTTTCTTTTGTTTTTTATTTCTATTTTCCTTATTTGAACTTGAATAAAGAGTGTAATATGACATCATATATATGTAATATAAGAGAAGAAAGTAGAAAATTCTAAAAAGAATTATATAGTATTGTTATAACTCAAGACTTAGTGATTAGTCAAGAAAGAAATGTTAGGGCAGCTAGGAGGGTTTACAGGATTTTGCAGACTTCAATAACCTTTAGAAGAACTTAAGCTTTATTGACATAATATACTGTAATTATACCACTTACCTCTGGGAGAACCTAAAAAAATAATGTAAGATAACAAACATCCTATATAGCTATGAAGTACATTCTAAACTTCCAGATTAGCTTATATAAGGAGAAATCATGAAAACAGCATAATTAAAGGTATTTCTGGTAGAAACATCTAGAATATCAGCCTGAAAATGAAAAAAGGTCACTTTGAGTAATAAATAGAGATGGTAAGAGCAATAGTCAAGTTTGAATACTATGAGAAGCAATAGGAAGGATTAGAGTTATAGAAATGAATACTATAGGCTTTGGTAATGGAGTAAGACTAGGAGTTAGGGAAGCTAACACTGTAGGCTTTGGTAGTAGTATAGAGTAAGAGATAGAGAATTTCATAGGCTTAGGTAGTAATGTTGGAGCTCAAGAACCAAGTTTCTTTATAGAAATCTTATATAGAATTTACACAAAAGAATTTGATAGGGTTTCTAGTACAGAGTGTCTATCTTATATATGCTAGCTATATCAGAGATAAAGGTGGTAGACTTCAAACTTTTTTCATTTTTTTCTCTATTTTATTTTATTTTCTATTTTTATTTCTATTTATTTTTAGGCTTAGAGTTAGGGGTTAGTATGATATTACAACTTGTCACATATATGTCACATGTCATGGTTACTCAATTATGTGTCACATAGAACATCATAGAAGATTTCAAAACAATAATATCATCTTACATATTAACAGCATGTAATACACATATCTTTTCAGAGTAGGCTAGATTAGTATAGCATAGACCATTAGCCAAGTGTATATAAGGTAGACACTTTGTAGCTGGAACTCCATTGAGTTCTCTTGTGTTAACTCTAATACAAGGTTTTTCTTTTATTCTAATACTTTGAGACTTAGGTTGTAACAAGCTAGTTAGTCTGTACAAGACTATTACTAACTTATCTATTATAATTGCAATGATCTATACCTCATGTTTTACAGATGTTTGCCTTATATTGGACATGTGTTGGGATTTATTTGTGACTCATATATAACTGTGCCTTGTATTATTCTCATGTTTTATCAGTTAGTACCTCATGTAGTAGTAGAGGCTTCATCATGCTTTTTTTATTCCTCTCTCATTGGTTTCTTAAGAACACCTAACCTACTCCTCATGGTTATTAGGTATATATAGTTGTAGATACAGTTCTGTATCCTTACACATTGATTATTCCCTTCATTCTTTCTCAAGTCTTTGTCTTAGTTACAACCTGAGCCAAGCTTAGGATTATAATACTACTCTAAAGTTTATGTGCTTTTCATAAGGCCAACATACCATTAATATACTGTATAACACTATTCTTTTAGGACCTTCTATATGTCACATGATCATATAAGAGACTTGTAATAGTTATAACAGTCATGCTAAACTCTAACCCTGGATTCCAAAATAATGAAATAAAAATAAAAATGAGAAAGGAAAATAAAATAAATAGAGTCTACTATTTTCAACTCTAACAAGTATAGCAATAGCATGTTGGTCTTATAGAAAGCACATAGGCTTAAAAATAAGTTAGTTGTAGTGTGTACATAGACCATAGTCTGTAGTATATTAGTCTGTACTAGAAACTCTATTAAGTTTTCTTGTGTTACTCAATATAAGAGTTATATTTTGTTCAAACTCTAGATCCCAAAGTTACAATACTTATTCTTTTTTCTTAATAGACTTCACCTGGTTGCTTTAGCTGCAGAACAGAATCTTTCCAAAGGGATCTTGACACATTTTTGGTCTAATAATCTAAAATTACCCACTCTTATGTCTTAATACTAGCAAAGTTCTTATAATATTATGTCCAAGAGGTAGCCAAGCAACAATATACATTGGAAAACATCCTTGTTAGTCTTATAAATCAACTTTGGAACCTACAGACTTTGATATCAAACTCTATGTGGATATTCATCCTCTTCAATTACTATCTAAACCTTAATCTTTTATTAAACCCCTAGTACCTAAAACTGCTCTAAACCAATGAACTTTTGAGAGAATTACCAAATGAGTTATATTTTCTTTAGTGCCTATTTTTTATACATCTAACTATCTATAAACCAATTCACTTGCAACCAAAACAAAACTCTTTGAATCTTGTCTTTCTTTATAAGTAGCAGAGCATTGAAGTGGTCAGAGAGAATCTTTTACAAGAAATCTATTACTAAGACCTTCTCTATCATATCATAGCCTGAGTTTGAGCAACTCTTTAGAGATTACTTCTTCTCCATTAACACTGCTACCAAATTAGTTAACAAGTTGGAAGGGACATTGTATACTATTGTACTATCAAGGGAGTCAAGTAGTAGAAGATGAGTTCTAAACCTTTATCTCCAAAGCTAGCTATATTTATCCTCAGACCATAGTAATCAAGTTTAGACAAGGTTTGAAGGCTATAATTCAGAACTAGATTACTACTCTATGATTATGATAATCTGAGAACACTGATCCTACTGCCTAGTCAAAGTTACATACTACATAAACCAAGCCTAACAGGCCAATAAGGCCTTCTAGTCTAACTAGTAAATAACTCTACACTTTACCAACTTGAAGTTTTTTTGGCCAATCTTATATCTCAACAACAGCTATCTCCTCTATATTTCAATGACAACTACTACTAGTTCTCTTCCCAAATATCCCCATAAACATTGATTTACTCACAAACTTTATTTTCTACCTACAAAATAATATTATAGACATGGAAATTTGAATCATATCATTCAGGAGTGTCTGGTAAGACTAGGTGTGTGGCAATTGACTGCTAAGCAATAAGAGTAATTAATAGAAAACTTGAACATGATAAAAAAATAAAGATATAACAGTATCTAGGGCTGGATAGCCCAGATAATATGAACAACTTAGATAATGCTTAGTATTTTATAAATATAAGCTGGCAAATTGTGTACCTTGGCTACTAGTAAATAAGTTTATTATACTTACTATCAAATAATATGAAGAAAATTATAGTAATATTTCTGACATATCTTTTTATCTATTCTACATTAGCTAGAGTTCACTTATTTATCACTTTATATAGGAAAAGAGGCTTCCTTCATACTCCATAATCAATGCTTTTAATAATTATATGTCAGACTTGAGGACAGTAGACTTGTTCTTTTTCTATCAATTTATTTTCTCTTATTTTTCTATTTCTATTTTTGGGTTTAGCTAAGGAAAGTAATATAACATTATACAACTGTCACAAGTCAGTCACACATATCACAGTCACAGTTCTAACATTACATAATACAGAAAAAAGTATAGGAGGATCTAAAAGGGTTATATCATTATATTATATGACATAATGACTTTCATATATATAATTCATAATATTTAGAGTAGACTAGATATAGGCATGCACAGATCACACTCTAGAAGTATATAAAGTAAGACTCACCTGTACTAGAAACTTTATTGAGTTCTCTTATATTAACTCTAATACAAAATTCTGTTTTTGTCCTAACTCTTGGACTTAAGTTGTAACATCATAGTACTTTGTTATATCTTCTTATCTCTCTTGAAACTACTGACACTTCTGAATTATTTTCCATATATATACTGGTTGACTCCAGAGCTACTGGAGTTTTCATCAACTAAAGTTTTATAGAGAAGTTGTTAGGCATGGTTCACACCGGAGTGGAAGTCTGCAGAATGGACTCAGAGATGAGCAGACTTGTGGAACAACCTTGGCTTCAGCTTATGTGCTGCACTGTCTATCTGCCACGTGGTTGCAACTTCAGATGATGGGAAGAAGTCCGAGATGGAAGTGAGTGCTAATTGGTGTATTGCTGTTGAACACTGGAGATCAAGTTCAATAAGAGTTTATCTTTGTTGATTATCAGACTAGCGAATTACAGTGTAACTACTAGTCTTATATACAAATGGAAAGTATAGAAGATGCTTGGGGTTTCAGTGGTAAAACCCCTATTATCCTGAGCAGAGGTTTCAGTATTGAGACACTGACAGGAGTAACTCCATCATGGAAGACTGAGTTGAATAGAAGTATCTCCACTGTGGAAGATGGAATATCCGGAGGGTTGCAGCACTGCCATAAGACATGTTGCAAGAAAGGTGGCCACCATGGAAGGCAGGCTTGTATATTTTGGAGATAATTTCACCATGGAGATGTAATTTCCGGACGGGTGAACTTGCATATGACAGAAGTACTATTTGAATACTTGCAAGCTCTCAAAGTCTATACCTGTGTATAATATAGATGGTATCCCAAATGAAGCTGAATAGATATCAGAGGCAATAGATATTGTGCTCTGTTACAAAACCCACTTAGAGTAAACTTTGCTTATAGTATCTAGTCTAAATAAGCAAGATTTGATTCTTGGATTTACCTAGCTAAAGATGTACAATCCCAAGGTTACTGGTAAAAAGGAGGGATATTATATCTTGATCTGGCCATATCCATCCCAACACATTGATAATGCCTCCTTTCTCATTTGAACTCCCTGATCTCTTCCAGTATAGATCACATTCTCTATACTACCTCAAGTATTCTCATTGGATTCTTAACAACTACATAGATCTCCATTCCAAATATCTGAGGATTACTAGAATCATGGTAACTTGCTTAGCAGTCTTTATTTCTCGATAACTATTCTGTTACAACTCAAAGACCTTAGAGCTGGTCAATAAGAAGAACCTTGTATTAGAGTTAACACAAGAGAACTCGATAGAG
>Ga0157368_1000663_pt1 | contig 15883 bp, 13 predicted proteins | sample AttbisABBM3_FD_113146 | JGI IMG/M metagenome (GOLD analysis project Ga0157368, IMG submission 113146) | Fungus gardens microbial communities from leaf cutter ant in Botucatu, State of São Paulo, Brazil - Atta bisphaerica ABBM3 | ecosystem: Host-associated > Fungi > Mycelium > Unclassified ...
GACTACTTTCGTCAAGTAGTATTAGAAAAAGTCCAGAGCTTTATTAGTGTTGACAGGGTTCATGGGGTAATTACTTGGAGTAGATATTGTTCAAGAAGCAAGAAAAGAAAAAGGAGGTTGAAACATTGGGTGAATAATCTGAGACTATCAAACTAGTAATGGTTTGAGATTCCAAGAGGGAGAACTCTGTTCTGCTACTAGGACAACTGAAAAAAGTCCACAAAGTTATATATGGTTTATACTTTAGAAGAATCTAAGCTTTATTGACAAGACATTCTAGGGACATAACTTATCTTCAGAAGAACATAAGAGAATAGAGTAAGGTTTTTGGAGGTAACAGATATTCTATATATTTATGCTATATATTTTAATCTCCTAGATCAGTTTGTTTTATAAGAAATGATGATAATAGCATAACCAGAGACATCTTTATAAAAACATTTTCCTCTAGAATGTTAGCTTGAAAAGAAATAAAGTAACTATTAGTAATAGATAAGAAGGAGCAGAAATAATAGATATGACTATACTTGATAAAAATCAATAGTAGGAGATGGCAGAGTTGGATAGACAAGCCTTGTAAGATTAGTGACAGCATTTAGCATTTATAGTTTAGAGGGAAAAGAAACTCCATAGACTTTAGTGATGTTAGTGTGTTAGAGTTTTATGAAAGAACATGTTTTCTTATAGTCAAGTAAAAGGACTTTGGTCTGGAAGAGAACTCTTAAGAAAATGTTTTGAACATATTTGTACTAGATAAAATAGTAGAGTTCTACTATATGAACTCTAAAGCCTTATAGTCAATTTGAACAGTAGAGTTTTTAACAATCAATTTACAAAACTCTAATATTCCAGCACTACTGAGGTCTGTTGTAAAGAAAGTCTATAGAGTTTTCTTTTCTTTCAGACTACAAATACTAAATACCATAACTAATTCTGTTATAACTTAAGCCTTAGTATTAAGACAAAAAAAGAATCTTATATAGGGTTTACATAAGAGAACTCGATAGAGTTCCTAGTATAAAGTGTCTATCTTATCTACACTAGCTAGTAGTCTATGTAAGACTAATACTAATCTTCTCTAAAGATTATATGTATATAAGGTTAATATACTGTATAACATTATTTTTCTAGAACCTTCTATGTATCACATGATTGTGTGACTGTGACATGTGTGACCAGCTTGTGACAGTTGTTATGCCTTGTCATAATATGTGATAGTTATTATAGTTATGTATGTAATATACTAAACTCTAATTTTAAATCCCAAAAATAAGAAAATAGAGTTTATCTAGTCAACTCTACTATTTCTTACTACTGAGCCCTACCAAGTACAGTCTTATCTATTATTATTATTCATTATTATCTGTTGCTGCCAGTAACTCTTCTATAATATAGTCATAATTTATAAAGATAAAGAGAGATAGAGTTTAAGGTTAAGAAAAAACAAGTGTGGTACTTAATCCAAGTTGATTATTGAATCATAAAGTGTATCTATCAGTCTTAAATATAGGTGTTGGTGTCTAAGAATAAAGAAACTGAGTTATACTCTGGATTTCTCAGTTACTAAGAAAATTGTTGTCAAGAACTCTATGGAGTTTGTTATAGAATAGAGAGGACTTGTCTGTGAAGTGATTGGTGATTAGAATGTAGAGATTATCTATGTCAGAAGAGAACACTTGAATCAGATATGTTAGTTGTTATCTAGAACAGATAGTAGATATTACTAGATTAGTATATAATACTAGAGAATAGGAGTTGTATGTTATGATCTTAGCTTATCTCAGGTTAAAACTTAGGCAAAGGCTTGAGTAAGAAGAGGAATTGAGTCAATTGGTAAAGCATAAAGATATAAAATAGTATCTACAGCTATATATACCTATTTACTATGAGAAATACATATAGTATTCTTGAGAAAACAACAAGGAGAGAATGAGGAAGTATTCACTATTACATAATGCACTGACTAATCATATACAAGGAAATAATAAGACACAGCAGATAAATAAGATAGAAATGAATAAACCCCAATACATATTGTTTATAAAGCAACCATCTTTGAAGTATGAGATATCAATTGTAACATTATAAGTGATTACTCTAGATCTGAGTGGTTTTGAGATGTTAGAGTAAAGTTCTTGGAGTTGTTAGAAAGTCCAGCAATGTTATGGTTTGCTTAAACCCTTATATTTTATTTTTATTTTATTTCTTGATTTTATTTTCTTTTAGGTTGATAAAGAGATACATGACTGTAGTCACATCATATAACACATGATATAATATCATAGGTCTAGAACACAGTAGAAGAGACTAAAATAATGATGTCAAAGTACATATTTATAGCATGTTATTCTTATAGTATATGTATAGTAAACTTATAAATGATACATATTATAGGACATTGTCATGAGGTGCCTGAATTATCTAAAATAGAAGATGTCTTCTATGCTTTCCATCAACTAATCAAAAGGATCCAGGACTATAACAGAGCACAATGCTATTATATTAAAATCAAATAGTCATGTAACTATAGGAGTCTGGTATACAAACAAAGCAGCTGTTGTATAAGTAGTAAGCTAATTCCAAAAAGAACTCCATCAAGTTCTTCTTGTCCTGAACCACATCTTAGAGGTTAAAGTCCATCTCCAGCCTTTATACTAGAACTCAATCCCACCTGACATCTGGTCACCTCAATCCCTCATCATCTTACTCACTCTAACTTCTTTCTCCACTGTTAGTCATAGTGACCAATGGTAATCTTGGACACTGGGCTCTAGGTGTAAAGGAGACCTTCTTAGCAGGTTTTGCTAAAGGTTGAAAGATTGAGCTAAGCCTAGACACAGACCTTTAGTATCTGAGCCTTAAGAAATTGGGTATTATACTTTGTCATTAGTATACTTGTACCCTTTGCTATCAATCTTGTGCTATAAGCTCCTTAAAGCTTGTTTACACAGAGAAACAATGGATAATCATTAAAATACTATCTAGAGTAGGCATTCTCTTTTTAGGGGCAGTACTTAGTAAATTCCCTTACCTACAAAAAACATAGTATAATTCAATCCTCAGACAAAGAAGATTACCTCCAAGAGGAATACTTTATTACCACTGTTGCCATCCTTGTTGCATTCAAACAGCATCAACAACCACAACAAATACCACCAATTATATCATCCACCCTCCACCAACCCACTATAGAGCAGTTGCTCCAACACCTTGCATAGCAAAATACTATACTCACTTAGTAATCTAAGACAATCACCTCTTTCTTGGCCCAGTGAGGCCAACAACACCAAAAGACTGAGGTGGTCAAACTCTCTATCTTTGATGGGAAATGAAAAGCTGTGGTAGGTTTCATTAACACTTGCTACATTTACATGAATACAGAGATGAGGGGAGTAGAGGAGAAAGAAAAGGTAGCCTAAGTGCTATCTTATGTATAGGAAGGAGTAGCTAAGGCATGGAAGGATAATGTCTTGGAAGAAATTAGAAGGGGGACAGCCAACTTGAATACAGTAGGGAGATTGTTTGAGAGAATCCAAGAAGAGTTTGGAGAGTTTGATGAGAAGAGTAGAAAGATGGACAAGCTGAGGAGGTTAGTACAGAAAGGGCATACATATGACAAATATGTGCAGGAGTTTAGGAGGCTGGTGAGAGAGAGCAGATATAAGAGCTGGGCCTTTGTAGAGGAATTCAAGAGAGGATTGAATAAGGTGTTGAGGAGAAAACTGGGAAAGGCAGAAGAATCCCCAGAAAAGATAGAAGAATAGCAGGAAAGAGCAGTGTGGTTAGACTGCAATATGAAACAAGTGAAAGTAGAGGAAAGAATACTGGAAGTAAGAGCAGTGTAGGCACCACAGATACTAAATGTGTAGCTAGCTCCATAGTGAAGTAGTGAAGGATGGAGAGGAGGCAGATGAGGAAGCTATCAGAATAAAGGGGGAAACCTTAGGGGCCTAATGAAAGATTCCAATGTCATAGAAGTTGACAGAGAAGAATGTCCTCTGATTATATGTTATTAGTGTGGCCTTTCTGATCACATCTCTAAATGATGTAAAGAGCTGAAAAGACTTAGAATAGTAGAGTTGGAGAAAGAAATAGAGCAGTTAAATGAGAGGAGGAGGCAGTAGACTTCTATCTATTCTTCTATAACAGATACAATGTTTTGAAATATACAAAGAAATATGGATAAAGGTGGGATTAGAGAAGGTGGATACTCATGAGAGAGTATTGGTAAAGGCACTGTTAGATAGTGGAGCAATAGGACTATTTATGAGTAAGAAGTTGGCAGTAAGAGAGAGCTTCCAGTTGAGCAAACTGGAAAGACCAATCAAAGTCAGAAACATGGATGGGACAGAGAATAGTAGAAGATCAATTATATATGAGGTTTAATGTAACATGTACTTCCAAGAATATGTCAAGAGGGTGTAAATGGATGTTTGAAAATTAGAAAAGACAGAGGTGATTTTGAGCATGCTGTGGTTGGCTGTTCACAATCCAGAAATTGACTGGAAGAAGGAAGAAGTGTATATGACAAGATACCCACCTATATGTGGGGAGAAAAGGATATAGATCACAAGAAAGAGGCTGGAAGTGAGAAAAATAGAAAATGAAAAGAAAGTAGAAGAGTTAGTGCCTAAGAAGTTTTGGAGGTAGAAAAAGATGTTTGGAAAGATGGAATCAGAATGTATGCCTACAAGAAAACCATGGGACCATGCCATTGAGCTGAAAGAGAGATTCATTCTGAGAAAGGAAAAGTATATTCATTATCAAGAGAAGAGAAGGAAGAAGTACAAGCATTCATGAAAGATCAGCTATGAAAAGGATACATCAGGCCATTAAAGTCCCCTTAGACTTCACCAGTTCACTTTGTGGCTAAAAAAGATAGAAAAAGAAGAATGGTATAGGATTATAGACATATAAATGAGTCCACCATTAAAAACAGATACCTGTTACCATTGATCTCTAACATCTTGGGTAGAGTGGGAAGGAAGAAGGTATTCACAAAATTAGACCTACGATAAGGTTACAACAATGTGAGAATCAAAGAAGGGGGCAAATGGAAAGCAGTGTTTACAATACACATAAGAGCATATGAACCAACAGTTATGTACTTTGGCCTGACAAACAGTTCTGTTACTTTCTAAACCATGATAAATGACATCTTTATGAAGAAATAAATAAGGGAGAGGTAGGAGTCTTCATTAATGATATCCTTGTGGAAACAAAAGAAAAGAAGAAACATGATGAGGTGGTAGAAGGAGTGCTGAGGAAACTACTCTTCATAAAACCAGGGAAGTGCAAATAGAAGGTGAGGGAGATAGAATTTTTAGGAGTAGTATTAGGGCCAAGGTATATAGAAATAGAAAAGATGAAGGTGAAAGAAGTATTAGATTAGCTAACTCCAAAAAAGATCAAGGACATGCAAAAGTTCCTGGGACTTGCCAATTACTATAGGTGATTTATCAAGGACTTTGTAAAGATAGCATAGTCTCTACATGTATTGGTCAGAAAAGTAGAGCAATGGAGATAGGAGTAGGTATAGGTATAGGTGTTCCAGATGCTGAAACAAGCATTTACCCAGGAACTGATCTTAGTCATACCTAACTTAAACCAGGAAATGAGAGTAGAAGCAGATTCATCCAATTATACAACAGGAGGGATGTTGTTGGTGAAACAGGAGGACAGTAGTTAGAGACTAGTAGCCTTCATTTCTAAGTCATTGAATCCAACTGAATGTAATTACAAGATTCACAATAAGAAGATGCTGGCAATAATTAGATGTCTTGAGAACTGGAGGCATTATTTAGAAGATGCTAGAGTACAGTTTGAGATCTGGACTGATCATAAGAACTTACAGTACTTTATGAGTAGTCAGAAGTTGAACTATAGATAGGCTTGATAGATATTATACCTATTTAAATTTGACTTTGTATTAAAGTATGGGAAAGACAGATAGGCTGAGTAGATGGCTGGATTGGGAAGTGAATGTGGAGAATGATAATGAGGGTTAGGTGTTGGTAAAGCCAGTATAGCTCAAAGAAAAGACAAGAAGGGTGGAAGAAACCTTAGTAAAGGAGAGAGACTTGAGGGAAAGAATTCAGAAGACTCAGAGAAAGGATGAGGGAGTAGTAAGGGCAGTAGAAGAGTTAAAGAATGCAGGAATAAAATCTCTAAAGGAGAAGGGATGGTCAATAGAAGAAGGAATAGTGTGCAGAGAGAGCAGAATATATGTACTGGAAGGAGAATTAAGGATAGAGATTATATGACTTCACTACAATGGAGCAGTGGCCAGACATGGAGGAAGGTGGAAGACAATGGAGCTGGTGGCCAGGAGTAACAAGAGATATGAGAAAGTATATAAAAGGGTATGATGCTTGTTAGAGAAACAAGAACTGAGTGAGGCACTAGCTGACAAGCTAATGCCAAACTCTATCCATGGCTTCTCAGGGAGAGAAGCCATGAAGCTACATTTTGGTGGATTTCATAGTAAAACTGCTAGAAGCATAGAGATGTGATACCATTCTAGTTGTATGTGATTGCCTAACCAGAATGGCTCACTTCATTACAACAATGGAAAAAAAATTGGCAGGGTGGCTCACAAGATTGTTTAGAGATCATGTGTGGAAACTGCATGATTTGCCTGAAAGCATAATATCAGACAGGGGAATGCAATTTGCAAGTGGATTGATGAGAGAGTTGAACAACTTCTTAGGAATCTAGACAAAGTTGTTGACAGCCTATCACTCTCAAACAGATGGGCAGACAGAAAGGATCAATCAGGAATTGGAGCAGTACCTGAGAATGTTCATGAACCATCACCAAGAATAGTAGCTGGAATGGTTGGAGACAGCAGAATTTGCATATAATAAAGTATATACTATGACAAAAACCTCTCCATTCAAAGCAAACTATAGACAACATCCAAGAATGGGATTTGAAGGGTGAAAGAAGGGAAAGTACGAAGTGGCAGAAGAGTTTGTAAAGAATATGAGAAAAATACAGGAAGAGGCAAAGACAGCACTAGGGAAAGCCCAGGAAGAAATGAAAAAATACACAGACAGGAGGAGGAGCAGGGGGGAAGAATATCAAGTGGAAGATTGAGTAATGTTAAGCACAAAAGGTCTGAAGTAGCAGATGAAGAGGAGAAGATTAGAGAAGTTAACAGAGCATTTTATAGGCTTTTACAAAATAAAGGGCATTATATCAACTAACTATAGTGGAACTAGTACTACTGAGTACAGTACAAATCCACCTAGTAGTTAAAATCAGTAAGATAGAATTATATAAGGAGCAGGTAGAGGGACAGAAAAGGCTCTCCCCCTTCTGGTAATTGTGGAAGGAGAAGAGGAATTTGAGGTGGAGAAAATACTGAACAAAAGGAAGATACAGGGAAAAGAGAGATACTTAGTACAATGGAAGAGGTATATGGCAAAGACAGATACATGGGAGAGAAAAGAAAAACTAGAAAATGCAAAAGAAGTGATAGAAGAGTTCAAAAGAGAGTACTGGAGGAATAAAAAGGAGGTTAGGCAGCAGGAAAGGGAAGAAGATAAGGAGGAGGAAGTATGGGGTAGGGATCTGCTGGACAAATACATGGCAAAAATGTTGTTTGGATGGGAAGATAAAGAGTATGAAAGAAGAAGAGAAAAGAAATAGGAAAAGACATAAAAAAGATGGAAAAAGGTTGACAGTTCCTTGGGACAAGAAACCTTGAAGGAGGGACTATGTTATGAGGCACCTGAATTATCTAAAATGGAAGGTGTCTTCTATGCTTTTCATCAACTAATCAAAAGGATCCAGGACCATAACAGAGCACAATGTCATTATACTAAAATCAGATAGTCATGTAACTATGGAAGTCTGGCACACAGACCAAGCAGCTGTTGTATAAGTAGTAGGCTAATTCCAAAAAGAACTCCATCAAGTTCTTCTTGTCCTGAACCACATCTTAGAGGTTAAAGTCCATCTAACCCTAGCCTTTACAGGCATGAACTAGCATGTAGTAGTATATATAGTATAAGAATACATTGGGGACTCCTTGTTGAGTTTTCTTGTGATTACCACAAGACTCTTTACAACTTAAGACTACTTAGTGATTTCTTAACCATTTGGGTTAGTGGTTGCCACAACAAGCAAGGATGTCCAAGAAGTGATTAATATGGAATGAATGGAGTTGATTTACACTGGATGAGGATTAGGAGCATAGATAAGGAAGGAGGCATCATCCATGGAGTTGACCAGATGTGGCCAGATCTCATATACAACTCTCTATGAACATATTTCAGCTCCTAGTCATTTACAGTTCAATTAGTGATGTGTAAGCAGCATGTAAGCTGCACTGATTTGAATATATAAATAGATAACATTTGAGTGACTCATTGTGAGTGCTGTGCACCATCACATAGTCAGCTGCGTTGATCATAATTATGAGTATGAATAAGCAGAATACCATGTCCCAACAATTGTTCCTATGTGTGTGATTGTTTGATATCACAAAGCTTCGTGCATCATATGATAACTGCCTTCCTTCACATTGACTCTCACCGCCTTTCCTCCCACTTATCTGATTCCAAGTCTTCCACCAGAAGGACGTGCGGCCTTTTACACCCAGAAAAATGTCGCCTCATGCTAGAGTGTCGAAAATTCTGATACATCCGATCAAGGCGAGTTAATCTGTAGCACGTGGCAGACTCTTTCTCAGCAGTAGCGCCGTTTTTTGAAAAAATGCCTTGTCATGAATGATGATTTACCACTTCTGCGACTTTGTACAGAGCTGCCGCGGGACTTCTGTGCAGTCCGTAAATTATACGACAAAAGGTGTAGAGGTATTGCGACCCAGTCGACTGATCTCACAGCATTCTGACTGTATCGTATCACAGGATGATAGACGATTCTGTATTATTGACGCAGCAACCAAACGTATCATAACAGCACGTGAAGTTCCTAAGGTAGACCGTCAAGATCAGAACTACATCTTCGTCTATAATCTGAGTGGCACACCAGTTGGTTTTAATTTTTCCACAAATTCGAGTCGATGCATCTTCTCCTGATGGTGGATCGCTTGTCGTAAGCCTACCTGAGGATTCAGGGTGTAAGAGTTTCTCTGTTCCACTACGTCCCAGCGAGGAAACCCTGAGTACATGGACAATGTGAGTCGATTTTTGGTCAAGTTGGCACTGCTCTCATACAATTTCTTCTGACAACCTAGGTTGAAGGATATCATTATTTGGCCTGGCTACGATCCCCTAGACGGTTATATCTGCCAATCGCCTGTCAAAGGTGCACCATCACCATCCGAAATTTTGTCCAAGTATATTGGAAAGCCCGTACATCTCACTTACAAAGGCCCTCTACCCCGTGCAGTCGACGCGACATATGATTTTCCCGATTTGAAAGCGGATGCTTTTTTCCAGGACATGTATCCAATGTTACTCTTATCCGAGGAGAGCATGGAAGTAATCAACAAAGAAACCAGACCACTTGTAGGCACGCAAAATATTCACGAAAGGTGGGAGGATGAGAAACTCACAGTCGAACGGTGAGTTGATCTCTTCAGAAATCAGTACGAGCGATGGAAAGACAATGCGCTCAGATACAAAAGAATGGATGGCACTGACAATCGCATTCATCTTTTCAGATTCCGGCCTAACATAGTATTCGAAGGTGGAGGCCCGTTTGCAGAAGACAAGTGGGAAGAAATTTCCATCGGCTCACCGAACGGGCCTACCATTACACTAGTCTCGAAATGTGCTCGTTGCCTGGTAAGTGAAGGTGTTGAGGCCATCAATTTAATGCAAGACCTTAAATGCCCAACAGCTTCCTAACGTCGATCCTGAAACTGGAGTCAGGGATGCAGCGGTACCTTACAAAGTAATCATGAAATTTAGGACTGGGCTAGACCCAGAAAGGAAGATGAAGCCGTGTGTAGGATGCAATGCGGTTCCTGACGCAGATGGCATAGTCAGTGTCGGGGATGCTGTACATGTCAAGAAGTATTTGAAACCAAATGTAAATCCGTGAAACTGTATTTTGGGAGCGCCGAAGCAAGTCGCATCGGGTAAATTCAAATCACTTTTGTTGAAAAATTGTTACAAGTATTTGTTCAAACGGCAATGCGCCCTGAATCAATAACCTGACGAGTGTTGATACTTGGATCAAAGTCTCAATCAAACCCTAATTCATTCAAATACCATGGAAATCAACAAACAATCTCTGTGCTTTATTTTAATGTGTAGTATGAAGTCTATATATAGTATTAGCCAGATATCAAGCTTAGTCTGATATTGTAATCTTTTGGCATAACTAGTTTATTTCTTTTTTCTTTTCTCTTTTCTATTTTCATTTATTTTCTTATTTTGGACTTAGGATTAGGGTTAGGGTGACATTACATGTGACTGTCACAAACCATCACAAGTCACAATCATGTATTACAAAGAACATTGTAGAAGATCCTAGAACAATGATATTATACTATTAGAGTCAAAGATAGTAGACTTAACATTTTTCATTTTCTCTTCTATTTTATTTTTATTTTGTTATTTCATTTTCTGGACTTAGAATTAGGGATTAGTATGATGTCACAAATTGTCACACATATGTCACAAGTCATGGTCACACAATCATGTATCACAAAGAATATTGGAGAAGATTCTGAAACAAATGATGTTATATAGCATGTTTTATATATAATCTTAGAGTAGGTTAAGAAAAGAACCTTGTATAAGGTTTACACAAGAGAACTTGATAGAGAGCTCTGTACAAGATTATCTACCTTATATACTACTAGCTCATGGTCTGTGCTCTACTACTTTAGCCTGCCTTAAGTAATCATGTGTTTGTCTTAAGGTTAATATATATTGTACATGCTATATGATATTATTATACTAGAATCTTCTACATCCTTCTATCATATACCTGTGACAAGTCATGTGACCCACCATGTGACTGTGACATCATGCTAAACCCTAACTCTATATAAAAGAAAGATAAAAGAAGATAGCAAATAAAATTAGAGTCTAATATTCACACTTCTAACAAAATACATGACTCTTAGGACAGGCTAGATTTAGTGTAATACAGACCAACAGTCTAGTATATATAAGATAGACAGTTTTGTACTAAAAACTCTATTAAGTTCTCTTCTTAACTTAACACTTTAAGTCTTAAATTATAATATATATTATATATATTAACCTTAGAACTTATAGAGTAAAGTCAAAAATTGAACCTTATATTAGAGTTAACATAAAAGAACTTAATAGAGTTCCAAGTATAAAATATCTACTTTATATACACTTGGTTGGTAGTCTATACTACACTAAACCTAATCTACTCTAAAGAATATGTATACTACATGTTATTAATATGTAGTATAATATCATTGTTCTAGAACCTTTTATATTCTTCTATAACATATGATTATATAATTATGATTTGTAACTTGTGACCAATGTGTGATAGTCACATGTGACATCATACTAAATCCTAATCTTAAGTCTGAAAAATAAAATAAATAAAAATAAATAGAGTTTACTATTTTTAACTCTGATACTTTTCTTACTTTGAATTATAATATATAAACTGTATCTATACATAAATAGATAACAGTTGAATAACTTATTACAAGTATTCTGATTACTATAAGAGAATTCATTTACTAACAAACTTCTTTGACTTTTATTTAGGGTTTTTATTCACAAACTTCACAAACTCTGGTTTTTCATACTTATTACAACTTAAGACTTAGTAATTAGTCAAAAGAAGAACCTTATATAGTGTTTATACAAGAGCACTTAATAAAGTTTCTAGTATAATATATCTACCTTATATATACTAGACTAATAGTCTATGCTATATAAGTTTTAGCCTACTTAAAAGTTATATATATTATATACTATTAATATGTGATATAATATCATTCTTCTAGAACCTTCTACATTCTTTCTTATGTCACATAATCATATGACTGTGACTTATGACTGTGACCCATGTGACTTGATATATAACATTATGCTAACTTTTAGTCTCAAGTTCACAAAATAAGAAAATAAATAAAAATAAAAATAAAAAATGAAATAAAAATAAATGAAGTTCACTGTCTTCAATTCTAATAATACTCAGAGTTTATATCTACAACCACCAACCACTCTATATATTAGTTCTAATCTAATTCTTAATATTATAGATATCTCCAAGTTGTCTACAGTTATATCAAGTATACTACTCACTTCTTACTTTTCCATACTTCTGTGAATTGCCAACTCTGATAAACTTCATAGTGTTCTACTGATCTTGCACATATTTTTGATCTGCTTTCTTACATTCTAGACTTTTGTAATTTGTACTTTATTACTATTACTAAATTAGTCTCTTTATTCTTAACAGTTTCTAATCACTAAAGTACTATCATTCTATACTTAGATAATTAGATCTCCAGTACATCAGAATAGACTAGATAGTATTCAAAGTAGCTGTCATCTTTAAAAACTTCATCCTATTTTCTTAGAATTTTCTAGAAATAAGTTGTGTAGTTACTTAGTATTATGACTTAAATTCCAAAGCTAGAATAAAAGAGAAACTTGTATTGTTCAACACAAGAGAACTTAGTGGAGTTCCTAGTATAAATAACTCTACTCTATATACCTCTAATATATACTTTGTTACAACCTTAAGCTTGGCTCAGGTTGTAACTTAGACAAGACTTGAGTTGATAAGAGAGAGAATAATCATTTGGTAAAGCATAAGAATATAGATTAGTATCTACAGCTATATATATTTAGAGACTATGAGAAATATATAAGATAAGAACAAGAAAAACATAAAGAGGCCTTAACTACTACATGAGATGTTAATTAATCATATATAAGGAAGATACATAGTGCAGCCAATTATTAAATCATACAGAAAAAACCCCAACATTTATTGTCCATGAGCAAACCATCTGTGAAACATGAGGCATCGATTATAACATACTTTATATCTAGCCTACTCTAAATATTGTAAGTTATGTATATAAGAGTTATCATATTATCCTTCTTAGATGTTACACAATATTATGATCATGACTGTGACATATATGATAGATTTGTGACTGCTATTATGCCTCATCATATTAATGTGACAGTTGTAACAGTCATATGTAATGTTACATTGTTCTTCTTTACTAAGTTTAAGATAAGAAAAGAAATAAGTCTACTATCTTTAATTCTGACATTACCTCTTTTTCAAGATTTCTCTTCTAGAAAAACAGACTTTTACCTCTGCCAATTTCTTTTCAGCTTTCTCAGATATTCCTTTTTGAATTTTCTATCATTCCACCTATATAGTATTTTTGCTATGTATTTCTCTGTTAACTCTCTCTTTCTAAAGTCTCATTCTTCTGCTACTTTCAACTTTTTCTACTTTCTGACTTCTATACTTGTTTTTCTTTCAAAGTCTATTACTACTTCTTTTGCATTCCATAAGTCTTTCTCTTTTTCCTATATATTATATTCTGCTATAAATTCCTTCCAATGCACTAAGTACTTGGTTACTATCCTTATTTGTTTATTTGATATCTTTTTCATCTTCTATTCCTCTTCTCTATTGACTTTTACTGATTTTGGTTTTTCTACTCTCTATTTCTTTACTAGTTCTTTGTATTTTACTACTTGACTTATGTTTACAACCAGATAAATCCTCATTATAGCTAGCAGCTTTAGTTTAATTGCATTGGTAGATGCTATCTCTTTAATAATATATAGACTTACATATTGGTCTACTAGTTTCCTTGCTAGTTACTCTTTGAATACTAAGTCTTTGGTACTTAACATCACCCTGTCATCTTTCTTTCCCTCTTCTATCTCTTTTCTTCTCTTATTTGCTTATCTCTTTATCTTCTCTTGTAATTTTCATAGTACTGCTCCTGTTTTCTCCTGTATTCTTTTCATTCTTTCTGTGAATTCTATTGTCTTCTCCATCTTCCCCTTCCTTCTGATGTCTATTCCTATTCTTAACTCTCTTCTATAGTTTGCTATAAGAGAAGATACCTTTGTTGCCAAGTGAGTTTTATTATTTACTATAAACTCTGCAAATGCTAGCTACTCAGGCCAATTTTTCTGCCTCATCCACAAAAAACTATAGATACTGTTCTAATTTCTAATTCATGTGCTCTGTTTGCTTATTTATTTGTGGGTAAAAGACTGTTAACAACCTTGTCTCAATTCCCAATATCTTGTTCAATTCCTTCATCAACTCTACTACAAACTGTGGTTCTCTGTCTAATATTACACTTTCTGGTAATTTATGTAGTTTCTATACATTATCTTGAAACAACCTAGCTAACAACTCTGCTGATGTCTCTTCTGTTGTTACCACAAAATATGTCATTTTGAACAATTTGTCACATACTACTAAGATTACATCTTTCTCTGTTATCAATGGCAACTTAGTAATAAAGTCTGCCATTAAGTGTGTTCATAGTTTTTCTAGTACTTCATTTGCCATTAATTTTCCTGCTAGTACCTCTGTTCTGTTCTTCATTCTCTAATACACAAGTCACACCTATCTATGTATTTTTCTATATCTCTTGTTACTCTAGGCCACTAATAGTTTCTTGTTACCAACTCTATCATCTCTCATCTATTTCCATGCCCAGCTACCAGTATATCATGGTGTAACCAGATAATTTCTGTCTAGAACTCCTTATTTTTTTGGTATATATACCTTCCCTTCCTTAAGTACTAGTTCTTCTTTCACTCACCACTCTTCATTTCTTAGTATTTTTATCCCAGACTTCTTCATTTCTTTTACTATCCTAACTACCTCATTATCCTTTTCTCTAGCTATTTTTATTTTTCTATTATTTTCATTATTGTTTTCTACCTCCACTTTTCAGTCTGGTCTTCTACTGAGTCTATCTGTCTTTCCTATCTTTGTCTCTGATACATGTTTCAAAGTAAAATCAAATCTTAACAAATATAATATCTATCTTACTTGTCTTTTGTTCAATTTCTATACCTTTATGAGATATTCCAAATTCTTATGGTCTATCCAGACCTTGAACTTGAATTTAGCACCTTTTAGTAAATGTCTCCAGTTTTCTAATCTCTTAATTACCACTAAAATCTTGTCATAGATTTCATAGTTCTTCTTTATCTCATTTAGATATTTTAACAAGTATGCTACTGGCTTTTATTGTCCATTTTTGCATTCCATCAACAAAACTTCCCTTATTGTATAGTCCAACACATTAACTTTTATTCTCATTTTTTTAATGTAAGTCCAGTGCTTTTAACACTAGTTCTTTTGTAAATCTTTTCTTTAACTTTCTAATATCTTCTCTTGTTTTTCTGTCCAATTACACTTCTAGTCCTTCTTCACTAGGTCATATAATAGTTGAGCTATAAATGCAAAATCTTTAATAAACCACCAATAATAATTAGTTAGTGCCAAAAACTTCTGTATATCCTTGACTTCTTGAGAAGTCAGCCAATCCAACATTCCCTTCATCTTTTCTTTCTTTATCTTGATCCTATCTAGTTCTATCACTACTTTAAAGAATCTTACCTCCTTCATCTCTCACTTACACTTTTCTAGTTTTATATATAGGTTATTTCCTGCCAATCTTTTTATCACTTTCTCAACTACTTCATCATGTCCTTCTTTCTTTTGCTTTTACCACCATGATTTTCTCTGCTTTGGCTCTACTACCTTCCATACTTTTTAGAACATCTTGTTATCTTTACTTCTCCTATCTTTCAGTCAATCTCAGAATTGTGATGAGCAAGCCACAGTATTTCCAGAATTACATTCTACTTTAGTCTCTCTATCACATTGATCTCTATTCTTTCCCTATATCTCTTGTAAAATTTCACCTTTACTATATATTCTTCTTTGTTAAAGATAC
>Ga0157368_1000664_pt1 | contig 15880 bp, 17 predicted proteins | sample AttbisABBM3_FD_113146 | JGI IMG/M metagenome (GOLD analysis project Ga0157368, IMG submission 113146) | Fungus gardens microbial communities from leaf cutter ant in Botucatu, State of São Paulo, Brazil - Atta bisphaerica ABBM3 | ecosystem: Host-associated > Fungi > Mycelium > Unclassified ...
ACTCTTTTGTATATATACCTCTATATCTAGGAATTAGACCTTAGACTTAATAACATCATTTATCATCAATCTTTATTATCATTGTCATTATTATTGAACTTCTGAATCACACCTAAACCTCTGAAAGTATACCCAAGATTTAAATATCACAAATAAGTAAGTAATTTATTTTATGATACTTAGTATAGAGTATCTACCATTATATATACTAGAGTAATGGTCTATGTGACACTATTTCCAACCTATCCTAAAGGCCATGTGTATTACATAAGGTTAATATGTTGTAAACATACTATATAACATTATCTGTTTTATTATCTTCTATATTCTTCTATTACATGATAATGTAACTGTAACATGTATAATTATCTTATAACAGATGTTACAATTTTGTCATGCTGTGTGACAGTTGTGACAGTCACATGTAATATCATACTATACTCAATCATCTAAGTTCAAAATAAAGAAAATAGAAATGAAATCTAAAAAAAGAAAGAGAAAGAAAATAAACCTAAGTCTATCATTCATAACTTCAATCCTATGACCTCAACAGCAGAGAAAATACAAGACATAACCAATATAATAGGGGAATTTATTACTATTAAACTCTTAATGTATGTTATATGTTATCTAACTCTGACAATAGCCTATCTTCTGTAGTAGTGTTATTCATTAATCTATCCATTCATAATCTGTCTTCTATGGTAGTATTATTTTATAACTTGTTCTCCATAGTAATGTTATCTCCTGTCCAAACTTCATAAGTACTTGGTCTTCTATAGTAGAGTTCTTTTATCCAACCTCTAAAATCTCTACTTAGGGCTATACTCTGGGATATCTGATTTCTTTTAATATCATACTTGTATATAAGAACTAGTAAATACACTTTATTTTCTATGATCATCAACAACAGTCAAACATTAAACTCTAGTATTTTACAGCAATATAAATATACTTTCTTATCAAAACTTACTTTTGTGGACTCCAGTCATCTTCTAAAGTTATAACTCTGCAATAGACAGATGACACAGTATAAACTACATCTGATACTATAATAGTATAAAATAAGAAGATGAAAGAAATAAAAAAACTACCTAAGAAATATCATCTTGAAAGTAGAAAGTATCTGGATTATCTTGTAGAAAACTGGTAATGTCAATCAATATATTATCTTTAATTGTGCTTCTCTACATAAATATGCATTTATTTATTTCAGAACAAGCATTTTTCTTGTAAGAAAATAAATAATAATGATTTCATATGATTTGTGATAAGTCTGGTAATTTATATACAGAATTAGAATAACATATTTTATCTAAGCTTCTTCTTTAGAATAAAAAGAGATAATAAGTGTTATAAAACATGTACAAACTAGTGTTTGGAAAATAAGGTTTATTAGTAATCAGACTAAGACTCATGAGTCACTACTCCAAGTTTCTTCCATGTAATACATGATATAACATATACTCCTCTACTTGAGCTTACTTATACTATATTAATGAGATTATAATAATAAGGTTGCTGTAAGGGAATTAGTCTTACTTGAGAAGTCATGAGTGTCCAAGAATGCCAGAGTTGTGAATGGTGAACTTGGTTTTTATTTATTTTCTTTCTCCTTTATTTTTCTTTTCTATTTTTTCTTTTATTTTATTCTGGTTTTTACTTTTACTTTTCTTTATTTTAGACTTAGGTAAAGAGTATGATGTGATATCATATGTGATGGTCACACAAGTCACAAAACATAACAGATATGTGATTTATGTCATAGTCACAAGTCACAAGATCATGTGATATAGAGAAGAATGTAGAAGTGTTACGACCTTAAGCTAGAGCTCAGATTGCACTTAGGCAAAGACTTGAGAAAGTGTAAGGGATGAATTGAAGTGGTAAAGTGTAAGGATACAGAAGAGTATCTATGCTATATATGCTAGTAAGACAAGTGACAATGAAGTATACATGAATCCAAGAACATGAAGAGAACACATGGGATACATGCAGGTTAGATCAGGATGTGGCATCTACTACATGAGACGCTGACTGAGATTGCTTCAGCGCAGCTGATCGTTGTCGTCATATCCTTGACCCTTGTTCATGCAGTATCCTTGAGGTATCCTTGAGGTATTGATTATAACAAGAAGATTCTAAAATAGATAACATTATATAACATAACAATAGCATGTTGGCCTTATAGAGTGTATATAGACTTTAGGATAGGTTAGTTATAGTGTGCACATAGACTACAATCTGTAGTATATAAAATAGATTAGTTTGTACTTGGAACTCTATTAAGTTCTTTTATGTTACTCAATATAAGAGTATGCTTGTATCTTATTTCTAAGACTTAAGTCATAATAAGGAACTCCAGATAATATTTGAATAAGATATTCTACTATTACACCACTACCATATATACTATAGTAAGATAGTCCAAGCATATAGTCTATGCACTTGACCAATCAATATCTATAACTATAATTAACTAAATAACTATAGTACTATTGTAATAGACTAGACAATAGGATAAGGTAGAGGCAGTTACCAGTCTATCAGTAGGTAATAATCAGCCTAGAAGTGTAACTAAGCCTCTATAAAGTGGATCTGAACATGCAGTATTGCTAATATTCCCTAACAGTTACTATTCATATTACTGAGTTTTAAGAAATTTCTCTATTTGAACTCAGATGCTTGAAAGTACATTTGTTATTATTATCATATTGTTGTAACTTAAGAGTTATCTAGTAAACTGTAGATAACTGTAAATAACTAAATTAAATAGTTCTGAAACTATCAAATGCAGTTCACACTTGAGAGTAAAAGTCCACAAGTATACTTGAAGTTTATACCAAGTATGGAAACATGTACAAAATGAGTGGAGTAACAGACTTTGCAGAATGACCTTGGCTTTAGCTTATATGCTATGCTATCTGCCTGCTGCAAGATTACAACTTCAGAAAGAGAAACAGAGTTTAAGAGAGTAAATTCTGATAAGAAGTGTCACTGCAAAACACTGGAGTTTAGTGTTTAACTGTTGTTGATTATTAGACTAGAGAATACAATATATCTATCAGTTCTTAGATACAAGCATAATATTAGAAGAACTCTGCTATGAAAGACCAAGTACTTGTGAAGTTTGAACAGGAGATAACATTATTATGGAGAATAAGTTATGAAATAACATTGTCATAGAAAATGGGTTATAAATAGATGGGTTAATGAATAACACCACTATAAAAGATAGACTATTGTTAGAGTTGAAGTTGGCATATAATAAAATTCTCTTCTTAGGACTAAGCCTTTGAAGTCTTATTTAGTTTACTTAGAAAGCCCATGATTATGCCTAAATCAATATAAAAGAGAAAAATTGCTTCTTTTCTCTTACTACCATTGTTAGAATTAAAGATGATGGACTTATTTCTTTTTCATTTCTCTTCTCTTATTTAAGTTTCTCATAGTCATATATAATATCACATTATTCTTCTTTGATTAAGTTCAAAATAAGAATTGAGAAGTATAGAAAAAAACAAGAGAGACTTAAGTATCAAGAGAGAAAAGGAAAAGAAACAAGTTCACTATCTTCAAATCTGATACACATCATAACCTAACTCCCCCTCTACCTCTGATTTGGATATATAAATTCTGAAACAATAGTAAGAAAGCATATAGTAGCAACATGTTAAGAAGCAGAAGTTTCTTATCTATCTGAAAGAGATAGCAAGAGCATAATGAGTCAAGAGAGTGGCCAAAAAGACTAAGCTAGCAGTGAAGACTAGGGCAAGAGAAATAGTTGTATAAAAGCAGCATAAGAAGGAGAAAGCTAAACAAAAGAAGATGTTAGCAAGAAATATTAATGTCATAGAAAGTGTTGAGGTTTCTTTAGTTACAGAGACAAAGCAAAGTAAGGAGGTTATAGAGATTTTCTTGGAAGATGAGACTAATTTACAATCATTGAAAAAATTGAAGAGCAAACAAGTAAAAAAGAGCTATGAAAAGGAGATAATTAAGATAGAGGGTGAAAACTCCTACAAGAGATATGTGCATACAAAACATAAATGTCTAGTATATTACAGTGGGTAAGTAGCAACTACTCTTATTTTTTTACTATTTTTATTAACTTTCTTCTTTTACAGTAAATTTCTAGCTTGTGTGGGATATATTATAATCAAGCAATAGTATATTTTTATACAAGAGAATACTGCTAGTCCCAGAAAGATGGACTTTATATATATAATAGGATTTTAAGTGCTCAGAAAGCTAGTAAATAAGTGTTATAGGATTGGAAAGTCTCTTTTGAGACTTAGTGGAAGGAAGAGCAGAACAGGAATACTATGGAGTTGATTAAGGAAAGTGAAAGAGGAGAGTTTGTGAAGAGACCTAAAGAAGCTAAAAAAATAGTAGTAGTAATAGTAGTATAACTATCTCTTACCTCTTTTTAGAATATTACTACTAAAATAAATTGTTTTTTGTCTGGATTTAACTAAGTGAACTAAGTAATAAAATCAATTAAGATAGTTAGAAGAAAAATAAGACAAGAAAATAAAGATAGAAAAACAAAAGAAAATTCCATAGAAAGTATATAGAGTTAAACTTATAGTAGTATAATCAAGACAAAGAAAGAAACCTAGGCTTAGTGGGATATGCATAATAGAAATTAGCAACCAAGTCCACAGTATTATAGTATGTTTAGACTCTTATAGTTTATTTTGATTTTCTTTTTTTAATTTATTTTCCTTGATCTGATTTTTCTTTTATTTCTTTTATTTCTTAGATAATGAAGAGGTATATTACCATGGTTAATAAAACATCATATAATATAATATCATAAGCTAAAAAAGACTAAAAGAAATAATAACAAGATATATATCTATAGCATGTTTATATCATAATATATATATGGTATACTCATAATTATATAAATATTAGAATAAGGTTATCTTATCAGAGTTAAAAACAATATATTCTATTTATTTTCATTATATTTCTCACTTTATTTTCTTTTCCATTCATTTTCCTATTTTTAGAACTTAGGGTTAAGAGTTAGTATAATATTACATATAACTATCATAACTATCATATACTATAACAAAAGATGTCACACATCAAGTTACATGGATCACAGTCACACAATCACATGATATATAGAAGAATATAGAAGGTTTTAAAAAATGATATTATACTATATGTTAACAGTATATAATACATATGATCTTTAAGATAGACTAGAATTTGTGTAGTATAGACTATGAGTCTAGCAAATATAAGTAGATGTATTGTACTAGGAACTATATTAGAACTCAATATCTCTTCTTGAGATCATCTAACTTAGAATCTTCTCTATTTCTTTACTTACTCTCTTATCATCCTCAGTAGGAAGCAACACTACTCTTTTGTCAAGAAGAATTACTAGGCTCTAGGTATAAGAAGTATACTAGCTAGGTAGGAAAAACTCAGCTGTTCAAATTGTGTTAAAGCCTACTGACACTTTTTAGATATATTATCTTTTATAGACATGCTAAATAGTATTTTCATATAAGAGCTCTGTGCTGCAAGATCTCTTTGTGACCTGTTCATGTAGGAGAACAGCAGTGATTCTTCAGATATTATTTAGAGTAGAATAACCTTCTTAGGTTAAGATAGTTTACAACTTTATTGGAGTAGTAGTCAGTAATTAGGTAGTTAGTAGAAAGTATAAGGTGAGACTTAAAGAGGGCTCACTAACACTTACAGAGATTGAGTTCAGTTCAGAGTATAGGTCCAAGGAAGAAGCCAGCACTGGCTCTACCCTACCCCTTTACACATTATCATTACCTATACTTCTACCACTCTCATTATCACCAACACCAATCAATTCTCTCTCCTTTTGTTACAACAACATGAGTCAATATGGCTTAATTTACTATGAACAAATTATTAGGCAGTGTTAAAAGTAGATGGCAGCAATATAGGCATAGATCTAGGTATTGTTGGCAAAAGTAGTAGGAGGAGAAAAAGCAGCAGTAGCTCTTAGACCCAATACAAGGTCAAATATAGAAGTAGCTAAGCCACAAACATTCAATAGGGAGACAAGTAAGGTTTTGGAGTTTTTTATAGTATACAAGTTGTACATTACAATGAAGATAGGAGATATGTCAGTAGAAAAGCAGGTACAATAGATGTTTTCATATATATAGGAAGGATTAGCAGATATTTAGAAGAAGAATATTATAGAGGATTTAGAAAGTGGAAGTCTGAGCTATACAGCAGTAGGGCAGTTTTTAACTGATTTAAAGAAAGAATTTGGTAGGGAAGATGGCAAGATAATGAAGGTTGCAGAGTTGAAAAAAATAAAGTAGAAGAGTAGAACAATAGCAAAGTTTGTGTAGAAGTTCAGAAGAGCAGTGAGAAATAGTGAATATAAGAGAAGGCAATTAATAGAAGAACTCAAATGAAAAATGAATGAGGTCATAAGATAAGAACTGATGGAATTAGAATGCCCTTCTAAGAGTGATAAATTTGAATAGACATTAGAGCAAAAACAAAAGAGAAGAAGAGAGACTGAGAGGAAAAAGAGAGAAAGACTATAAATCTGGTACTAAGGATAAACACTAAAGAGACAAACAAACAACAGTTGCCACAGCCCCAAGTTTGGCTAAGAAAGCAGAAAATCTAACAGTGAGTGATAGTAGAGCTTGCTTTAGTGGAGAAAGTGGAGAGAATGAATGTGGTTGTAGTATATTTACAATAGTAGGTAGAATTCATGCCAAGATGTAACTCATATGCCATGGATGTAGATTAAGAGAGGAATTGTTATAGTTATGGGGGATTTGGATATATAACAAGAAATTGTAAGAATCAAGGAATAGTGGGACAAGTAAAAAGGCTTGAATATAGGGATAATAATAATGCTACAAAAAACTTCAATGGGAAGGAGAGCCTAATAGTCCTTAATTAGGCTTTTGTAACTACAATAGGTCTGCAATACTTAGTAGAGTAACAGAAAAAATATCTTGCTACAACCTAGACAATAGAGATATGTAGAGAAAAGTGATAGTAAAAATAGTGTTGGAAAGAATTGATACTTAGAAAGGGGTAACAGTAGAAGCATTGTTGGATAGTAGAGCAATGAAGCTAGTCATGAGTTCATAGTTCACTAGGAAGCAGGGGTTTAAGCTAAAGAAAATTGAAAGACCTATATATATAGATGGTTTTTTTGACAAGAACCTATTAAGAATATGGTGAAAGTGAATATTTATTACCAAAAATATAGGGAGAAGACAGAAATTAATATGATCAGTAGACAAAAGTAGAGTGTAATTTTGGGAATGCCATGGCTAGCTTGCTACAATTCCGAGATTGATTGGAGAACAGGAGAAATGAAGATGATAAGGTGCCTAGAAGGGTATTGTAAGCAGTAGAGACTGAAGCAGAGAAAGTTAAAGTGGCAGAAACAGAAGGAGGAAGAGAAAAAGGAAGAAGAAAGAAGAAAAAACCAAAAAAGATGATGATGATGGAGGTGAAGAAGGTGGCAAAAGAATAGAAAATTTAGAATGAAAAGAAAGAAGCAGCCAAATCCAAAGTTAGTTCCTCAAAGATTCCACAAGTGGATTTATGTCTTTGGAAAGAAAGCAAGTGAGAAAATGCTGATGAAGAAGGTATGGGATCATGCAATTGAGCTAAAGGAAGAATTAAAGAACAATTGAGGAAAGAGTATATCAAACTCTCAAAGTTGCCTCAAATGGCACTGGTGTTTTTCATAGAAAAGAAAGATAGTAAGAAATATATGGTATAGGACTATCAGTACTTGAATGAATGAACTATTAAGAATAATTATCCTTTACTGTTAATTTCAGATATTGTAAAAAATATTGGCACTAAAAAGTATTTACTAAGTTGGACTTATAATGGGGTTATAAATAAAGGAGGAGAACAAGTAAAAGACAGTGCTTACAACTCTAGAAGGGTTTTTTGAACCAACTGTAATATTCTTTGGACTTACAAACTCTCCAGCAATGTTCCAAACAATGACAAATAGAATCCTATGGGATTTGATCAACACTGGGAAGATAGCAAGCTTTATTGATGATATTATAGTAGAAATAAAAAAAGAAGAAGGACATAATGAAGTAGTAAAAGAAGTAGTGAAAAAGTTGGCAGAAAATGATCTGTACATGAAACCAGAGAAGTGTAAGTAGAAGGTGAGAAAAGTAGGGTTTTTGGGAGTGGTAATTGGACCTGAGGGGATTTAGATAAAGGAAGAAAAGGTGAAAGAAGTATTGGATTGGCTGACCCTAAAGAGAGTTAAGAATATACAGAAGTTTTTAGGACTAGCCAATTATTACCAGCAGTTCATTAAAGATTTTGCATCTATAGCTAGACTATTATATGACCTAATGAAAAAGAATCAAAAGTGGGATTGGATGGAAAAGCAAGAGAAGGCATTCAAGAAGCTGAAGAAGAGATTCACAAAAAAACTAGTGTTAGCAGTACTGAACTTGGACAAAAAAATGAGGATAGAAGTAAATATGTTAGACTATACAATAGCAGGGGTTTTATCTATAGAATGTGAGGATGGACAATGGAGATCCATAGTGTATCTCTCAAAATCTCTCAATGAGACAGAGAGGAACTATAAGATCCATGATAAGGAAATGTTGGTGGTAATTAGAAAATTGGAGAATTGAAGGTACTTGTTAGAGGGTACAAAATTCAAGTTCAAGATCTGGACAGATCACAAAAATTTAGAATACTTTATGAAAGCATAGAAGTTAAACAGAAGACAAGCTCAATAGGTGTTGTATTTGTCAAAATCTGACTTCATCTTAAAACATGTACTAAAAACAAAAATGGGAAAGATGGATGGACTCAGTAGAAGACTAGACTGAAAAGTAGGAGTAGAAAAAGATAACAAAAATCAAAAACTAATTAGAGAAGAATGGATTTGTAGCTTAGCAGGAGTAGTAATAGAAAGATCTAAAGTAAATATACTAGAAAAAACAAAAATAATTAGGAAAAAGAATAAAGAGATAGTTAGAGTAGTAGAAGAGATAAAGAAGGCAGAAGTAAAAGTATTGAGAGGTAATGAATGGCAGGTGGAAGGAGATTTGATATTGAAGAAGAAAAAAGTGTATGTGCTGAAAGGTGAGAAGTTAAGAGTAGAGATAATCCAGTTACACCATGATATACTGGCAGCTAGACATGAAAGAAGATAAAAGAAAATGGAGTTAGTAATAAGGAATTATTGGTGGCCAGAAATAATGAAAGATGTAGAGAAATATATAGATAGATGTGACATATGTCAGAGAATAAAAAATTATACAGAGGTACTAGTAGGAAAGTTGATAGCAAACAAAGTTTCAAAAAAACCATAGACATATTTAACAGTTAACTTCATCACTAAGTTGCTGTTAGTAGCTAGGAAAGATGCAATCTTAGTAATCTGTAATATGTTGTCAAAAATGACACATTTTATAATAACAACAAAAGGAATATTGGTGAAAGGGTTGGCATGATCATTTAGGAATAATGTGTGGAAGCTACATGGATTGCTGGAGAGTGTAATATTAGACAAGGGACCACAGTTTGCAGAAAAGTTGACTAAGAACCTAAATAAAATGTTGGGAATTGAAATGAAGTTGTTGACACCTTTTATTTACAAACAGATAGAAAAACTGAACAAATTAATTAGGAGTTAGAACAATATCTCTGATTCTTTATAGACCATAGACAGCAGAATGGCCAGCAATAGCAGAGTTTACAGTGAACAACAAGACACATTTAGTAACTAAAGTGTCTCTATTTATAGCAGGTTATGGTAGAGAAATGAGAATGAAAGCAGATACTAGCAAAAAGAGAAAAGTAAAGAAAGCAATGAAGTTTGCAGAAAGAATAAAGAGAATACAAGAGAAAGTGGGAGTAGTATTAAGAAAAGCTCAAGAGGAGATAAAGAGATAAGTAGATAGGAGAAGAAAAGAAGTTAAGGAGTGGAAAAAAGGAGATAAGGTGATGCTGAGTATGAAAGATTTAGTATTTAAGCAAAGACTAGCAAGAAAGCTAGTAAATTGATATATCAATCTATATATCATTGATAAGGGAATTTTTACCAATGCAATCAAACTATGATTGCTAACTTCAATGAGGATTCATCCAGTTGTGAATGTTAGCTGAGTAGCACAGTATAGAAAACAAGTAGAGGAGTAGAAAGTGGAAAAAATAAAATTAGTAGAAATAGATAGAGTTGAAGAATAGAAGGTAGAAAAAATACTAAATAAGAGAAAAGTGAGGGGAGTTATGAAGTATTTAGTACAATGGAAGGAGTTTATGGCAGAACATGATATATGGAAGAAGGAAGAAGATTTAGAAAATGCAAAAAAAGTAATAGCAGAATTTAAGAAAAGAATAGATACAAAAGTGAAAAGACAAAAAAGGCTAGATATGACAGATAAAAGAGATTTTAGAAGAGGGAGTTGCCAGGAAAATATATAGTGAAGATGTTATATAGATAAGATGACAGAAAACTCAAAGAACAGTATCTAAGAAAGTATAAGAGAAACTGGTAAAAATAGAAGTCAGTTTCTCTGGAGGAGAAACCTTGAAGAGGGATAATATTAGAGTTGAAGATGATAGACTCTATTTATTTTATTTTATTTCTTACTTTATTTTCTTTTCCATTTATTTTCTTATTTTTAGAACTCAGAGTTAAAGATTAGTATGATATCATATATAATTGTCATAATTATCATATATCATGACAAAAAATATTACATATCAAGTCACATTGGTCACAGTCACAAGTCACAGTCACACAATTATGTGACACATAAAAGAATATAGAAGTTTCTAGAAGAATAATATCATATTATATGTCAATAGTATATAATACATATAGCTTTTAGAGTAAGCTAGAATTTATGTAGTATAGACTATTAGTCTAGCATATATAAGATAGATTAGATACACTGTACTAGAAACTCTATTAAGTTCTCTTGTGTTAACCCTAATATAATGTTCTTTTCTTGACTTTATTCTATTAGTCTTAAATTATAACATATTTATTGTTAGCACAGATTATATACTATTAGTATAAATAGGGTAGCAATATATTAGAAACTCCTTGTTAAGTTCTCTTGTAATTCCCATAAGACTCTTGCTCTATAAGACTACTTAGTATACTATTAACTATCTTAGTTGGTGGTTACTATAACAGTAGAACTCAATCTACTCTCAGAGACACTACATCTTGTGGTCTCCTTACTCTTACTCTTTATTCACCCTTGACATGTGATTAGTATGGTTAATTGCCACAAACTTTATATAGCTAGACCTTAGGCTTAAGAGGTAGGTAGTAAGCTGTCATAAATAGTGTTGACCAGGCCCTAACTGTTAGGAAAAGACCAGCTACTAAACCAGTTATGTTAAAAGTGTATAATATCAAGCTTAGCTTTGATATCTGGCTGGTTCTATATATGTACTTTATACTGTACTCTTGACAGTATCTATCTTTCAAAGCATATAGTCCCCACATGGAAGTTATATGAATAGCTGCACCCAAGGATTATACTATGTATCATAGTCTCAGAGCCTTGCTAGTTTTTATAGAGTTTCTCAAGAACTTAATAAACTCTGCTTCACAGAATGTCCATTCTAATGAAGATGTACAGCTAAGCAATTGGTACTGTCTCTAGTAACACTCCTAACCACATCATGCTTCCATACTAACAACTGTCTATTTAAAGGTAAAAGTTTTACTAGAAGTTGAACCACCAACTGCTTAGAAGCTTGATATTATGTTAGGAACATACCAGCTACTAAAAGTACACAATGTCAAACACAATGTCAAGCTTAGCTTTGACATCTGGCTAGTACTATATATGTACTTCATACTGTACTCCTGACACAAACCAATATTCAGATGTACTCATTATTGAAGTGGGCAATACTGTGTAGTATACTTGTTTTTTTCAAGTAGTAGCCTTGTGTTTAAGGTCTATTGTAATCTTTCCATGCAGAGAAATAGTGTTATCCAGGAAGGAAACATATAGAGTAGAGATTTTCTTCATAAAGATAATAGCTAGTGTTTTTAGAGCAGTAGTTAGTAGAGTAGTAGATAGATAGTCAGTAGATAGTGTGAGGTCAGATAAGAAGAATACCAGCTAGCACTTATAAAAAAACTTGTTGGAATATCATTTGAGTTGTTGGACATCATAACAATAGGAATATTTGACAAAATAATGGAGAGATATTAGATTTGCAAAAACAATTAATTGCATTGGAAATGGAAGAGACAAAGAAAATAAGATGAAGAGAGCTACAAAGAAAATGGTTGAGGCAGGAGTACAAAGAAAGAGTAAAGAAGTAGAGAAGAGAGTAGAAAAAAGCAGAAGAAAATAAAGAATTGAAGCAGAGTGAAGGAGAGTGGAAGAAATGAGAATAGAGAAGGAGAGAGAAATGGAGAGAGAATGGAAACAACAGGAGGTGTAGGAAAGAAGGAGAGAAAGAAACAAAGGGATAAAAATATAGGAAAAAAATATTTTATTTGCAGAAGTTTTGGGCATATTGCCTGTTATTGTAGAAATATGAGGGATATTAAGGAGAATAGAAGAGCAGAAGTTGGAAGACCAAAATTTCAGCCCTCAAACAATAAATTTGAAGTTTTGACAAGTAGAGTAATGAATACAGATATTTCTAATAAAGAGAAAGAGAAGAAGAAGAAACTGTTGAGAGAAGTAATAGTTAAGATAGGATTGAAGCAGAAAGATAAAGAAGAGGAAATTACTGTAGAAGCATTACTAGATGGTGGAGCAATAGGACTAGTGATAATTTCAGAGCTTGCAAGAAAGAACAAGTTTAAGAAGAAGAAGCTGGAGAGGCCAATATATATAAGAAATATAGATGGTATCTTTAATCATGAAGGACTGATTGAGTATATAGTGAAGGTGGAATTATTTTATAGAAGATATAAGGAGAGGAAAAAAAATAGAATGTGATACTGGGGATACCATGGCTAGCATGTTATAACTCTGAGATTGATTGAAAGACTAGAGAGATGAAGATAATGAGATGTTCAGATAAATATAGGAAATAGTGGAAGACAAAGCAGACAAAACCAGAATGGCAGAAGTAGAAGAAAAAGGAACAGAACAATGAGGAGAACAATGAGAAAAGAAGAAAGAGTTTGGGAAATTGACAGTAGAAGAGGACATGGAGATAGTGAGAATAATAGAGGAGAAATAGGAAGAGGAGGAAGACTTAATAGAGATTAGGATGGTGAAGAAAATGGTTCCTAAAAGGTTCTACAAGTATTTAAAGATATTTGAGAAGAAAGAGTCAGAGTGAATGCCAACAAGGAAGCTATAGTATTATACTATAGATCTCAGAGAAGGATTTATTCCAAAAAAGATGAAGATATACCTATTGTTTAGAATAGAAAGAGAGGAAGTATAGAAGTTCTTGAAAGATTAGTTGAGGAAGGGTTATGTTTGACTATCAAAATCACCACAGATGTCACTAGTGTTCTTTGTGCCAAAGAAGGATGGGAAGAAGAGAATGGTATAGGACTATCAATATTTAAATAGTTGGATAATTAGGAACAATTATCCATTGTTACTGATTTCAGATTTGATAAATAACATAAAAAAGAAAAAGAAGTTTACAAAGATAGACTTGAGGTAGGAGTATAATAATGTAAGGATTAAGGAAGGTGATGAGTGGAAAGTAACATTCTCAACACTAAAGAGTGTCTATGAGCCAATAGTAATATTCTTTGAACTTACAAATTCACTGGCAACTTTTCATGCTATAATAATGACTTGCTGAGGGATATAATAAAAGTAGGAGATGTAGTAGCATTTATTGATAATGTGATGGTAAAAATAGAGATAGAGGAGGGACATAACAACATTGTGAAAGAAGTATTGAGAAGAATAGTGGAGAACTATTTGTTTGTAAAACCAGAAAAAAATGTGTAGAAGGTTAGAGAAGTTGGATTTTTAATAAAACTAGATAGAGTGAACATAGAGAAGGAAAAAGTATAAGAAGTATTAAATTGGCCAGTATCAAGGAGTATAAAAGATATGCAGAAGTTTTTGGGATTAGCAAATTATTATAGACAGTTTGTTAAGAACTTTACAAGGATAGCAAAATCCCTCCATGAGATAGCAAGAAAATATGTAAAGTACAATTGATGAAAGAGACAGCAAAAGGTATTTGAGGAGTTGAAGAAGAAATTTATAACAGAATCAGTCTTGGTAATCCCAGACTTAGATAAGGAGATGAGAGGAGAAGTAGATGCATTAGATTCTGCTATGGGAGAAGTATTATTGATAAAGTATGAAGATGAGAAGTAGAAACCAATAGCTTATATTTTGAAGTTGTTAAATAAAGCTAAAAGAAATTATGAAATTCACAATAAAGAAATATTAGTGATTATTTTGTCAGAATTGTGAATGATAGACTCAATTATATTTTATTTCTCTTTTATTTTATTTTATTTTGGAGTTTCTTTCTTTTTATTATTATTATTAAGTTGGAACTTAGACAAAAGTGTAATGTAATGTCACAGGGTTGTCACACATGTCATAGTCATGATCACACAATCAGAAAAGATTATAGAAGGTCCTAGAACAGATGACATTATATAATATGCAAGCAATATGTTGGCCTTATGGTAAGCACATATACTTTAGGATAGGTTAGTTATAGTGTGTACAAAAACCACAGTCTGTGGTATATAAGGTAGACTAGTTTGTACTTGGAACTCTATTGAGTTTTTATATTACTCAGTACAAAAGTAGTCTTTCATCTTTACTTAAAGACTTAAGTCATAACATATTTGGTGTTTAGAAGCATAAAGATATTTCTTAGAAGAAGCCAAGAATCAGTTCAAAATTTAGACAGATCACAAAAACTTGGAGTACTTTATGAAAGCTCAGAAGTTGAATCAAAAACAGGCTAAATAGACCTTGTATTTGTCAAGATTTGATTTTACCTTGAAATATATGGCTGGTGAAAGTATGAGACAAGCAGATAGTTTGAGTAGGAAAGCAGATTGGATAGAAGATGTAAAAAGAGATAATGAAAACCAAGTAATGTTGAAGAAAGAATAGTTGGAAATTAGAGTGATAGAAAAGAGACAGTTATTGATTGAAGAAGTAAAAGAAGAAATCATAGGAAAAATTAAAAAATCAAAAGTAAAAGTGGTAGAAGAGATAAAGAAGACAGGGATAAAAGTGTTGAGAAACAATGAGTGGCAAATTGAAGATGAGCTAGTATTAAAAGAAGAGAAGGTGTACATTCTGAAGGATAAGAGTTTGAGGTTGGAGATTATCTAGCTATATCATGATATGTCAATAGCAAAATATGAAGAACAGTAGAAAATAATAGAATTGGTCACTAGAAATTATTGGTGGCCAGAAGTTACAAAAGAGATGAAACAATATGTGGAAGAATGTAATCAGTGTCAAAGAATGAAGAATAAAGTAAAGATGCCAGTAAAAAAACTAAGACTAAACACAGTTCTAGAAAAACTATAGCAACATATGTCAGTGGACTTTATTACAAAGTTACTAAAATCAAGAGATCATGATTCAATTTTGGTAGTATGTGATAGATTTTTGAAAATATTGCATTTTATAGTGATGACAGAAAAAATAATAGCAGAAGGGTTGGTAATGTTGTAGCAACCACTTATCACAATGACAAATGATCACACAAGTGAGTAAATCTTAAAGGTGGATATAATGTGGGTAGTTCACAAGAGAACTCAACAAAAAGTCTCTTCTTAATTAGAGTCCTATATATACAAAGTCCTCATGGTCTGTGCTACTAATAATTAACCCTACCCTTATGTCCATGCTCCTTCCTCATATTCACCTCAAGGCCACTATGTTGTATACATGTGCCCTGACAT
>Ga0157368_1000667_pt1 | contig 15853 bp, 20 predicted proteins | sample AttbisABBM3_FD_113146 | JGI IMG/M metagenome (GOLD analysis project Ga0157368, IMG submission 113146) | Fungus gardens microbial communities from leaf cutter ant in Botucatu, State of São Paulo, Brazil - Atta bisphaerica ABBM3 | ecosystem: Host-associated > Fungi > Mycelium > Unclassified ...
AAAACCCTTTTGTCAGGTTGCGTCGCAACCAGACGATGAGTGGTCAATTGTTAATCGATCACGTCAGATTTTACGTCACCTGAACAAAGTTACTGGCGCTAAGCACACAGAGGCGCAGTCTTCGATGGGTCACATCAAATCCCGGCTGAAAGATGCATTTACGGTGGAAGAGCTTTGCCTGGTGGTGGATTACAAACACGCCCACTGGGAAGGCACTGAGGAATACCAGTACATGCGGCCCAAAACTTTGTTCATCCCCGGCAACCTGCCTGGCTATCTCCAGTCAGCGACCAAATGGGATAAGGCCGGTCGCCCGCCGCGCTCTGAATGGAATGCCCTTAAGCGCAACATGCAGCGGGATATCACTGTCATTCCACAGCCTGACAGCTCAGTGCCTCACGGCTTTCGCGGTTAACGGGAGAAAATCATGATCAACCACGAATCAAAAATTCTTCAACTGATTACCCGCAATGGCCCGCTGAAGGTCCGTGAACTCTGCAAGCTCATGGGCCTGCATGAGACGTCAGTGAAGCGATTTATCAAACCTTTGTTCACCAAGGGGATTCTGAAGCGGGCAAGTGACTGGAGTTACTCGATCAACACCGCCCCGTTACCGGTTGAGAGCGAGAGATACAGCTCCAAGGCGAAGCAGGCCGCCGAACTGGAGAGTAAAGGTTTCTGGCTGCGTGCAGCACAGGTATGGCGCGAAGCAATGCTGGTGGCGAAGTTCGATGCATCTCGCAATGAAGCCAAAGAGAACTGTGACCGCTGTGCCGTCAGGGGCTCTTTCAATTGTGGCAGCTACGGCGGACTTGATACAGGCCGTATTGGCGAAAGCTTCCTGAGTGAGGATCGCCAATGAAAGCGCACCTGAAGAGTCACTACGAGCGAAATGAGATTTTCTACCGGGCCATTCCCACTGCAGTAGTGATGATTGCCGCCCTGATTATTGTCCTGACATGGGAGCTGACCACAGCATGAGTACTTTAGCGCGCATTTACGACGACAAGAAAAACAGCGAAACCGATATCACCACCCGCAAAACCTACCTGCTGGGCGTCGATGAGCTGTATGTCGAAACTAATTACAACATCCGTGAGATCGACCAGACCCATGTCGAGGAGTTCCGCGATGCCTTTATCGCTGGTGAGCATGTGCCTCCGCTGGCTGTTAAGGTCACTGAGAAGGGCATTAAGATCATCGACGGCCATCACCGCTATTACGGTGCGAAGCTGGCACAGGAAGCAGGCTATACGCTGCGCCTTGAGTGTAAAGACTTCGTGGGCAACGAAGCTGATAGCGTCGCGTTCATGGTTACCAGCAGTCAGGGCCGCGCCCTGTTACCGCTGGAACGTGCAGCAGCATACCAGCGCCTCATTAATCAGGGTTTGGAACCCGGCGAGATTGCGGCAAAGGTGAAGCGTTCGATCACCGATGTTGAGCAACACCTTCAGTTGCTGACCGTTGGTGAACCATTGATTGAGATGGTGAAGTCTGGGGAAGTGGCCGCGACTACAGCAGTGGCCCTGCAGCGCGAGCATGGTGTGAAAGCCTCTACTGTTGCTCAGGAGCAAATGCAGAAGGCCAAAGCGGCGGGTAAGAAGAAGCTGACCAAGACCGACGCGATGCCGCAGTTCAGCGCAGCACAGGCGCGGAAGTTGGCAGAGCTGATTGCTAAACACTGTCAGACAGAGTTGTGCGATGAGACAGCTCGCATTACGCTGAAATTTGAGACTGACCTTCAGGCGGCGGAGCTAATGGATATTGTGCTAATCGCCAAAGAGCACTACGGCGCCACACAATCAGTTAGCGAACAACCGGTAACGGCTGAACCAAAGCCCGAAGCGGGTGATGACCTGCCGCTGCTGAAACACGAAATACTGGAGCAGAGTGGCGTTGAAGTATGGGCCTGCGTTATTGCTGCGTTCAAAATGAAAGCTGAGTACACCTACAGCGAATCCAAATGGGCGCATACCTGGGCGGCAGACTCCGTTGAGAATCCCACTTGCGTGACAGTTCCGGCAGAGACGATTACGAGTGCAGTGCGCCTCATCAAGCAGCACCAGAACGATCTTGAACTGAAGTTGTGGCTTTCAGAGCAGCACGATGATTCAGAAATGGTAACAGAGCAACTGATGCGCTTCTCAGCAGTGTTGTCTGAAGTTCGCCAGGACAAGCCATGCCCTGTTCAGGAGTTTATCGCGCTGGTGGAGCAAACCAACCGTGATTGCTGGTCAAACATCCGCATGCTGCGTCAGGCAGTTCATGAAGTGGCCGGGCAGATGACAATTCCGGATGTTGGAGAGAGCGCGGCATGAAGTTAACTCTCCCGTTCCCGCCAAGCGTTAACACGTACTGGCGTAACACCAGAAAGGGAGTATTGATCAGCGCCTCCGGGCGCTGTTTCCGCTCCAACGCTTTGGCGTGCGTCATGGAACAACTAAAGCGTCGTCCAGCGCCGATTACAGTGAACGTAGAGGTAAGCATGCTGCTCGTCCCGCCAGACAAGCGACAGCGCGATCTTGATAACTAATCCTAGGAAACCTTTGATAGTATTACACATGCGGGTATTTAGGCATATGGAAGCTTAATGAAGCTAATTACCGTTATGTGAGAAAATCAAGTTAAGTGTGACGAAGCTAAGGTTATCATTAAATATTTCACATCGGTAAAATATTAATCTGGACATTCTTTTATTATAGAAGCTATTCTAATAAAAAAGATGATGATATTTTAAATATACTAGATGATGCGTGGGTTTCACGATGACATAAACAGTCAGCAGCTTGCAAGTGTGTGAGGTTGTTAAAATCCAACCAGCTTAGTAGATTGGATTTCGCAGTCTAGCAGTGCTTCACTTTTAAATGTAACTTATAGGTAGTTTTCAAAAAAGAAGGTCTCCATATGCCATTAAATAGCTCTTATTTCACAGGGGTTGAAGTTTACGATAATCTAAAAATTAGTGAGTATGCATCTGATGTTCTTACTAATTTGTGTAAATGGGCTGAAGAAAGCCATAAGGTTAAGAGGGAGATAAAATTCACGATTCGTGAAAATTCATACAATTTAAATGCAGGTTTTAATTACGAAAAAAATACTGTTGTGATAAATTATGCTTTAATTCAAGAGATATATCGCAATTGCATGCTTTTTCCTCTTTATAAATCTGAGATGAGTGATATCGATGAGCTAGAAAGTTATGTTGCCTACCTAAGGTATCAATTCAGAAGCAGAGTGTTGTTTCATGTTGAGAATGGAGTTCCAAGAATTAAAAGGCATTATGCTTCAGATTTTTCCAAGGAAAAAACAAAGGAAGCTATTGAAAAATATAATGAGGTTTTGAAAGAAAAACCATTCTTGCAAGAAAGTTTTGAGGAAAATAATACTTTAGCTAGATTTATCATGTTTGAGTTAACTTTAACATTCTTATTTTTTCACGAGATTTCTCATCACTTTCAAAGTCATGACCTTATTAAAAGTAATTTTAATGCAGATGCCATTGAAGAAAAGAACAAACAACAACAAGCACGTGAGATCCTTGCTGACCTACAGGCTATGGATCTAACATTTGCATACATTACAAGAAAGAATAAATTCATTGATTCCGGTAATGCATATTTTCTTCATTGTGGGTTAAATGTGTTATTTCTTATCTTGCATCATAATAATAACGGCTTATATTCTGAAAGAATACACTCTTTGGGTAATCACCCGAATCCTGTGTTAAGAGCTCAATTTATACGTTGCGCCTTTATAGCTATTTTTATTAATCATCAAAAAGATCCTACAACAGATATTGTGGGGCACGAGATTTTAGGTTTGACTGTTCTAGCTTTAAAGGCGCTGTTCTGTGCAGATATTTACTGGTGTCTGTTGCTAGGTAAAGAGGAAAGTGATGAAAGATCAGTCTTTATGGATCAATCATCAGACTCACATTATAATGAGTTATATAAAGAGATGGTTTCTTTAATAAATTACATTGAGTTGCAGCATAAATTTGTAATGCATTCAAAAAAGAATATAGATTATGAAATGGAGCTTCTTAACCAAAAGGTTTTTGATGAGTTCATTAGCCAGATCCGAAATACTCCAAATGTCTTCTAACCGCGTTTCCATCCTAAAATAAAGGATAACATCAATGAAACCTTTGCGTTAAATACAGCTAATTTTTTCAGTGGGGAAGTTATTATAAAAATCGAATGTCCAGAAGGGTTGTTTAAAATAACAATAGATATTTTTAATTATTATTTGTTGCTCGGCATCAAATTAGATAGATTAAAAGTAGCTATAATGGATAAAAGGAATATTGTGGAATGAATTTCAATGGCATTTTAGTATAGATGCTTAAGGCATAGAACAGATGCTTACTGTATAGGTCGGGCCCTTTTACTTGCAGGTGATGGGGCGGGGCCATTTAAAAATGATGTTCCAGTGTGTGGAGAGAAAAACATGCTTAACCAGATTTCTGGTGGCTTAGTGCCATCACGTCCTTTCAATGCCATTCCCGGCATCAACAGCGCTGAGATCGCCCGTATGGTCGATAAGCGTTATGACAACGTGCGCCGCACTATCGCAACGCTCATTCAGAATGGTGTTATCACCTCCCCTCAAATTGAGGTTGTCGAAGAAATCAATAATTTACAACTTCCGGTTCAGCGTCAGGTGTATGTTTTCTCCGGTGAAAAGGGCAAGCGAGACAGTATTATCGTTGTCGCCCAGCTCTCCCCTGAGTTCACTGCCCGACTTGTTGACCGCTGGCAGGAGCTTGAAAGTAACCAGCCCGTTAAAATTCCACAGACATTTGCCGAAGCACTTCGCCTGGCCGCTGAGATGGAGGAAGAGAAAGAGCGCCTGCAGATTCAGCTTACTGAAGCCGCGCCAAAGGTCGCTTTCGTGGACCGTTATGTTACGGCTTCAGGTTCAATGACATTCCGCCAGGTGTCAAAACTTCTTGAAGCCAAAGAGCCTGAATCACGACTGTTCCTGATTGAGAGCCGGATCATGTACCGACTCAGTGGTGTGCTGACACCCTATAGTCAGCACATCGAAGCGGGGCGGTTTGAAGTCAGAACTGGCACCACTACCGATTCCAACTATGCGTTCAGTCAGTCCCGCTTCACCGCTAAGGGCGTTCAGTGGATTGGTGGGCTATGGACGGCGCATAAAGCTGCTGGTAGTGCTGAGTGAGAGCTTTACTTACACCAGAGGTAGCACCGCGCACAGGTATTGTCCTGCTCAAACCTGGTCCTGAGCTGTTAAGGCTCTTTCAGGGCAGGGTGGTAATCAGCACGCCGACACTGGATATGGCAGACATGCCATCAGGCCGCCTGAATGACGGCACACAGCCTTTACTCGATGAGCCCTCACTCATTCCTTTCTTCAGTCATGAACGCGTGGTTAAAGCCGCTGGTGGGCTGAATGCGCTGGCATCCTTCGTCCAGTCTTTCAGCTGTTGCCAGTGGGAGCAGCCCGGAACGTGGCATCATCATGAGTTTACTGTGTCAGAAACTGAAAACGGCCTGGTGTCTCTATGCTACAGCCACGATAATGAGTTCAGGGAAAATGGTGTACCCGGTAAGGTTGAGAGCATCGCAAAGAGCAACACCGCTCTCTGGATAATCCGGGCCGCGTGCCACCAGCTGGCATTACCAGTGGATCACCTTCTGACCCTTCCGGAGCTGTGCTGGTGGGCGACCCTGAATGATGTAATTGACCTAATACCGGAGGCACCAGCCCGGCGCGTTCTGCGAATGCCGAAAGAGCCTGTCCTGGCTGGCGAGCTGAAAGAGGCTTGCATTGTTCCGGCGCGACCTGCCCGCGAGGTGATTCAGGACGCAGCCCTGGTCGTCAAAAAGATAATCAGCCTTCGTGCCGACCCGGAATCACCGGAATCTTTCATGAGACGGCCCAAGCGTAAGCGCTGGGAGAATGAGAAATACACACGATGGGTTAAGTCACAGAGCTGCGCATGTTGCGGCAGGCAGGCTGACGATCCTCATCACATCATTGGACACGGACAGGGGGGAATGGGAACCAAGGCGCATGATTTATTCGTGATACCGCTATGCAGAGCGCATCACGATGAACTGCACCGGGATATGAAAGCGTTTGAAGCGAAGTACGGCAGCCAGATTGAGCTGCTGTTCAGGTTCCTCGATCACGCGATTGCAGTCGGAGTGATTGGGACAGACAAAAAATAAAGTGTGTGGAGAGGATTAAACATGCGTGACATGTCACAGGTATTAGAGCGTTGGGCGGGATGGGCTAAATCAGACAGCAGCGGTGTCGATTACTCTGCAATCGCAGCTGGATTTAAAGGGCTGCTGCCGCAAAAATCAAAGTTAACGCTTACATGTAGCGATGGAGACGGGCTGATTATTGAAGGTTGCCTGTCACGGCTTAAAGCTAAGCGCCCGGATGAGCATGCGATCATTGTGCTTCATTACTTTTTCAATATCTCAAAGCGCACCCTGGCTAAGCAGGCAAAGCGTGATGAAAAGATAGTTAGAATTGAAATTCAGATGGCCGAAGGCTTTATTGAGGGATGCTTGGCAATGCTCGATGTGCGGCTTGATATGGACGACGAACTGACGCCGAAAAAAAATATTAAAAAACCTCTAACGCGGTCCGCATTTTCCTTAGTAATCTGATAAGGTCGATTATCAAGCAGTGCAGCTTATCTGCTAAAAATCAGTTCCAAATGTGGATGTCAAACGCCTCGGGCCTCACCAGCCTGGAGGCGTTTTTTGTTTAAAATATCCCGTGCAAAAGATAGAAACTTTTTATTTTCTACAGAGTATACAAAATTAACCCTGTTGCCGACGGGCAAGGCTATTACCGCTATAGCGTCAGGGTTCCTATTCAAAGAGGTCGCCAGAGAGCGGCCTTTTTTCGTTCTTGCGCACGCCAATCAGTCTCCACACACACTTTTGACACCGTGGCGTTGCGCAATTTTCTTCTGACTACCGACTGCACCGCCCGTAATTACGGAGGTGATATGAGTATCGATATGAGCAAACTGGCTTCAGGCGCAGCTTATGGCGCATCTGCCGGGACGATCGCCAATGGTCTGCTGACCCGGTTGAGTCCCGATGAATGGAGTGCTGTAGGCGTCCTGGCCGGTATTCTGGTCGCGCTGTTCACGCTCGGCATCAACTGGTACTACAAGCGCAAGGCCACCCTGGCGCAAATCAAAGCTCTTCAGCGCTGGCCCACAGCACCAGACATCAACGAGGAATAACCCATGGCTATGTCAAACAGCCTGCGCAATAAGCTTATTGCTGTCGCGGGTGGCGGAGCTATGGCTATCGCTACGGTATTCCTCGGCGGAAAGGATGGGGTAGAAGGGCGGGTATATGAGCCTTACAAAGATGTGGCTGGCGTCTGGACCGTCTGCGACGGTCACACCGGCACCGATATCATCAAAGGCAAGAAGTACACCGACCGCGAATGCGATCGCCTGATGTGGAATGACCTGCAGCCAGTAAAGAAGGCGGTTGATGGGATGGTCAAAATTCCACTGGGTGAATATCAGCGTGCCGCGCTGTACAGCTTCACCTACAACGTTGGCTCCAGCGCATTCTCCAAGTCGACTCTGTTAAAGCGCCTGAACTCAGGTGATGTTGATGGAGCCTGCGAAGAACTACGCCGCTGGGTGTATGCCGGTGGCATGAAGTGGCGGGGACTGATGAACCGGCGAGACATGGAACGCTCATTGTGTCTGGCGGAGAGTGTCGATGACCTTAAAGGCTAAGCTGCTACTGGCGTTAGCGCTGCTGATTATCGTTGCTATTGCCACCTCGACGGCGTTTGCGCTCTACTACCGCGGCAATGCCATTGACTACAAGGCGCAGCGTGACACCGCAACCGGTAATCTCAAGCTGGCGAATGACACCATCACCGATATGCAGACACGCCAGCGTGATGTGGCCGCACTCGATGAGAAATACACGAAGGAGCTAGATGATGCGAATACTGAAAATGACAGGCTTCGCGCTAAGCTGGCTGCTGGTAGCCGGGTGCGGGTCGCAGGTGAATGTAAATCGCAATCCACCGCATCCGGCAGCGTGGGCAATGCAGAAACCGTCGAACTCTCTTCAGGTGCTGGATCAAACGTTCTCGATATCCGAGCCGGAATTATTAGCGACCAAGCCAAAGTGAGATATCTCCAGCAATACATCAATGAACAGTGCCTTAAATGATCTTTTTCATGGAATAATATTGCCCACTCAACGGCGTGGAGCAAAGGTATGGAAGCTGTATTGATCGCAACAAATCTGGTATTGCTGATGGTCTTAGTTGTAGGATTCTTTATTGGTAAAACATGGCTTAAAAACACTGTTCAGTATGCTGTAAAGCATGATTATGACGTAATGCTAGCAAGCATTCAGGACGCGTATACAAAGGCAAATGAAGACCAAAAAAGACATCATGAGATAAGGATGAAATCAGCTCTAATCGCAGAATTAATGGCTGAGTGGATGAGTAACCCGCAGGATATGAAGAAGTTAAGGCAACTTACAAATGAAGCTTTCCTGTGGCTCCCCGCTGACCTTGCTACTGAGCTTTCTTTAGTATTGTCTCATAGCGAAAATGCAATAGATCAACGTGAGTTTTTTAGTCGGGTCAGAAAGCATTTGCTTGGCAGCGACGACGCGCTTGAGCCTTACAAATTTATTACCTTTGGTCTTTCTGCATTCGAGATATCTGAGATAGCGCGTATGAATATAGAAGCTCATACTTTAGTGACTTTTCCTGAAAGCTCATACAAGGATAAACCTTTGAACAAAGGGGCAACTTCCGAAAAGTGATAGCGGTTAGTCACGCAGTGTAGGGTTATGACATCTTGACTATAATTCAGTCTCACACATGGAGAACTGAAAATGACTGATAGAGAAATAGCCCTTGAGCAGGCATTGATTGCCGTATTAGCAGCAGCAAAATCGTCAAGTGTTGATATTGATGAGTTAGTGAAAAATGCGCGCTCGGTCGTGTTGGATAGCGCGCATAGTTGCAATATAGTTGATGACAAAAATATCAGAGTTACCTCTTGCGAAGAGCTGGATTCAGCTGCTAGTAAAGTTTAATTAACAATTAAGTAAGTAAACCGCCTCAGGGCGGTTTTTTATTGGAGAAAATATGTCCGAGCCACGCATTTACAACAGTCGCTGGGACAAAGCCAGACTGTCATTCCTGAAATCTCATCCCCTCTGCGTCATGTGCCAAAGGCAGGGCATGGCAGTGGCAGCTGCTGTAGTTGACCACATTAAGCCACATCGGCTGAAGGAGGCGATCAACGGCGGCAAACAGGACGAGATAGCTAAGGCTCAGAAGCTCTTCTGGGACAAGACCAACTGGCAACCCCTCTGTAAGCAGCATCATGACTCTACTAAGCAGCGTGAAGAGAAGCGTGGTCACGTGATTGGATGCGATGAGAACGGGCTGCCGCTCGATCTACAGTCACACTGGTATAAAAGTATAAATCCCTGAGTCAGGACGAAGAGTTTGCATACAATCATTAATTTCCAATATGTTATGAATTCATTTTAACTGTTTGGATATGAATTTATGTTGCAGCGTGGAGAAGCCTCAGCAGTAATGACTAAGCTCGTTAATGACTCCTCGGGGTATTTGGCGGCTTATGCAGCGTTAGCTTCAGTGGCTTACTTGATCCATAAAAAGGGAAATTTTTTGTCCTCAAACATTTTTACAATATTGGGGATGCTCTGTGGTGTTATTCTCTTTTTTTACTGGATAGGACATGTGGTATCTCTTTGTGAAGGCCTACGCGATAAGCATCAGAGATCTAAGTCAGCGATGTTTCATACATCAGTAATATTGTTCACTTTTTTATTAGGTTATCCAGGAATTATAGCGGTAACCATTTGGACTGTATTTTATTCAATCAAATAAGCAGGGGTGGGGTGGGTTAAGAGTTCAGAGGTAATCGACCTCCTGACCGCCCGCCCCCCTCTTTATGCACAACCGCGAAATGAAAAGTTTTTTTCTGGGAGGTTTTTATGGCCGGTAGACGACCAAAACCGACCCACCTTAAAGTCGTCACCGGCAATCCGGGCAAGCGAAAACTCAACGACAAAGAACCTTCACCCGCAAAAGAAATCCCAAGCCCGCCGTCACATCTCACCGACTGGGGGAAGGTGGCGTGGGGAAAACTGACCGTTCTACTTGATGGAATGGGCGTGCTGACCGTCGCCGACGTTCTCGCGCTGGAAAGGCTCTGCGATATCTACGCTGATATTCTTCAGCTGCGGATCACAATTGCTGATGAGGGCAGAACCTATACGGTCCAGACTGAAGGTGGATTTCTGATAAAGGCCAATCCGGCTGTTTCAATGCTGGCTGATGCAGACCGGCGGTTTAAAAGTTACCTGGTAGAGTTCGGCCTGACTCCGGCTGCCCGGTCAAAGGTGAACGTGAATGGTGGAGAAAAAGAAGAAGACCCGCTCAACCAGTTCTTTGGTTGACCCGGCGACGCAATATGCAATGGACGTTACCAGCGGCGCGATTATTGCCGGGCCAGACATCCGCGCGGCATGCGCCCGACACCTCCGTGATCTGGAAGAGGGTCCGAAGCGTGGACTGTTCTGGGATGTTGAAGCCGTAACGCGCGTTGCTAATTTCTTCGCTCAGGTTCTGAAGCTCAACGGCGGTGAGCATGAGGGAAAGCCTTTCATCCTGCTGCCGTGGCAGTGTTTCATCGTTGGCTCCCTGTTCGGCTGGAAGGCGGAGGACGGCACGCGTCGCTTTCGCATGAGTTACATCGAGTCCGGTAAGGGGTCGGGTAAGTCGCCACTGGCGGGCGGTGTTGGTCTTTACCTGCTGATGGCGGATAAAGAGCCACGCGCTGAAGTGTACGCTGCGGCCACGAAAAAAGACCAGGCGATGATCCTGTTCCGCGATGCGGTAACGATGGTCGATCAGTCGCCCGCGCTTGCGCAGCGCATTACGAAATCCGGCACAGGGCTGAACGTATGGAACCTTGCGTTCCTGCAGACGGGCTCTTTCTTCAAGCCGATCAGTTCCGATGACGGTCAGTCAGGACCGCGCCCGCATGGCGCACTGATTGACGAAGTGCATGAGCACAAAACGAATGCCGTTGTTGAGATGATGCGTGCCGGTACTAAAGGCCGCCGTCAGGCGCTGATGTTCCTCATCACCAACAGCGGCCATGATAAAACCAGCGTCTGTTATGAGTACCATGAGTACGGGCGCAAGGTTGCTGCCGGTGATCTGGAGGATGACAGCTTTTTCAGCTTCATCTGTTCACTGGATGAGGGCGATGACCCGTTTAAGGATGAAACCTGCTGGGGTAAGGCTAACCCGTCGCTGGGTCAGACCTTCACGGATAAATATCTGCGGGAGCAGGTGACGCAGGCGCGCGGCATGCCGTCGAAAGAAAGCATCGTCCGCCGCCTGAACTTCTGCCAGTGGGTGGAAGCGTCCGATCCGTGGATTGACAGCGATACCTGGATGAACTGCGAACAGGACTTCGATCCCGAGGATTTGGCAGGTGAGGAGTGCTATGGCGGGCTGGACCTGTCTGGCTCCCGGGACCTTACGGCGCTGGCGCTTTACTTTCCGAAATCCAAAAAGCTTTTAGTTGAGTTCTGGACGCCGAAAGATTCGCTGCTTGAGCGCGCCAAAACTGACCACGTTCCTTATGACGCCTGGCTGCGTAACGGCTTTATTCACGCGCCGCCAGGTAAAGCGGTCAACTATGGATTTGTCGCGGTGCGTATCGGTGAACTGGCGGCCAGATACGATATTAAGTGCATCGCGTTTGACCAGTACCGTATTAAATATCTGGAGCCCGAGCTGGAAAGCGAGTCTGTGAGCGTTGACCTTGTTCCGCATGGTCAGGGATTTTACAAGGCTCAGGAGTCCGGGCTGTGGATGCCGCGCTCTATCGAGCTGTTTGAGGAGCATCTTAATAACCGGGTGCTAACTATCCGGCCCAATCCCTGCCTGCGCTGGAATGCCGCCTGTGCGGTACTTGAGGCTGACCAGAAGGACAACCGCATATTTGCCAAAAAGAAAAGTACCGGCCGCATCGATGGCGTGGTGGCTTCGGCTATGGCGATCGGCGCAGCAGAGGATGCGGTGCTGGTGGATAGCGGCGATCCTGATGACTTTTTTGATGACCCGATCATGGTAGGTATCTGATGAAGGAAAAAAAACAGCCGGGTCGCATCAAGAGCGCGATTGTTAACTGGCTCGGTGAGTCGATAGGACTCAATGATGCTGCGTTCTGGCAGGAGTGGTACGGCGCAAGCAGCAGCGGAAAGGTAGTGACAGCAGAGAAAGCGCTCGCGTTAGCCTCAGTCTGGGCCTGTGTGCGCCTGCTGAGCGAGTCAGTCTCAACCCTGCCAATGAAGGTATACGAGCGTGCCTCTGACGGCTCCCGCAAGCTGGCGCTCAATCATCCTGCTTATCAGCTGCTGTGCCGCCGTCCGAACAGCGAAATGACGCCATCGCGCTTTATGCTGATGGTTGTTGCCAGCATCTGCCTGCGCGGTAACGCCTACGTTGAGAAAAAGATGATCGGTCAGAAGCTGGTTTCTCTGGTGCCGCTGCTTCCTCAGAGCATGAAGGTGGAGCGTCTCGACAGCGGGGAGCTGCAATATACTTACACAGAGAAGGGCGTTCCGCGCATCATTCCGGTTAAAAACATGATGCACATCCGGGGGTTTGGTCTGGATGGCGTGTGCGGAATGATGCCGATGCGCACCGGGCGCGACGTGTTTGGTGCAGCGATGGCGGTTGAAGAGTCAGCCGCAAAAATTTTTGAAAACGGCATTCAGACCTCAGGCTTCTTTCTTTCAAAGAACCTGCTGACCAAAGAGCAGCGTCAGAAGAACCGCGAAAACCTCAACCGGTTCGTTGGTTCAAAAAACGCCGGTAAGGTGATGGTCCTTGAGGGCGACATGTCCTATCAGGGCATTACCCTTAACCCTGAAGATGCTCAGATGCTGGAGTCACGATCGTTCAGCATTGAGGAAATCTGCCGCTGGTTCCGCGTGCCGCCGTTTATGGTCGGTCACGTTGATAAGCAGAGCAGCTGGGCTTCGAGCGTTGAAGGCATGAACCTGCTGTTCCTGACGAATACGCTGCGCCCGATGCTGGTGAACATTGAGCAGGAGATATCACGCTGTCTGCTGAATGGTGATGAAGACCTGTTTGCTGAGTTCTCCGTTGAAGGTCTGCTTCGTGCCGATAGCGCCGGACGCTCCGCTTATTACACCACCGCGCTGCAGAACGGCTGGATGTCCCGTAATGATGTGCGCCGCCTGGAGAATCTGCCGCCGATTGAAGGTGGTGATATCTACACCGTGCAGTTGAACCTGACCCCGCTTGAAGACCTGCGCAAAAACAGTCAGGCGGTAAACGCTAAGCTGCTGCGCGAAGTCCACGATGCCGTTTTCCCGGACATTCCTTTAGAACAATCACCGCTTAAACAGGCGGCTTAGGAGCAACCCCAATGACAGTAAAAAGTCTTCCGGCAGCGCCGGAGGGGCGGCCTTTTGCGCGCGAAAATCGCGATTTGCCGTCCTCCGCAATGGAGCGCTGGAACGGCGGTATAAAAGCCGCAAAGAGTGATGACAACAGCATTTCCGTGTTCGACGTCATTGGTGCTGACTGGTACGGCGACGGCGTTACCGCCAGCCGCATCGCAGCGGCACTGCGCGCAATCGGCGGTGCTGATGTGACTGTGAACATCAATTCGCCGGGCGGCGATATGTTCGAAGGCCTGGCAATTTATAACCTGCTGCGCGAGTACGAGGGAAAAGTCACCGTCAAGGTACTGGGCCTCGCTGCTTCTGCTGCGTCGATCATCGCAATGGCCGGTGACGAGGTTCAGATTGGCCGCGGTGCCTTCCTGATGATCCATAACTGCTGGGTGTATGCGATGGGCAACCGTCACGACCTGCAGCAGATTGCGGCGGACATGGTGCCTTTCGACAAGGCGATGAACGACATCTATGGCGCACGCACCGGTCTGGATGCTGCCACCATCGACGCGATGATGGATGCTGAAACATACATCGGCGGCAGTGATGCGGTTGAAAAAGGTTTTGCAGATCGCCTGCTGGCGGCAGATGAAATCACTGACGGTGACGACAGCCCTGCAGCCGCGCTGCGCAAGCTGGATGCTTTGCTGGCTAAAACCGACACCCCGCGCTCCGAGCGCCGAAAACTTCTTAAAGCATTAACCGGCGGCAAGCCAGGCGCTGCTGCCACCCCTGAAGGTATGCCGGGCGCTACCGACGAAATTAACCCTGAAAATATGGCACAACTTAAAAACGCGCTGGCCGCGTTCGGCAAATAAGGATTAACAATGTCTGAAGTAAATGAAGTTCTGAAACAGGTTACTGCCAGCATCAACGAAGCCAGCGGCAAGTTCAACGCGAAGGCTGAAGAAGCGCTGGCCGAGGCAAAAAAATCAGGTTCGCTGTCAACAGAAACCAAAGCAGCAGTCGATAAGATGGCGAGTGAACTTAACGCCATGCGTGAAGCAGAGAAAACGCTGAAGGCGGCGCTGGGTGATCTGGAGCAGCACGTTGCGCAGATGCCGCTGGCAAATGCGAAAAACGTCATCGAAACCGTGGGTGGTCAGGTAGTTTCCTCCGAAGCGCTGAAAGCGTTCTCAGCCAGCATTGAAGGCAATAAGCGCCTGAGTATTCCCGTTAAGGCGGCCCTGCTGTCCGTCAACGTGCCGGGACAGATTGTAGCGCCTGACCGCCTGCCGGGCATCGATCAGCAGCCTAAACAGCGCCTGTTTATCCGCGACCTGATTGCGCCGGGCCGTACTGAGTCCAATACCATCTACTGGGTTCAGCAGACCGGCTTTACCAATAAGGCTGCGACCGTCGCTGAGAACACCACCAAGCCGTACAGCGATATTACCTTTGCGGAAAAAATCACGCCGGTTCGCACCATTGCGCACCTGTTCAAAGCCGCCAAGCAGATTCTGGACGATATGCCGCAGCTGCAGTCCACGATTGACGCAGAGCTGCGATACGGCCTGAAGTATGTTGAAGAGCAGGAGATTCTGTTCGGTGACGGCACCGGCACGCACCTGAACGGCATCGTTCCGCAGGCATCTGCATACGCCGCTGCTTTCAGCGTGGCGAATCAGAGCGGTATCGACGACCTGCGACTGGCTATGCTGCAGGCGCAGCTGGCACGCTTCCCGGCCTCCGGTCATGTTCTGCACTTCATCGACTGGGCGAAGATCGAGCTGACTAAAGATACGCTGGGCCGCTACATTCTGGCGAACCCGGCAGCGCTGACCGGTCCTACCCTGTGGGGTCTGCCGGTTGTCGCGACCGAAGCGGCTGCGTTCCAGGGTAAATTCCTGACCGGCGCATTCAATGCCGGTGCGCAGATTTTCGACCGCGAAGATGCCAACGTGGTCATCTCCACCGAAAACGCCGACGACTTTGAGAAAAACATGATCTCAATCCGTTGTGAAGAGCGTCTGGCGCTGGCCGTTAAGCGTCCTGAAGCGTTCGTTTACGGTTCCTTTACCGCACCTGCTGCAGCTGCGTAACAGCAACGGCGGCCTCCGGGCCGCCTTTCCGGGAGTTATATATGAAACTGCTTCTGATTAAACCGAACTACTTCGGCGGCACGGTCGTTTCTGAAGGCAACACCATTGAGACCGACGAGCAGCATGGTCGTGAGTTGATTAAAAAAGGCTATGCAGAACTGGTTGAAGACGGTACTGCTGCTCTGCCAGAGCCAGAGCCAGAGCCAGAGCCAGAGCCAGAGCCAGAGCCAGAGCCAGAGCCAGAGCCAGAGCCAGAGCCAGAGCAAGAGCCAGAGCCAGAGC
>Ga0157368_1000668_pt1 | contig 15841 bp, 12 predicted proteins | sample AttbisABBM3_FD_113146 | JGI IMG/M metagenome (GOLD analysis project Ga0157368, IMG submission 113146) | Fungus gardens microbial communities from leaf cutter ant in Botucatu, State of São Paulo, Brazil - Atta bisphaerica ABBM3 | ecosystem: Host-associated > Fungi > Mycelium > Unclassified ...
ACGTTGACGTACCCGCTTCCCGACGTATAATCCGTGCCATCTCCATGCGCCCTTAGCTCAGCTGGATAGAGCACCGGCCTTCTAAGCCGTAGGTCACAGGTTCGAATCCTGTAGGGCGTGCCATCCCCTCTTCTCCTATTGTCTCCTCAAGTCTACAAAAACCTACCAAACCCGTGCTAACACTGGTTACTTCATCCAGCGTTGTATCTGTTTGTCTATTGAAAGCTACAACCGATTGGGGGCATCATAGGGGGCATTGTCACGTTCAACGGATCTCGATGCCCCCATATGAAGCTAAATGCTCGTCAAATCGACTCTGCTAAGCCGAAAGAGAAAGCCTATAAACTGGCTGATGGAGCTGGCTTGTATCTCGAGATTTTCCCCAGCGGCAGCAAAAGCTGGAGGCTAAAGTACCGCTTTGCAGGGAAGGAAAAGCGCGTGGTGTTCGGGCTTTACCCTGCTATATCTCTCGCAGAAGCGAGGGGAAAGCGCGAAGAGGCCAAAAAGATACTGGCTGCGGGGGGAGATCCAGGCCTTGCCAAACAAGAAGCCAAGCAGGCCAAAATCCTCGCCATCAACAACAGTTTTGAATCACTGGCGCAGGAGTGGCACGAACACAAACGACCTAACTGGTCCCAAGGCTACGCAGACGACATCCTTGAATATTTACGCAAAGATGTTTTTCCCGCGCTGGGCAAACGACCTATTGCAGAGATTAAAGTGGCTGAGATGTTAGCCGTGCTGCGTAAGATGGAGCAGCGAGGCGTGCTGGATAAGCTAAAGAAAACTCGTCAGGCGTGTCGGCAGATTTTTACCTATGCGATCATCACCGGCAGGGCAGAGCATAATCCAGTAACCGATCTCGCAGGGGCATTGAAAGCGCCTAAGCAAAAGCATTTTCCACATCTCTTAACTCATGAGATTGGAGGTTTCTTACGTGCGTTAAGTGGCTACAGTGGCAGCCGCATCACACACCACGCAACACACTTGCTTATGCTCACTGGTACCCGAACCATCGAGCTACGAGCCGCTGAGTGGCGTGAGTTCGATTTGAAGAAGGGAACCTGGCAGATCCCTGCTGAACGGATGAAAATGCGGCGACCGCACGTTGTGCCGCTATCAAGTCAGGCGCTTTCACTGCTTGAAGAGATGCACGAGCTTAGCGGAAGGGGCAAATATGTTTTCCCTGGACGAAATCATGCGGGTAAGCCCATGAGCGAAGCGAGTATTAATCAGGTGATAAAGCGTATTGGTTTCGACGGGAAAGCAACAGGACACGGTTTCCGCCACACGATGAGCACAATTTTGCACGAACAGGGCTATAACACCGCCTGGATTGAAACTCAGCTAGCGCATGCAGATAAAAACACAATTCGCGGGACTTATAACCATGCTCAGTACCTCGATGGACGGCGCGAGATGCTCCAATGGTATGCCGATTATCTCGGTACGCTGCGTGACAATGCTTGATAGCAATGAGGAATAAGATATGACAGCACCTAAAGTAACTATCTACTTCTCAGATGAATTTATGCATGTGCAGTTAGAAGGGAAAGAGCGCTTGAATATCCCACTGCAAAATTTCCCGAGATTGCTGAACGGTACACCTGAGCAGCGGAATCAGTGGGGGCTGTCTGGATCGGGACCTGGAATTCATTGGGATGAGCTAGACGAAGATATTTATATTCCTTCTCTGTATGAGGGAAGGAATAGGGATCAAACAACTGGAAGCAAGTAGGACCAAAGGTCGATTATCGGATTCTATTTGCTGCTTATACTACGAAGTATCACTTGGTTCCATATTTAAGAGTGCGTTTCTATAAAACCACTTGAATAACATAAAGTTAAATTAGCCTGACAGGATAAAAATGACAAGCCTTCAACAACGAGCAGAATTACACCGTCAAATCTGGGCAATTGCCAACAATGTTCGCGGATCGGTCGATGGATGGGATTTCAAACAATACGTTCTTGGCGCACTGTTCTATCGCTTTATCAGCGAAAACTTTTCCAGTTACATTGAAGCCGGTGATGACAGCGTCAACTATGCCTTGCTTGATGACAGCATCATTACCGATGACATCAAAGATGATGCCATCAAAACTAAAGGCTATTTTATTTACCCGAGCCAGTTGTTCTGCAATGTCGCTGCAAAAGCGAACACTAATGACAGATTGAACGCTGATTTAAACAGCATATTTGTCGCCATTGAAAGCTCAGCCTATGGCTATCCTTCTGAGGCCGACATCAAAGGCCTGTTTGCTGACTTTGACACCACCAGTAACCGCCTGGGTAACACCGTTAAAGATAAAAACAGCCGCCTCGCTGCTGTGCTGAAAGGCGTTGAAGGCTTAAAGCTGGGTGACTTTGATGCGCACCAGATTGACCTGTTTGGGGATGCCTATGAGTTTCTGATATCAAACTACGCGGCGAATGCCGGGAAGTCAGGCGGAGAGTTCTTTACGCCACAGCATGTATCAAAGTTGATTGCACAGTTGGCGATGCACGGTCAGACTCATGTTAATAAAATTTATGACCCAGCAGCAGGCTCGGGCTCGCTGCTGCTACAGGCGAAAAAGCATTTTGATAATCACATCATCGAAGAAGGCTTTTTCGGGCAGGAGATTAACCATACGACTTTTAACCTTGCACGTATGAATATGTTCTTGCACAACATCAACTACGACAAATTTGACATCAAGCTGGGGAATACGCTGACTGAGCCGCATTTCGGCGATGAGAAACCCTTTGATGCAATTGTCTCCAACCCCCCTTACTCAGTGAAATGGATTGGCAGTGATGACCCGACGCTAATTAATGATGAGCGCTTTGCTCCGGCAGGCGTGTTGGCGCCGAAATCAAAAGCGGATTTTGCTTTTGTGCTACATGCGCTGAACTATCTTTCTCCCAAAGGCCGCGCAGCAATTGTTTGCTTCCCGGGGATTTTCTACCGTGGCGGTGCTGAACAAAAAATTCGTCAGTATCTAGTCGATAACAACTACGTTGAAACGGTGATTTCACTTGCGCCTAACCTGTTCTTTGGCACCACTATTGCCGTTAATATTCTGGTGCTGTCAAAACATAAGACCGATACCAGCGTGCAGTTTATTGATGCCAGCGGGCTGTTTAAAAAAGAGACGAATAACAACATTCTTACCGATGCACACATAGCACAGATTATGCAGGTGTTTGACAGCAAGGAAGACGCTGACCATCTGGCGAAATCAGTACCGTTTGAAATAGTTGCCAAAGACTATAACCTGTCTGTCACCAGCTATGTGGAAGCAAAAGACACCCGTGAAATCGTCGATATCACCGAGCTGAATGCCGAACTGAAAATCACCGTCAGCAAAATTGACCAGTTGCGTAAAGACATCGATGCGATTGTGGCTGAAATCGAAGGTAGCGAGGCACAGGCATGAGCGATCTGGGCTATCTGGAGAAACTGCTGGAAGGGGTTGATGTTGAGTGGAAGAGGCTGGGCGATGTTGTAAACATGCGTGCTGGTCAACATATTTCAGCAAGTAAAATCACGGGTGAAGCCAGCAGTGCACATCCATACCCATGTTTTGGTGGAAACGGTATTCGAGGCTTTGTTGCCAAAAATAGCCATAATGGTAGGCATTTGCTAATCGGCCGTCAGGGTGCATTATGCGGAAATGTACAGCGAACAAGTGGACAGTTCTATGCGACAGAACATGCGGTCGTTGTTACTCCAAGTGATTACATTAATGTTGATTGGGCGTTTCACTTGCTGACACTCATGAATTTAAATCAGTATGCATCAAAATCTGCTCAGCCTGGATTAGCTGTCGGAAAAATAGAAAGTTTGAAAATTCCAATCCCTTGCCCTTCCAATCCCGAAAAGTCGCTCGCCATCCAGTCTGAAATTGTTCGGATTCTGGATAGCTTTACTGCCCTTACCGCTGAGCTTACCGCTGAGCTTACCGCTGAGCTTACCGCACGTAAAAAACAGTACAACTACTATCGCGACCAGTTGCTGGGTTTTGAAGAGGGCGAAGCTGAGTGGAAGACTCTAGGTGACATTGGTGATGTAAGAATGTGCAAGCGCATCCTTAAGAGCGAGACTCAGCCTGAAGGGGAAGTGCCATTCTATAAAATTGGCACGTTTGGAAAGAAAGCGGATGCGTTTATTTCTAGGGATGTATTTGAGGCTTACAAAAATAAGTATTCCTTTCCAAGGAAAGGCGATGTTCTAATTTCCGCGTCAGGGACTATAGGACGCGCAGTTATCTATGACGGAAAGCCTGCTTATTTTCAAGATAGTAACATTGTCTGGCTAGAAAACAACGAAAGTATAGTTACTAATAAGTATCTCTGGCACTTCTATAAAATCGCCAAGTGGGCTGTTTCGGAAGGTGGAACAATAGACAGACTCTATAACGACAACATTAGGAAAACGAAGATTATCGTACCGTACCCGAGTGATTCTAATAAATCGCTCGCGGAGCAAAACCGTGTGGTTGCTATCCTCGACAAATTCGATGCCCTGACCAACTCAATCACCGAGGGGCTCCCTCGAGAAATCGAGTTGCGCCAAAAACAGTACGAATACTATCGCGATTTGCTTTTCAACTTCCCGAAACCTGATGCCGTCAGTCAGTAACTGCCATGCGATAATCACCCGGTCGGCGTTTGCTGGCCGTACCATACTTAACCACATTTATCGGCCGGTAGTTTCTGCATCTTTAGATGCCGGTCTTTACCATACAGCACACAGGATGCGTGATGACTCAACAAACCCACACTCTTGCTGAATCGAATAAATTTATTGTCCTCGATAAGTACTCTAAAGCTTGGGAAACAGTTGACAGCTATCAGAGTGAATCAGACCTCGAGCGTGAACTGATTCTGGATCTACGGAATCAGGGATATGAGTTTCTTTCTTTCACCTCGCAGTCACTGATGCTGGCGAATATCCGTACACAGCTCCAAGCGCTTAATGGCGTAATGTTTAATGACAGTGAATGGCGACGTTTCTGTGAGAGCTATCTGGACAGCCCGAGTGACACTAGCTTGGATAAGACCCGTAAAGTTCATATCGATTACATCTGTGACTTCACCTTTGATAACGGACAACTTGAAAACATTTACCTGATTGATAAGAAGAATCTCGTTCGTAATAAGGTACAGATTATCCAGCAGTTTGAGCAGACCGGATCACACGCAAATCGCTATGACGTCACCATCCTGGTCAATGGACTGCCGCTGGTTCAGGTAGAGCTGAAAAAACGTGGCGTGGCGATTCGGGAGGCCTTTAACCAAATACACCGTTACAGCAAAGAAAGTTTTAACAGCGACAACTCACTTTTCAGGTATCTTCAGCTGTTTGTGATTTCTAACGGCACCGATACTCGCTACTTTGCTAACACCACGAAGCGCGACAAAAACAGTTTCGATTTCACAATGAACTGGGCGAAGTCCGATAATACGCTGATTAAAGACCTGAAGGATTTTACTGCCACCTTTTTCCAAAAGCATACCCTGCTACACATCCTGTTTAACTACAGTGTGTTTGACAGCAGCCAGACGCTGCTGGTGATGCGTCCTTACCAGATTGCTGCCACCGAGCGTATTCTGTGGAAAATTAATAGCTCCTTTAAAGCAAAAGACTGGTCAAAACCCGAAGGCGGCGGCTTTATATGGCATACCACCGGCTCCGGTAAAACCCTTACCAGCTTTAAGGCGGCAAGGCTTGCCACTGAACTGGACTTCATCGATAAGGTCTTCTTTGTTGTTGACCGCAAGGACCTCGATTACCAGACCATGAAGGAGTACCAGCGCTTTTCACCGGACAGCGTCAATGGTTCAGATAACACCGCCGGCCTGAAGCGTAATCTGGAGAAGGACGATAACAAAATCATCGTCACCACCATTCAGAAGCTCAACAACCTGATGAAGGGGGAGGCAGATTTACCGGTATACCGTCAGCAGGTGGTGTTTATTTTTGATGAGTGCCACCGCAGTCAGTTTGGTGAAGCTCAGAAGAATCTGAGCAAACAATTCACCCGCTTTTATCAGTTCGGCTTTACCGGAACACCTATTTTCCCTCAAAACGCTCTGGGGGCAGAAACCACCGCCAGCGTGTTCGGTCGCGAGCTGCACTCTTATGTGATTACTGATGCCATCCGGGATGAAAAGGTGCTGAAGTTCAAAGTGGATTACAATGATGTCCGCCCGCAGTTCAAGGCACTGGAAACTGAAACCGATGACAAAAAACTCAGCGCAGCAGAAAATCAGCAGGCCTTTCTGCACCCGCGCCGTATTGAGGAAATCACCCGCTATATCCTGACGCATTTTCGTCAGAAGACCCACCGCGCCTTCCCGGGCGCGAGAGGCTTTAATGCCATGTTCGCAGTGAGCAGCGTCGATGCGGCCAAAGCCTATTATGAAGCCTTTAAATCACAGCAGCAGTCAGCCTCAGAGGCGTCTGATGCGTATAAGCAGCTGAGAGTGGCCACCATTTACTCCTTTGCGGCCAATGAAGAGCAGAATGCCGTCGGTGACATTACCGATGAGAGCTTTGATGTCAGCGCGATGAATAGCAGCGCCAAAGAGTATCTGGATGCGGCGATTGATGACTACAACGGCCACTTCAAAACCAACTTCAGTACCGACAGCAATGGCTTTCAGAACTACTACCGGGATTTAGCCCAGCGGGTGAAAAATCAGGATATCGACCTGCTGATTGTTGTCGGGATGTTCCTGACCGGCTTCGACGCCCCGACGCTAAACACCCTGTTTGTTGATAAAAACCTGCGCTATCACGGGCTGATGCAGGCGTTTTCACGCACCAACCGTATCTACGATGCGACCAAAACGTTCGGCAATATTGTGACCTTCCGTAATCTGGAGCGGGCGACGATTGATGCCATCACGTTGTTTGGCGATAAAAATACAAAGAACGTGGTGCTGGAAAAAAGCTACAAAGAGTACATGGAAGGCTTTACCGATATAGTCACCGGTGAGGCGAAGCGTGGCTTTATGGACATCGTCACTACACTGGAACACCGTTTCCCTGATCCGGCTGACATTGAAAGCGAGAAAGAGAAAAAAGCCTTTGTGAAGCTGTTTGGTGAATATCTGCGGGCTGAGAACATCCTGCAAAACTATGATGAATTTGCCACGCTGAAAGCGCTACAAACAGTCGATATCAGTAACCCGGAAGCCGTCGAAGCGTTCAAAGCTGCGCATTATCTGGATGATGATAAGTTCGCAGAAGCCCAGACTATACGCCTGCCAGCTGAGCGGAAAGTGCAGGATTATCGCTCGGTGTACAACGATATCCGTGACTGGCAGCGCAAAGAAAAAGCAGCTGATGACAAAGATAAATCAACCATCAACTGGGAAGACGTAGTGTTTGAGATCGACCTGCTGAAGTCGCAGGAAATCAATCTGGACTACATTCTCGGCCTGATATTTGAACGCAATAAACAGAATAAAAACAAAGCAGGCCTGACCGAAGAAGTTAGACGCCTGATTCGCTCTAGTCTGGGTAACCGTGCCAAGGAAGGGTTGGTCGTTGACTTTATTCAGCAAACAAATCTTGATGAACTGCCGGACAAGGCAGGGATTATTGATGCATTCTTCACCTTCGCTCAACGTGAGCAGCAGCGCGAGGCGGAAGAGTTAATTAAGTCAGAAAACCTCAATGAAGAAGCTGCAAGACGCTACATCCGCACCTCCCTAAAACGTGAATACGCGACGGATAATGGTACTGAACTTAATGAGGCCCTGCCAAAACTGAGCCCCCTTAACCCGCAGTACAAAACCAAGAAACAGACTGTATTCCAGAAAATCGTATCATTCATCGAGAAGTTTAAAGGTGTAGGTGGTCAGATCTAAATATTGTTAAAAGGGGGAGCTATTACGAATGGCATGTCTCCCCCATTTATTCCCCCGCTTAGAGGGTTTAGGGGATTGGCTGATTAATTTTTGCAGTATGAATGTAACTTACTGATAATTTGGGTTTTGCTTCGATTCCCCCACTTGATGCGCATATAAGACTTTGAAGTGGGGGAATAATTATCCAATGCACAGCGCATTATTTGTTCCCCCACTTAACCCCCGTTTATTCCCCCGCTTTGAACTCTAGAGAAACCGGCCTAATATGTTCACCTTCACAAATGACACGGCCTTCCTTTTCCAGCTTATCCAGCCAACGAGTGAATTTCTTAGAGACATCGAATCCCATTGCTCGCATGTCATCTCTAACTAGTGCGCGAGTACAGGCATCACCGTTGGCGGTTCGGGAGCGAATGGCTTGCCAAAGGGCAACGTGATTGTCAGTCAGACGTGAAATGCCTGTTAACTCGGGATCGGTGTCATCCATGACAGGTCGTCCTTCATCATTCAAAACTAGCGAGGTAATTTGATCACCATCATTATCAATGTAGAGATCTACCGATACCAAGTCATAAGCCTGCCGTGGTGGCTCTTCGGCATCCTTCATTTTGGTACAGCTAAGAATAAGCGCTCCGCCTTCACCTTCGCGGCGGACGTTAAATTCAACATCCAGAGCAGCACGAAATGCACTGGAACCTCGCGCACCTTTGTCCTGATCTTTACCAGAGTGATGTATGACTAAAACTGTAGCTTCAGTAGCTGCCTTGATAACGTCGCAACCCTGAATAAATGCCCCCATATCTTTGGCGGCATTCTCATCTGAGCCACCAAAGCAGCGGGCGAGAGTATCTAAAATAATCAATCTGACAGGCATGCCTGAAGCTGCTTTCACGTCATTGGCTGCTCTGATGACTTGCTGCACGCTTTCAGAACTGGCTGGAAAAATAGGGCAGTCGATGCGGTAAAGTGTGTCGATTGGCGAGCCATTATTGAGAGTTTCCTCCCAGGCACGAATGCGACGTGGAACCCCAATTCCGCCTTCGCCAACGACATAAATTACTGCACCTTGCGTAACCGGCCTGCCTGCCCAAGGTTTGCCAGTGGCAATGTGACATCCCCAAGAGACCGCCAGAAAGGACTTATAAGAACCACTTGCGCCGTATGCGCTGGTTACTGACGCGCTGGGGAGATAACCTTTAATCAGGTAATCTTGTCGGGTATCAAAACCATCAGAGCCCTTGCGTAAGGGAAGGGAGGTGCTGAGGTCTGGCTTACGTTCTTGAATGCGCGAGATTGATGAAAGCTGTAAGCCCGGCTGATACATTTGCAGATGAAATGATTCGTTAACCGCTGCCTCATCATGGATTTGGCGGTAATCATCCCAGTCGCTAACGTTTTCATCCGGGGGTAAAGAAACCCAGCCATTCACAGTTACTGCCGCTTTTTCTGCTTGAACTAAACCAACGTTATTTGCCTCAATGGAATCATTTTCAGCAGCAATAATGATGTTGCTGTTCGGATATTTATGCCTCGCAGTGACAGCAATATTCAGTAGGTTATTTGCAGACATCGCGGCTAAGGCTAAATGACCTGTTGCAAGGTTTACCGTTAATGCAGTGGCATAGCCTTCTGTAATGATGATACTTGCTGTATTACTCGAATCGCCAATCTTGATGAATCCACCATTTTGACGAGTACCTGGCAGGTATCGTTTCTCACCGTCCGCATTGATCAATTGTGCGCTAATCAAAGTCCCATCGATATCCTGAATTGGTAGGACAATTGAATCGTTATCAAAACTGGCCCCGCCTATTGTTAGTGCTTTCTGAACGCTGAGCATTTGAACAGACGCTGATAACCCTTTGTTTTTCAGATACGGGCTTGTAGCAAGGCGTGATGAGTTAAGCAGTCTCATTGCTTCAATTGATGCACAGGGCTTTGATACTTTTTCCCTGGCAGGCGCAGTTTGGCAATGCAGACCGAGTTCTGAAATAAGCTTTGTCGCCTGCAGTGGATTGCACTTTTTAACCTTAGCAATCAAATCTAAACCATCCCCATTTCCACATTGATTGCAGAACCATGTACCACGGCCATCTTTATCGTCAAAGCGAAAGCGGTCTTTTCCTCCGCAGCATGGACAGGGACCATGTTTGTTCAGCCCGGGCAAGTCGATACCTAAATGAAGAAGGATTTCTTCCCAACGATGGCGAGATGCGGAAATGGTTTCAGTTACGCAATTACTCATGGGTTGCCTCCTGCTTTCATCTTTTCATTCAGCAGAATAAGGCGCTCACATAAAACATCGTTGAGCGATTCATTGGCAGTAGCATTACCTATTTCGACGATCGCAAAAGCTAACGAGCGGCAGTGGTCGAGAACTGCTTTGCCAGAAAGTGATGCCGGTTCATACATATAGCACCCCCATAGGCACAGGGATGGATTGCGGGTGCAAACAAGGAAGGGTAGTAGCCATAGGGCCGCCTCCAAGAAGTAGTTGTGTTGACTACCACCAGAGACGCTAACCCCTTGGGTGGTAGCCCAGACGGAGTTAGCGTTACCGGCCTTCTTGGAAACCGGCGCTTCTTGCGAAGCCCCCGCCTGAGCCACCATTGACAGGCGAGCGCAAGCATTGCCCAAATATATGGGCATCAAGAAGAATTTCGGAACGCTAATTCCGACTACGGATTTTGCCGCAGTGCGCGGATTATACTTAAATCCGCCCGCCAGGGAAAAAATTGAATTCAACATTACTGTGCTCCATCACGTTGGTTGATTTTACTTGAGATCCATTCATCTACTTCACTCTCTACCCATGCTACCGAGCGAGAGCCAAGCTTTACGGCTTGCGGAAACTCATTCTTCTTCATTAGCTTGTAAATCCAGGCTCTTTTGACCCCGGTTTTATTCATCACATCGTAAAGTCGGATTAAGGTGAGTGTGCTCATGCTTGAACCTCCTGAAGGCCATAGACACGTTCGACATAGCGACCACGCCCATCTCCGTGACCGAGATCCATCGAAGTGAGGGCATTAGCTTCTTTGCGGCTAAAACCTTGCTCCTGATAAAAGCAAATCGCATCTTGTGCCCATGCATAGCGGAGGCTGTGGGGGGAATAGGAACCAATCAAACCAATACGTGTTGTTGCTGATCGCCAGTAATTCATGGCTGTTTTAAGATCAGCGCGGTCAATCAGTTTGCCGTTGCGCTGTTTAGCAATAACTAAAGCTTGAGTGATTACATTGCTAACTGCTGCTCGGTCCAAAATGCGTGTTTCGCGCGGCCTACCGCCTTTGGTACCAAAGACAACACTCAGTCTTTCAGCTCCTTGGGCGAGTTGTTTTTGCCAGGTCTTGAGGGAGGCGCTGCATTGGACAGCCTCTTGTGAACGCAATCCCATTAAGCGTGACAGCTGAAGGGCAATTGCCAATCCCTCATCAAGCTGTTGTGCTTGATTAATGGCTTGCTGATATTTTTCTGTTGGGATAGCGAATTTAGTGCCAGCTCGGCTACTGCCGCCGAGCCCCAGCGCTCGATTAGTTAATCGCTCTGAAACTACTAATTTTTCTCGTCCGGCCTGATGCAAAACTGAACGTAGAGCAGCCATCTCATTCTGTAATGTGCGTAAGGCAATACCTTGCCCCCGACGAGCAGCGATGTAACTTTCGATATGTCTCGCTTTCAAATACTGGACGCTGCGAATTTGAATATTCAGCGCCAGCAAATGATTACAAAATCTGTCAGCAATACGAATGCGATCATGTACCGTCTTGTGACTACCGCCAGCCTGCTTCGCTAGCTGCTTCATTTCTCTACCTGTTCTACTCATCTGATACTCCAATCTGCTTCTCTGGCGCATGGCTAATAACGGAAACAGCGTTTGCGTTCCGTACTGAAAGTTGCCTGTGCGCCAGAGCGGGTGCAGTTGAGGTATTTCGGGGTGTCAGTGATGCACTCAGTGCAACTGCCTGCTATTGCAGGTAATCCCCAGGCTTATGCCTGCCTCGGCAACAATTCAGATCTCCTTTAAAAAATGGATATTTGGTGTATGAAAACGTGGTGTCAGATTCAGATGCCCGCTTGAAACGGGCGAAGGTAGAGGATGGGCAGCGGTTTACGCTATGGCGTCACTTTCAGGCGTTGGCACGCAAAAAGTGACGCCACGTATTGCACGCAGCACGACTGCCGTTTGCCCATGCCTAACGGCATAAGCAAAGCGCAGCCCGCAGCGTTTAATACGCGCCATGATTTTTTTGAAGAGGATGTAGCTAACTCTGTATGGTCAAGTAGTACATAACGTGTCAGTGATAGCACATTATTTAGGGAAATGACAAAAGAGGCTGGCAGCATGTTGCCGACAGCTTAGTTAACAATCAAAATATTCCTGTTCCGGAATGATTTCGATGCGGAAGCACCTTAATAAGAAGGCGTTCGTTTGTTTAATGTACCCTCATCGTCACGCAGTAGGAGCGGTTCTATTGACGATATTTGCTTCCAAGGGCGAGCAAATGTACCGCTATTTAGCTTTACCTTTCAGGCTACAGTAATTTTGGTGATCACCCGAAGGCGTTTCTCTCAGATCACTGGCATCTATTCGATGCTCGAAACATTGGTGGCTGTCGTTGACAGCAGAGTTACAAAGCAGAATTTACGTTAATGAAATTGGTTTTTCAAGGCATCGCTAAGATGAATAGGGTGAATCTTACTCAGAATTGGCTTAGGGTTTGAGCGCCAGAAAAATTTTTGGGGGCATTAATGGGGGCGTGACAGTTAGTTGAATTTAAAATGGTGTATATAATTCATGTGCTTATGCTTTTAATTTGAATCCTGTAGGGGTACCAAATAAATTCAATGATTTATCCCTTTCCTCCGACTACCAGATTTTCCACATGGGACAGATGTGGGACACGACTGCCAAAAATCGCATCAATTTGCTGTGCATGCTCCGTTAAGTGGTTAGGTGCAAGGTGAGCGTATCGCTGTACCATTTCGATGCCTTCCCAGCCTCCCATTTCCTGAAGTGCAGATAACGGAACTCCGGCCTGAATTAACCAGCTTGCCCACGTATGCCGAAGGTCATGGAATCGGAAATCTTCTATGCCAGCCCGTTTCAGTGCTGCGCGCCACGCAGTGTTTGAATCGACCCCCATCTTCCTGATGCTTGCCGTAGTGGTGCCAACCGAAGCCACCAGTCTAAAAATTTGGTACAAACAGTGGCTTTACAAAAGTGTGAGCTTTTTATCCTGATCGAATCCACCGAGCATTATTTCTATTTATCCATACAGCATTTATCAGAGAAAAGTTGCTGATGGTGAGAGATTACGAAATAAAACCTGTATTAATACAGGCGATAACGCTGGACCGTCTCATAGGATGTTAGTCACTGGCAAAGGATTACGTTAAGAGTCAATTCGAGCTTAACATACTATTTGCACTTTATTAGGCATTAGGCCAAATGATCCGCATAGAAACGCCAGGCGGATTCGCTCTGGTTGATCTCTCAAATCAAGCAGAAGATGAGGTTTTTCTTCTGCTTTTTTAATTTCATAAGCATTCCAATACTGGTTTTGTTGCAGGTTTTTTTGGCTCAGGCAACATTGGTACTGCTTTTTATGAGCTGGCCTCGTATAAAATTCCTGCATGGAATTTCTATAAAATGATAGGTGAGAACTGAAAAAATAATTGTTAATATTAATACAACATGATTTATGTCAAATAATACTGTTTTACTTTGTATCCATGCAGGAATAAAAGAAAGTTTTCGGCAGAGGGGATAGTGTATGAGATAAATTGAGTAAGATATTTCCCCAAGGTAAACCATTGGAGATAAAGACATGAATCTATAAATTATACCTTGAGACGCTGCCAAGAGCGGGATTAGAGTTGCGAAACAAGCTACAATAATAACATCGTAACCTCTAAAGCTGAGTAGTAGAAGTGCTAATGCTAACGATGAGATCAGAGCAATCTCTAACTTATTTTTGCTAAGCAAACTCTTTGCTTTTACATATATCAAAAAGCTCACTAATCCTAACGCATAATCGCTAAGGCAGCGTATAATAGCAAATTTACCACTAACAATATCTAACGGGCCCCAGTAACCTTTGAATGAAGCGAGGTAGAGGCCAGTAAATCCTAAAGTAATTGCCGAAGCAATGAAAATAACATTTCGTACTTTATAAATTAGAAGGATGGCAAATGGAAATAGCATGTAAGCAATGAATTCGACCGCTATTGACCAGGCGTGTGGGATTAGGTTGTTATTCACATAAAATATTGATTGAAGGAATGAGAAAAGAATAACGTAATCACTGGTGTTGGGTAATTCAATTCCATTCAAGATGTAGATGAATGAAATCAAAATTATCAAAAATGCATATAGAGGATAGGTTCTGGCAATCCTGCCTCTAAGGTATGAAAGGTAATCTTTAGTTTTTAGAGTGCATGAAAATTTAGTGCTATAGACATAGCTCATTATGAATCCACTCAGTACAAAAAACAAATCAACAGATAAATATCCATTTTCAAGAAACGAGTTCGTTCTTGGGAATATATGATATATAGCTACATACAGCGCGAATAGTCCTCTGATTGAAGTTAACGGCTTGATTTCGTTCATTAATCGTTCTCATGATTTTTCATTTGCTGGTAACTATACGTTTTTTTTTAACTCTATAAAAGCTCATTATGCACATGCAGTCGTATTCCGCATCAAAGTTCATGCTCACTTAGAGGTGAGTACTGAAATCCTGCCAGATCCTCCTGGCCAGGATCCATGAATTTTTTAAGGCATCAATTGCTTTACAACATCCTTCCAGTTATTTTATTCAATCCCAATTAATAATTAGCATGTGTTTACATACAGTACTGGTTGCAATATTTTTACCATGCTAATAGAAGTTAAACTGTCAAAGGTAATTTCATAGAATAAAGTGAATCATTTTTAGAGGAGGATTTACGCTCGCTGATTTCGTCTACTAAAGCTGTAAATACGCTAGTTCAAATGCTGAAATGAAGATAATTATGGAATACCGTTTGATAGATTAACGCATCCAACCTTTTTCTTCGTCCCGCAGTGCCATGATGAACGCTTGTAACCATGCCTCTGCAGGAGTCGCCCTATAACCTCTAAACAGGGAACTCACCACCATGGAAAATAACCATCTGACAGACATCGCTGACGCCTTTCCCCGGTTGGCCATCGATCTCAAATATGCCACCGCCGACAACCTCACCGGGCAGCCAATCTACCGCGATGCGCGCTGTCTGCTACACGTTAATGCGGCGAAAGCGCTGGCGAAAAGTATCGATATTGCAGAGGTCGCGGGCTATACGCTGCTCATTCTCGACGCATACCGTCCTCCTGAAGCGCAGGCGATCCTCTGGCAGGCGTGCCCGAATCCGGACTATGTTGTTCCCCTGGCACTCGGCTCTAATCACAGCCGGGGCACGGCGGTGGATGTGACGCTGATCGACGAGCGTGGCGAGATAATGGATATGGGCACCGGCTTTGATGAGATGAGCGAGCACTCCCATCCTTATCATCCTGCGGTAGCCGTGCAGGCGCAGCGCAACCGGCTGCTGCTCAATGCCATCATGCTGGGAGGCGGCTTTACCGGCATTGCAACTGAATGGTGGCATTTTGAACTGCCCGATGCCGGGCGCTATCCACTCATCGAAGGGGTATTCGGCTGCTATGCAACAACGCGAATGGAAAATATCAGCCTGTCTTCGTAAAGGACACAGGTTTTATTAGCGGCGAAAAGTTTATGCAGTAATAAATTTAAAGGGATAGAGAGAACGGGCGGGGCAGGGCGCACAAACAGGGACGTGAAATAAATACGCCGTGGCGGAAGCCACGGCGACGATATTATGCAGACTGCCACTCGCTTTCAACGTCAGCTTTGGCTTTAGAAAGGATGACTTTATTATCGTCAACCTCTTTCACCCAGCTGAAAGGAATAATGTGGTGTTTGCC
>Ga0157368_1000669_pt1 | contig 15834 bp, 9 predicted proteins | sample AttbisABBM3_FD_113146 | JGI IMG/M metagenome (GOLD analysis project Ga0157368, IMG submission 113146) | Fungus gardens microbial communities from leaf cutter ant in Botucatu, State of São Paulo, Brazil - Atta bisphaerica ABBM3 | ecosystem: Host-associated > Fungi > Mycelium > Unclassified ...
ATAGAACATAGTAAAAGATTCTAGAAAGAAATAATATTACTATAATATGTTTGACATATGTTGACCTTATGGATAACACATAGTCTTTAGGACAGGTTAATGGTACTATAGCATAGACCAGTAACCTAGCATATATAAGGTAAATAATTTTGTACTAAAAATCTTATTGAATTCTCTTATATTAACTCTAATACAAGGTTTCTTTTCTTGACCCACTCTAAGGTCTTGAGATTGTAATACCAAGCACATCCAATATATCTGACTCCATCACAGATAACAATTGCCTAAGCTCTGCTCTGCCCAAAATATCTACAGAAGTGGATATCTTTCTTCTAGTTTATATATTACTTCTAGTATAGATCAATCTGGTTTCATTCCATGTTAGATTACTCTATTACTAATTGCATGGCTTCTTATAATCTCTATGGAACTTTAGACTTGATTTCCAAGGACTTGAGAGTATCCAGAATAGTTATCTATCTTCTCTAATCCTTGGAATAGTCTTAGTACTAATATTTAAGATATATAGATACTCTGTAATTCCTCAGCTTAAAAATCAACTAGTATAGTATACTGTTCTAAATGTCCATACTTAGAAGTTTGACTTTCACAATGATTTACTTTCTGTTACACCTTTTTTCTGAAATATGACCATTATAACATATAGAGATACAGTGTATCTACTAAAGCCAAGATCACCTAGATTTACATCTGCAGGTATTGGATAATATTCTTACACTCTTCTAGCATCTTCCAAAATTTATCCTATAAATTGTTTCTTTTTCCAAACATGTTCTTTATTTGATAGTAAAGTTAGCACCAATAGACTTAATTTTATTCTTTTTTATTTATTTTTTATTTTATTTTTTATTTGGACTTAGGTAGAGAAATATAATATGATATTATACATGTTAGAATCATGAATGTTGAACTTTTTTCTATTTATTTTTTGCTAAGGTTTAAAGTGACATCATGATTACAACTGTCACAAACTGTCACATGATATTGTCACAGTCACATGGTCATGATAGAAGAAGATAGAAAGTTCTAGTATAATGATATTATACAGCATATTTAACATATGTTAATCTTAAGGCAAATACATGGCTATTTAGGGTAGGCTAAAGTAGTAGAGCACAGACCATGAGCCAGTAGTATATAAGGTAGACAGTCTTGTACAGATTTCTCTATCAAGTTCTCCTATATTAAACTCTAATATAAGGATTTCATCTTATTGTTCCACTCTAAGGACTTTAAGTCATAACAATACATTTATATGATACAAAGAAGATTTAGAAGGTTTTAGAATAAATAATATTATAACAACATGACTATGGCATGTTGGTCTTATAAAGAACATATAGTTTTTAGAGTAGATTATTGTTAGTTATTGTTAGTTATTGTTAGAGTTGTGAATATTGGACTTGACTTTATTTTAACCACAACCTTTATGTAGTTGCTTACTATAAGTGATTACTACAGAATTGAACCTATGACCTCAAGTAGATTAGAAATAAGCATAATACATAGGGCTCTTCTATTATATTATCTTACTCTTATTTATTTTATTTTTTCATTTTCTATTTATTTTATTTTTGGTTTTCATTTTCATTTTTTGGACTTAGACAAAGAAACTAGGCTTATAACATTATATTTTGTGACCACAGTTATCTGCCTCTTTATCATCCAAGAAAAATTAAATCAAGAATAATAGATAAAATAAAATAAAAAAATAAAAAAATAAAGGTTCAGTATATCATGACAGTAAGATTGGGCAAAGTTGTGTAAGGGAACTTACTCTTCTGTAGCTTTTCTCTTCTGTATTTTCCAGTTGATCTATATTCTGTAATTCTTCCTAACATCTGTACTTATCTGCTAATATGCTTTCCTACTCTCTAGATCCCTTTGAGCTGCACACAAATATTACTAACCACTCTGTGGTCTTTCATAGTCTACTATTGTTATTTGCATTTGTTCACCTATCTGCTCATCTACTTTTTTACACTTTGGCTCTCTTTCAATCTGGTCTTTCCATTCTGAATGGTTTCTGATTACTTAAGTATCATTATTCCTGCTTATGTAAACAGTATTTTGGAACATCAGAATGGACCTGCTATTATATATCAAGTAGTCATTACCTTCAGGAATTTCCATCCTATTCTCTTAGGATTTCCTGGAGATATGTGTATAGGTATTTCTTAGACAATAAAATTCCTGGAGATTTGAAGTGCCTTGCTCTTCCACCCAGTTACCCTAACAGGTTGTAGATCAAGCTTGGAAACTTATCTGTGGATTGATAATGTGATCTTGGATGATGATTTTAGCCTTAACTTATATATTGTGCCCACTGTCTGCTACATGGTCATAACTTTAGGTGATGAGGTTTCAAGGAAGACTAACTAATAGTTTAGCCAGAGAAGTAAGAGAAGTTATAGAATTTCTGGATGATTACTGGGTTGGGTCTTAGTTGGGTTCTTAGTTGATTTCCAAACTAGAGACTACAGAGTATCTACTTGGTCTTATATGCTGAGTTTGTAGTTGGAACTGTGGCTAAGGAATAGTAGTGTAGGAGATAACTAAGAAGATATTATAGAGACAGTTTCTAGGGTATAGGATGATTGGGAGTCTAGGTGATAAGTTACCAGGAGATAAAACACAAGAGACTGATCTGTGCACAAATGAGCATAGATACAGAAGTACACCTAGGTGTGGTTAGAGTCCTAACCAGAAGTCAGGAAGCAGACGTCTCAGAAGTTAGTCCATGACACATGTCTACAACATGTTAACCTTGTGTAGTATGCATAGCCTGTAGAGTAGATTAGATATTATGTAGCATAGACTTTATCATTGTGGCTCGGGTCGTGCTATGTGTGTACTTGGTAGAATCGTCCTGGCTTTCTTATCCACATAGTGACGCAAAAAGTCAGGTTGTGAGGGTCATTTATTCTTGAATTGTGATCTTCTCTCAATTCACGTTATCATTGTAATGAGATGAGGTCACCGGTCTAGAAGCGTGACGCGGGGATGTTATATATAACACCGACAACTGCATGAAGAACATTGTGCTACAAACAAAGTGACGGCGTTATCCAATGGTTCTTCCATAACGGACAACACCTTTGATTTGCATTTATGCACAGAAGAAATCCAATGAGTCCGGATGGGCATGAACGAATTCAATCCTCGACACAGTGGATTGAATCTTAGTCAGAACTTTTCGACTCAAATGTGAGCAGACTCAACGGTCGAACCTCGTCTGACAGCCACCAATCAACCGTACAGTCTTTCAACAAGTCCGAAAAATTCAGAGATTATATACAAAGAGAGATAAAAACAAAAGGAAAAATACACATGACAAAAAGGACTCGGAAACCCTGAGACCATATGTAAACCTATATAAAAGACACAGAAAGAATATGAAACATAGATGTTACCTGAATCAACGTATGAATTGAGACAGATAGAACCAATAATTTGGGAGGTAATAAGGGGAGATGGGGTGTATGATGATGATGCATCGACGATAACGTCATCTGCCGTGAGACGGGCGAGCCAGAGAGGTCGAAATGGTGGTGAGAGAGTGAGGCTGAGGATCGAATTAGCCGGTAGAGGTGGGTAAGGGATGATATGTGAGTGGCAGTTGAAGAGGAAAAGCGGGGAGCGAAGGAGGGTAGAATTAACCAACAATACATGAGAATAGTATCACTTTACCAAATAATCCAACAAAAAGGGAAGAGAGAGATGTACACATCATGGCCGGTCACAGAGACAGTGATGAGACGGTGTCCGCAACTCTTGAAAGCCGTCTTTTTTGAAAAAGTAACCACCATATGACATGCAGCATTTGCACACTATGGGTTCGGCCCTCCCAAAATTTGTGAAACCCGCTGTTGTGTCCGTTGCTGAGATGCTTGATTTCCACTTGTGCTCACGCCTGGCATAATCATTGACGACCGTTTCTGCTGCTTCTTTAAGAACCTCGACGGTTCCCTATGCGGTCCCTCCTTCTCAGTCACCTCTACCACTGATTCATTTTTTTCTCCTATCGGTTTGGTCACAGTCGCATTCATTGCAAAGTTCAGACTCGGATTTGGCCCCGTCACCATTGCTTCTCTTTCCCTGCGACCGGTTCTTCTCGACCTTGAAGAACTAGGCAATGTCCTGCTCCGTGTAACGGCAGTAGGTCCATTTGAGAGCACAGTGTTGCTAGACACTGACGGAATAGAAGGTGTTATTGGACTCTCACTATTCATATCTGGTTCTTCTAACGTTCCATATGACCCAGGTTCTAGACCAAACGACTCATGAAAATCAGAGAAACCGTACAAATTCATGGCATACCTCCTCGTTCTAACGTGGTTTTCCTTCTAATCATCTTAATCCTCTCCTGTTCTCTCTGAATCTCTTTCTCTGCAGCTGGTAATCCTCCCTCCCCTCTTTCCGATGAAACGTCTCTCCAATGTATCCCAGCGTGCGACGAGTGCGGAGATACAGGTGAGAATTCACGGTTGTTAACGTAAAGTGGTTGATCATGTAGTTCCATGTTCGGCGTGGGTGTCGGTACAGATGTTGAATTCGTTAGAGCTGGAGTTACAAGAGACGGATTAGGAGCAGGTGTATCAAGCATAAACCAATCTTGATTGGCGATTAAGAATTCTAATACTCGTTGGCTTAATGCATGTTCCGCAGGTAACATTTCGTGCGATGGATGTGATAGTATTCCTGGTCGAAAGATTACAGCAAGATCTGGAAACAAAAAAAGGTCAGACGATCAATGGTCCCTGAAAGAAGTACGACGAAGAAAGGACAGATGGTAAGAAGCACAAACTCACTCTGAGCCGTCATTAAGTTCTTGTCACATTTGCGTGCGAAGACGGACAACAAATCAAGCACGTAAAGGAGTAGATACTGATGGGCTTGTGACATTTGCCTAATTAGGCCTTTGTACTCCGCAATAGCAGCGCCTTGATTCTGAGGAGGCGCGTTGGCTGACAATGGACAAAGCAATTAGTCCGTGCGCAAATAACATGAAGGAAAAAACCAACTCACCCAAAGCATCTCGAAACTGATCAAATTGTTTAGAGGAGTTAGAATCGCACCATGGGATGCAGACGAGAACGTACTTTGTGGTACAATCTGTGCGGTATTACAGGTTCCTATCGAAACGAAGTGTGAGTAGGATGAGAAAGAGAGTGTTCGCAGGACGCACAGGCATCTGGGTAAGATATCGGCGGAAGACGCTGGCAACGTCATGGGAGGTGTAGGTCTCCTGTTTCCAGTTTAAATTTTTACCGTACTGGGTAGGGGTGTAGAATTCAAGATCGGTTGATGGGAGAGGAATGAGTTGGGACAGACCTTGGGCGGTGTTTCGAACTGTTGTTGGAGTTCGCGCATGCGCTTGTTTGAGCCATTGACGCGGAAAGTACCTGGTACCTCCGTTGCTGCGGAGAGATGAGTGAGATGGCGGGCTGGACATTGAGAATCTGAGGCATACCATTCTCTTTGAGATATAGCCCGCTAGTCGAATGAATGAGCCGGGGACCTGAGCAAGAAGAGGATGAAGAGCCAGGCGCACCATTTGGCAACGACGACAGGGACATAACCCCAAACATAAAGTTCTCCATTGTGGTTTGCAGTTGATATCGGGACGGATGCGTACTTGAGGCTTTCCACGAGGGGCTTGCCGAAGACAGGGTGCTCTGCCGGAGAACCTTGGAGAGGGAAGGTGAGTCAGGGGGCGAGGAGAAGAATGCTGAGAGACAGACCTTTCTCGTACTCGCGGACATAACTGGGCTCCTTCTTTGTGCGCTGGATGAAGATGAAGTGATTCCACCATGCCTTGAGGCTGGCCTTTGTGGGAGGCTGGGGGTGGAGGTGGGGAGAATGGGCGGAGAGCATGGGGAGGGAAGGAAGATGTGGCTGAGGAGAAATGGTATTTATATGGTTCTGTCTGGAGGCAAGAGGCAGCGAGCTTGAGTTTACAGCAAGTCAGGAAATAAGAAACAACAACAATACTTGTCACTTCGTCCGTCACCCTCCTCGTGTTCTACTTCGGGCTACAACAGCGACACTTATTATCATCCACGAGGCTTCCCACCCACATACCTACTTCCAGCAGCACTCAGGGTCTTCAACGGGACTCCGGAACGACAGCTCAAGGTATAACACATGTTGCGGGACTGGGGCACCGGACAGTAGTAATTTAATTATAAACACCAGTAACAATAATCTTTGAATGAGGACAGCCTATCACACTCCTAAGAGTACTGAGCGAGATGACTATCAGCTCGGGCATCTACTGTCCAAGTCCCCCATATCAGGTTTGTTTTCAATGAAATTATAAACACGAGCTGGTCACGGAACTTCTTAGGTCGTTGAAACTGGGACCACCTACTCGGATTGAATATAGAGCTTTCAACTGCTTTGTAGAAAAAGCAGACATGAGAAAGTGAAAGTGAATATAACCACAGAGTCTCCGATGCGACGGACAAGTTATAAGTTTTACGCAATAAGTACAATGTTTTCAGTCCAGCCAAGTCGTAAGGAGTTCTTTGGTAAGGAGTTCTTTTCTTGTGACAATTGAAAGGGACCAACAAAAGTGGCTCATGAACGCTGCGCATGACAAAAACAATTCTGACCGATGACTGACCGACCGAGGTCGTCTTGATGGGACGAGCTTCTCATAGCACGCTTTGAATCCCGCAGAAATTCCACTCATAAATGTCATCTCCAATACCAAAGAATCGTACGTTGCAGCACGTAATTGTCAACGCCAAGGTCATTCCCAACAATACCAAAGGCCGAGAAGTATCGTTCACAGCACTGGCAATGATTTATTACGGAACAGGACAAATTGAGTCATAAAATAGCTAGGCTGTGTTCCTCTCTTGGTCAACTTTGAATGCACTGGGAGCAAGCACGTAAGTAATGGCGCAGGTCAGATGACATTTGACATTCTCATTCGGAACCTGACATAAGTGACAGTAGCTCTAATTAGACCGTGGGTTTGTTATTTGCGATGTGGTGTGTGATGGAAATTGGACTTTTTGATATTTGCAAATCAGAATTTGATTCTCCACGACATTTGAGCATAGGCCGTCTCAATCCTGTTTCAACGAATGAATGATCAGATGTAGCTGCTATACATCTGATTATCCTATGGTTTATTGTTTCAGGGTAGTGCTAAAGATGGAGTGATAGTATATGTCCCAATTTGTGACATAGACATAAAATGGTAGCATTTTATCTCAATATTACACAGCTGAGATCCTACTTTTTCCTTGGTCAGTATTAGTTCTTGGCAAGCCCTCTATAGTGACTCAAATTATCCAGATATTTGGTGCTTTCTGTGGGGGGACCCACATCCCTGGTCTTATCTGCACCTGTCTTCTCATCTGTCATTTATGTCAAATGTCAAAGTCCAGACTCTGAGTGTATATGTTTTCTGCAATGGACCACACTTCTCCACAACTCCAAATATGCTTTGTCTTCCATGGCATTGTCACTCAAGCTCAAACTCTGTGAGCAGCTCAGACATACTATTTACCTAATCAAACCCTGAAACTCCATCTCTGCCTTATCTTAGATCAATTTGATTAAGACATTTAGTCACTTGTGCAGCCAGACATTGATATTGACCTCACTTAATGTAGAGAACTCTATTGAGATATGACAGTAGTGATATTACTGTATGTTTTCATTCTATTAGTAATATATTCTTATATATACTTTGAGTATTACATAACACTCTTTTATTTTCATGTAGTTTTTTCATGCACCTGTTAAACACAGTCCACACTTGAGGGGCAAAAGTCCAAAGAGTTTTGACAAGTATGGGAACTTATCAAAACCTGTGAAGTTTTGGACTTTCTGGAACAACCTTAGCTTTAACTTATGTATTGTGCCTTTTATTAGCCACAGGGTCACAATTTCAGAAAAAGGTCTTAAGAAGAGTTATAAGGAGAGGAGTAAGTGTGTTGCTGTTGATACTAGAGTTTGGTATCAATTATCAGACTAATTATTACAGAGTAATTGTTATGACCTTAAGCTAGAGCTCAGATTGCACTTAGGCAAAGGTTGAGAAAGAGTTAAGAGAATTGAATAGATAGCAAAGCATAAGGATACAGTATAATATCTATGCTATATATACAAGCCAGCCATAAGGAAACAATGTACAATCTATGAAGTGAATGAGTCATAAAACATGAGAATCAAGCAAGGTTGTGGCACCTACTACATGAGGTGCTGACTAAGACAATTGTGGCACAGCTAATCATGTCATCATTACCCTTGACCCTAATCCATGCCATAACCAGAAGGCATTAATCATAATAGTAATTACTAGTCTTAAATATAAAGTAAAATAAAGAAGTAATTAAGCAGGGCTTTGAGCAGATGTTTCAGTGGTGAAAAACTAAAAGAATTTTAGGCTGGATAAAAGAAAACTCTACTATAAAAGTCTAAGTATTTACAAAGTTATATAGGAGGGATAACTCTATCATAGAAAACAATAAAAGCAAGTCCAAATACCCATGGGGTTTGATACAAATAAGGCCAAATAAATGTAGGGTTTTGATACCAGAATATTTGTATTGGAGATGAATATAGTTCAAAGTTTGGACTGTAACAGCATCTCAGTCTTATTTTACATTACTGAAATGAGAATATTCTGATATTAATAGACTAAATTCTTACTTATACATATCTGTAGTGTTTCTATATTATTCTTATTAATATAGTCTCATTTTACATGACTGAGTGTTTCTATATCACTCTAGATCTCTAATACTTGTTTTAACAAATATTTATATATAGAATAAATATATAAAGTGAAATTTTTTCTCCTGCTGGAATTCATGTCTTATCATTATAAACTCTAAATTTGTACTATAGATTAGTTTTCTTAATACACATCTTTGTATTGTGGCAACCACTAACTAAAATAGTTAATAATGCACTAAGTAGTCTTATGGTGATTACAGGAGAACTTAACAAGAAGTTCACAATATATTTCTATACTATATATACTACTATTACAAGTCCTATTCTAAACTACATATATTATCCATGAGTTTACCATACTATTACTACAAGACAAATATACTGTAATGTCAGATGCAGTTCACACTAGGAGTAAAAGTCTGTGAGATGGGCTCGGAGATGTGTGGACTTATGGAATGATCTTGGCTTTAGCTTATGTGCTGCGTCATTTGTCTGCCATATGGTTGCAATTTCAGATAAGAGAGAGAAGTCCAAGTTGGAAGTGTGTGCTGATTTGGTGTATCACCATTGAACACTGGAGATTAAGTTCAATAAGAATTATCTTCATCAATTATCAGACTAGTGAATTATAATGTAACTACTAGTCTTATATACAAGTTTATACTATAGGAGATGCTTGAAGTTTCAGTGTTGAGATACTGACAGGAGTGACTCAGCTATAGAAGACTAAGTCAAATAGAAGTATCTCCATCATGGAAGACAGAATACCTAGATGACTGTATCACCACTATGAGGTGTGTTGTAAGTAAGGTGGCTGCCATGGAAGGTGGGCTTTATTTGGATTAGCTGTTGACAAGGAGTATACTGTAGGAATGTATTTTCCAAACAAGTGGACTTGGCATATGATATGTAGCTATATTCTTGATATTATTGTTCTAGTTCCTTTTACTATGTTTCAGACCTATGACATTATATCATGTGATGTATCATGTGACCATGGTCACATGTCTCTTTATTATTGAAGAAACAAAAGAAAAAGAGAAATCAAATTAAAGAAAATAAATAAAAAGAAAAGAAAATCAAAATAAAATATAAGGATCCAAGTATACCATAATACTTTGTTACAATCCTAAGCTTGGCTTAGATTGCAACTTAGGCAAAGACTTAGGAAAGAATGAAGGAGATAATCAATTAGTAAAATATAAGAGTATATGTTTGTATCTACTACTATATATCTAATGACCATGAGGGATATGTATAGTATTCTTGAGAAATAAAGTCTGTTGTCTTTAACTTTTAACATCTTAGACCTTATATAGTGAAAAAGCAAGTAACACTTATAGCTTATTGTCTAAAGCTTCCATCTACATTGAAAAAGCTATACCTGGTATTTAATGTTATAAAGTTGACTGCTAGACTTGAAAACAAAATATCCAGCAGATGTTTAAATCTTTTCCTAGACCTCATAAATTGAAAGAAGAATAGGAAGTTGAGAAGATCTTGAATAACTGCTGGTACTACAGAAGATATCAATCTCTGGTTAAGTGGAAGATGATGTTTTTATTTTTGACTACCTTAACTCTGCTTATATCAGCATTGTTCTGCCAGATCAGAATATAATCTAAAGTATTTAAATAATTGCTACTTTCAAAAAACTTTGTTCTGTTTTCTTAGATTCTTTTAGAGGTAAGTAGTATATACTGTAGCTATATCAATACTACTTAGACTTCTTCTTGCATTTCTCAAATTATGGCCATGTAACAGATAAGTTAGGCCTAGTATATAAGTTAAAGTCAAGGTCATTATGTGTACAGTATCTTTTATCTCAGATCACCTAGTTCACTTTTGGATAAGTATTTTATCTAATCTAACTTTCATACAATATCTATGGACTTATCCAAATACAAACTTTGAATTTACAAAATAATAAATAAACCCAGAGTTGATAAGTGTATGGAACAGGGTTTTATATGGTCCTAACTAAGAGTTCAGAGTAAGAAAAGAGACAAAAAGAGAGAATAAGAATAAAAAAGAGCAGATTCATTGAGTTTGACCAGACTTATTGCTACACAAATAAGTTGAATATAGCCCTCAGTCTATACAAAGTCTTGGAGGTCACTCTGTATTTTTCCAAGAGTTTTTTGGAGTTTGCAACTATCTCAGCTTTTGTAGTTACTTGAGTGCTTTAGCCTTTGAGATTAACCAAAGTTTGCTTTCTAAGACAAGAGTCCAGCTTGTAATCTCCTATTCTATAATAGAGATAGAAGTTGTTATTAATATTCTTGCATTTATTCCTAGTTAACTTACTATTATTGCCTAGTTATAATGAGAGATCTGTCCATAAAGTACTTGACTGCTTCTTTGAAGTAGAAAATAATTTATTATTCAATAAGGATTTCTCAGACAAAACTACTAGAGATTTCTATAAGGGAATACAACTATTTGTACTCCTCAAACTCTTTGAAAACACTAAACTCAAAAGCAAATCTTGTGAAATATATCAAACCCCACAAAAAACCTTGTGATAATATAGCAGCCTTTCTTAATTGAAACTTTATGTGCAAATTCTACTATCTTGTACTTCTCTTCCAACCACTCACATTACTCTGCTATCATCTTCAGTGCTCTCTATAGTAACCTAGCTATCTCCTGGTCCTGTCAGTAATTGTTTCAAAAAGTTCTATTCTATTCCTAACTGTGTAAATCTCATCATTTCTAGTTATTTCAGCACTGATCCACTAAATTGATATATAGCTAAGAGTATATAGGATAGTTACTCATCTCCAAGAACCTTATTACTGGAGGTGTGTTGTGTCTTAATGTATTCCTAGAATATACTTAGATTCTTTCTGAAGATTTGAAGCATCTTCTAGATACTTTCACATAATTACCCTGACAATTTCCAAAAGTAGCCCTGAACTACTAAAGAATTAGTAACAAAGAAAGCTTTATTTTGCTTTCTAGAATGAGACTCAGGAGCTTTTATGTAATTATTTGGATAAATAAGAAAGTATAATAAGAAGTCAAAAAGTGTGATAAAAGATCTTTGTTATACCAGTAATATATAAACACTATTTCTCTAACCAAGCTAAGATATATCTCTTACATGAAATCTACATTGTAAGTGGATATCTTGATGCTAGGCTTCATGTGAAGTTTACCTAGTATATTAGTAACTTTCCTGGAATAATACTTGGACCTGCAACAAGTAGTGTAGTTCACATATCTTGCATAGTATGTAATGGAGATTGGTAAGAGAAATATCTATTTATCTTGACTGACATGAAGTGTTTTGTACAAAAGAATCTGAAAGATGCTTACCCAGACAAGAAGTAGAGTTAAAGAGAGTTTTCAGAGATAATTCTTGTTATTCAAAATCTGTAGTAAGCCTTTGGAAGGTAGAAGAGTAAGTGTGTATTATCTAAATACATAGAATGCAAATGTCAAAATAATCTTTAGCTTTAACTTATATATTGTATCTTTACTAGTCATACTAGTTAGCTTAGGATTGTAATATTTGGTAAAGCATCATCAGGCTTACCTTGTAAAAGAAGAGTGCATTGTGGTTAGGCCACTAAAATATCATAATGGTTAGACTATTGAAGAAACATCAAAACAGAATTTGTAGTGGAACTACAGACAAACAATTAATCTGTTAGAAAAATAGTAACAAGACAATATTGTAGCAGAGACCATGGATAGGACAGACAAGACAGATATAGACAACATTGTGGTAGATACCGTGAACAAACAAGACAAATAGACATAGCCAAGAAACCATAGGTATTGAGGTACTAGAAAAGATATTGGGATCATTAAGGATCACTGAAGACATTGTCTCAGACAGAAACAGAACTATAGAACCAACATCAAAAGAAATGTCAACAGTATCTACATCAGCAGTATACAACAAAATAGTATAGGCAGTTATGCTAAAAAGTATGGTCTCAGATCTAGGGTGATTTAATAGTGACTAAACAAAATTTGAAGATTAGTGGAAGGAAATCTGATTATTTCTTAAGAGTAACAGAGTTATAGCAACCAGCAACAAGATTACTGTAGTCTTAGCCTGACTTAGAGGAAGTGTAGCAAGAATTTATATGCAGAAAAAGATTGATTAGTCGGAAGAAGACAATGTTCAAGATTGGGACAATTTTGTCAAAAAGATCAAGACAGCATTTAGTGACAAGAGCAAGGCAGTAGATACCAAATGGAAGATCAAAATGTTTAAGCAAGAAAGGAGACATATTGCAGACTTCATAACAAAATTCAAAATATTATCCATAAAGGCTGAAGTGGATGTCATGCACATTATTTTTTTATTGAAGAAGAATGTCAGAAGCAATATTATTAAGACTATATTAGGATGCCTACCCACAGTGGCACCAGAGTTACTCAAGGAGTAAAAAGTAGCAATCATATTAGTTGGACAGAGATATGAGTCCACTAAAAGCAAACAAGATTACAAAACAGAAACATAAACCACCTACAGAGGAAGAGAAGCATCTATGGACATTAGGAAGTCCAAATATAATTACAACAAATATAAAAAGCCTAGATGCTTCAATTACGATGTCTAAGGATATATAGCAAAGGATTGCAGAAAACCAAAGAAGGAGAAAGAGACTAGAAAATGCTATAAGTATGACAAAGTAGAACACCTTGCAAAAAACTGCATATCAGGACAGATAATGAAGAACAGAAGTGTACAAGAGAAATCAGATAATAAAAACAGCAACAAAGAAGAGGGTTTTGTCAGAGGTTCAGAGTAAATATGGTATAATAAACCTCTGTACATAGTAAATCCCTAAAGAATCAATATATTATTCCACAAAAAAGAGACAACAAAAAAAGAGAACTCAATGTGCATACAAATGTGAAGACATTAAACAGAAATAAATTATGGCTCAAGACACTAGTTGACTCAAAATGCACCCACAATAGAACTGATAAACAACTAGTGAAGGAAGAACAGATTAAAACAGAACTAATAGACAGATTATTCAAGGTTTTTGATGCAGATGGAACTAAGAATAGAAAAATGACAAGATTTATACTATTAGAACTAGAAATCAATGGATACACAGAGAAAATTGACATAGTTGTTATAAACTTAAATAGCACAGACATGTTTTTGGAATATGACTGGTTAGTTAAACACAATCCAGAAGTAAACTGGAACAAAGAGACACATGATTTACAAGATTTACAAGAGATTGCAAAATATAACATCATGATATTATATTTATATTAAAGACTAGGAGAATAAAACTAACAGAAAAAACAGATAAAGAATACTGGGAAATAGGCAAGGAACTAGATCCAACAAACTTAGAGAACTTACCAAAATATATTCAACTATTCACACATTTGTTCAACAGAAATAAATCTGAGAAACTACTGGAAAGAAAAGAATGGGACCATGAAATCAATCTATTGGCAGATGTGCCAAAGGAGTTAAATGCCAAAGCTTACACAATAACAGCCAAGAAAAACAAAGCTTTAAATCAATGGCTAGATGAACAACTCATGACAAGATTATAATAAAATTAAGTTCAAGATATGTAGTACTATGCTTTTATATTCTAAAGAAGGATGGATCCCTACAATTAGTATAGGACTATAGAAAGTTAAACTAGCACATGATAAAGGATAAAATACCACTACCACTAATTGGAAAAGTAATTAACAAACTTAAAGATATAAAATACTTCAACAAATTGGATCTTATTAGTGAATATAACAGTGTATGGATTAAAGAAGTAGATGAATGGAAAGCAGCATCCTTAACAAACAAGAGACTATTCAAGCTGAAAGTAATATATTTTGAATTATACAACTTGCCAGGAATATTTCAAACAATGATGAACAAGAAGTACTAGCAAACTACATAGACAACTTTGTAATATCCACCAAGACCAAGAAAAAACTAGAAGAAAGAACAATACAATTTTTGAAGATAGCAGAGAAATACAATCTCTGTTTCAAATAGTCAAAGTGTGATTTCAATGCTAAGGAGATATCAGTTCTAGAAGTAGGAATTGAATAAGGAGAAGTACAAGTAAAAAATGACAAAGTCAAGGCTGTTAAGAAATAAAAAAACACCTATCAAAATCAAAGAAATGGAAAGCCTTTTAGGTTTTGCAAATTTCTACAAACACTTTATCAAGAACTTTAGTCATACAGCAAAAACTCTCAATAAACTCAAGAACAAGAAAGACTAGAAATGAGAAGAAGAACACCAGAAGGTATTCAAAGAATTGAAGGACAAAATTACTAGTCAACTGGTGCTTGCTCTGCCTAAAAGAGAAGGAAAATTTAGAGTAGAAACTGATGTATCAAAACATGCCATAGGAGGAGTCTTATCTTAGGAACAAGAGGTAAAATTAAAAACAATTGCATTCTTATCAAGAACAATGCATGCAACTGAAAGAAATTACAAGATATATAATAAAGAACTATTGGTCATAGTAGAGACTTTAACAAAATAGAGACAATACTTATTGGGTACCATAGAAAAGTTTGAAGTCTGGACTGATCACAAAAATCTCAAGTATTTCAGGGAACTACATAAACTCAATGGATGACAAGCAAGATGATATCTTAAGTTACAGGACTATGAGTTCATTGTATAACACATTCCAGGGAAAATAAATATAGGAGTGGACATCCTATCAAGGAAAGATCAAGTAAACACAAAGAATGATAACAAGGATATCAAGATGATCAAAGACAAACTATAAATAAGGAGGATAAACATAGAAGCTAAAATAGCAATGTTCAGAGGAAACCAGATGGTAGAAGAAACCATATTATTAGAAGAAATCCAGAAGAATAATACAAAATAACAAGAAGTCCAGAAAGAATTGGAAAAAGAGGATGGTCAAGCATAGAAAGACAATGGAGTGGTATACATGAAGGGAAATATCTAGGATAACAAAAGATACTTGAGTTAATCAAGAAGAACTACTGGTAGCTAGGAATATGGAACAACATCAAGAAATATATTCAGAAGTGTCAAAAGTGTAACGACCTTAAGCTAGAGCTCAGATTGCAACTAAGGCAAAGACTTGAGAGGAGTTAAGGGATGTATAGCAAGTGGTAAAGCATACA
>Ga0157368_1000670_pt1 | contig 15834 bp, 8 predicted proteins | sample AttbisABBM3_FD_113146 | JGI IMG/M metagenome (GOLD analysis project Ga0157368, IMG submission 113146) | Fungus gardens microbial communities from leaf cutter ant in Botucatu, State of São Paulo, Brazil - Atta bisphaerica ABBM3 | ecosystem: Host-associated > Fungi > Mycelium > Unclassified ...
CTTGAGGAAGACACATGGTAGATAAGTAATGGACATGAGGACAGGGCATGGACATTAGGGTAGGACAATGCACAGTCATAGCACGGACTATAAGGACTTTATATAAATAGTAGGTAGAATACTGTTGTGGTTCCCTGTTGAGTTCTCTTATGAATACACAACTTGTATTCCCCACTAGATATTCCTTCTGTGAGATTTACTGCTTGTGCTGCTATTGGACATTGTGTCTAGTGGTTGCCACAACATCTTAGAAGTTGGTCTATAACAGTATCCTCCCTTAGGAATAAGCCCTTGAGAACCAAAGTGTGGCTAGGAAGTGTGACTAGAACTGAAAATGTAAATGAGAACTATTAAAAGAGAAAAAGATAAAATAAAACAAAAAACAGATACAAGAGTATAGAAGATCAAAACAAAGAGAGTGGACTAGACTTTAAAGGATATATGGCATAGAAGTCAGATATCAGTTCTAAAACACAGATAAGTTTGGTAGTAGGTAATCACTTAGATTTGCTTTTGTATCTTTATAGCCTAGCTAGATGACCTTGTAGAGGAGCTTGTAAGCTTATCTGCAATTGATTTTTAAGTCAAAAATTCATGAGATTTCATATTTAACCTCACTATTGATGGTGACTGGTACAAATAGGGAACCAGATTGTTTCGAAAAGGTACTGAAATAGTAGTTTTGAGTATGGAGATATAGAAGACAGAATGAATAGAGTGCATAGATTTCAGAAAACAAAAGGTGAATAGATAAGTGTCAGGTTGTGCTATAATCTCATAGGAACCTAGGTATTTCTTAGATAGCTTTTTATATAGTCATATAGTATGGAAGAATTAGGCTTTTATAAAAATCTTTTGTCCTACTTGGAATTCTGGGGCTGAAAGTTTGTGTATAACAGTATATTATTAGCAATAATATTGGGCCATAGAAATTTTAGACTTAAGGGCACTCTAGAGTTCATTGATATTGATTGTAAAGTTATAGACATAAAAAGAGACTATGTCATGTTCAGAGTAGACTGTAATATTTAGATAGTATATTTTGTTCATAAAAAACAAAAAAATGCTAGTAGTAGTATTAGGCATATTATTGAAAATAAATTTCATGAGTAAGAGGTGTTCAGATCAATTGTTCTGCTAGTAGTTACAATAGACTCAGAGATATTGTTCCAGAGTTTGATTGGTTCTTTTTATCTACTCATCTTCTTTTAGGTAGTTGTCAGAGTTCAAGACAGTGGACTCTAACTATTTTATTTTTTCTTTTCTTATTTGTTATTTTCTTTTATTTTATTTTTATTTTTGGGGACTTAGGGTTAGGATTAATGTGATATCACAGTCACGCAGTCACACATCAGTCACATGACAAGGTCACTGTCACTGTCACACTGTCATGTGTCACATAGAAAAGTATAGAAGGTTCTGGAAGGATAATATCATACAGTATGTTTAATATATGTTGGCCTTAAGGCAAACATATGGCTGTTTAGGGTAGGCTAGAAGTAGTTAGCATGGACCATGGAGTTTTAGTATATAAGGTAGACAATCCTGTATAGAGTTCTCTATTAAGTTCTCTTGTATTAACCCAATATAAGGTTCTATTCATTGATCCATTCTAAGATCTTTGAGTTGTAACAGTAGTAGTCTGAAGTAAAATAGAGACATATATCAAGGGCAGTACCTAGAGAGTGAAAGAAGTTGGATACAAACCTAGATCCTCAATCAGAAGTAATATAAGACAGAACTAAATGTTTAGAGAGTATATGAATAATGAATAGTCTAGCTAACTCTGCAGAAGTAATGGTGTTTAATGTTGAAATGAAAATAGCTTGATTGAAGAGTTAATTGGATATGATGAGAATTATGTCAAAGCTAGAAAAAGATAGAAGTTTCTTGATGAAATCCATAGATATATCTGAGCAGATATTGGGCCAGGTATATTTCTGATAGATGAGTTTTAGTGTTTTGTTTTGTCCAAAGTAATCTACAAGAATATAGTCATAGTAATACTAAAGTACTTGTGTGTAGAGGTTATCAGCAGTGTTATACTAGAAAATGCTTTTTCACAAAAAAACATACTCTTCTAGGAGTTTTAAGCATGTAAAACCTTTTTAAAGGCATTATCAAGTAGACACCTACTTAAGAGATAGTATAGTAGCTATTAGTTAAACTAGATCTCAGAAAGATGAGGTTTTTAGGGATAAGAAATGCTATTGTACTTATGAAAGACTAGCTATGAAGTACAGACACTTACAAGAACAATTCACATAGTGACAAATATTCAGATGGCAGGATAAGGTAGAAATATGTTGTATCAGAAGCTGATGAAGTCTAGAATGGATTTATGAGGAAGGACAGCCTAGAAATGGCTAAGAAGAAATGGAATGGGTTCTTTTTTTTTTTTTAAGTCAACAATTTATTACATGGGGTGTGATGGCAGTCTGTGCCTACAGGAGGAATTATGTATGGAGTATCAATACCCTAACCTTTTTATGCAGTTACCCAACACAAAGGACTACTAAGAAATTGAACCTATAACCTCAAGTAGGTTTGAAGTAGGCATAATATACATGGATGGGAGACTCTTCCACTGTGCCATCTCTCCTCCAATGGAATGGATACTCACAAGCAGAAAACAGTTATTATTCTAATATTGGGTTGTAAATGGAGAGATGACCATATGCTTGCAAAACCTTAGAAAGCTTTCTTATAGTTTCAGTCTCTATTCTTTAAATTCATTTTCTGTATTTTTAGACTAATACATAAGCCATAAGTAAAGGGGAGTAAGAAGAAGACTATTATCTAAATTCTCTTACTTAAAAGCAGTTTAACTAAGTGAGCATCATTAGTATCTACTATCACTTTTAGGCAAGTTTTGGAGAGTTTTAGTAGCTTGGAAAATACTAGCAAGATAAATATCAGTTAGTATTTTTAGTTGTAAGGTTTGACTTGAGAGGTTTCTTCAGGATACATCACCTAGAATAGATAGTGTTGTTGGAAGCTTTTAAGAAGCTTTGCAATATATTCATTAAATTTTCCAAAAGAACTTGTTACACAGTATAAGGTTTACTGTTTTGAAGTATGTTAGCAAGAGAAAGCATTCATAAGTGGATATTATTTATATATTCTTTTTAATATTTATACTATTTTTTCTACTATTTTTTCCAATTTCTAACACTGATATTATCTCCTTTAAATTCTTTAGTGTGCAATTAAGGGCTAGTATTACATAGTTCTTGTTGTACTCTAACATAACCTCTTTTCTACATGACTTCTGTCAGCAAATAAGACATAGATTCTATTATTAAGGAGAAAGAGACTAGAAGAGTCAGTTAGCCAATGACTTTTGGGATTGACAATGTATTCTGCAGTAGAAATGTTTTTTACAAGCATAGATTGAATATCAAGATAGAATATGTCAAGATTAAGGATTGTGGCTATATAGATGGAGGAAGAGACTAGAACAAATGGTTTAAGGGATACTGTCAATTGTTCATGAGTAAAAACTAGACAGAAGTTGTGAGAATTGATAAAAGTATAGCCAATGTTCTGTTATAACTTAAGTCTCAGAAATAAGACAAAAACACACTTTTGTATTGAGTAATACAAGAGAACTTGATAGAGTTCCAAATATAAGCTAGTCTATCTTATATACTTCAGACTGTAGTCTGTATACATACTATAACTAACCTACCCCAATGTTTATATGCTTTCTATAAGACTAATATTGTCAGACTTGCAAACATTGGACCCAAGTTTTTTTTAATTTTCATTTTTATTTTTAATTTTTTATTTTCTATTTTTGAAATCTAGGGTTAGGGTTAGAGTGATGTCACAATCACATACCATTACATGACATGGTTATAGTAACAGTCACATGATCACATAGTCATATAGAACATAGTAAAAGGTTTGAGAAACAAAAGCAATGATGTTATACAATATATACAAACTAACATATGGTCTTTAGGGTAGGCTAGATATAGTAGAGCATGGACTATTGCTAGTTGGTATATAAAGGTAAATACATTGTACCAAGAACTCCATCAAGTTCTCTTATGTAAACTCTATATAAGATTCCTTTTCTTGACCAACTCTAAGGTCTTGAGATTGTAACAAATATGTTGTTACCATACTATATGACATCATCTATTTCAGAACCTTCTACAATCTTTTCTGTGTCACATGATTGTGTAACTTGTGACTGTGACATATATCACACCTATATCATATATAACATTACATTACATCTTTTATCTAAGTTTAAAACAAAGAAAAGTAAAAATAAAAACCAAAAATAAAATAAATAGAATAAATATCTTATTATTTAGTGAGAGTATTCCGTTTTAAGTCAACTAGGGCAGAAATAGATAACAAGATAAAACTGGGAGAGATATTTGGATCATCTTGCTTGTCAATAGTGATAGGAATCAGGCAGAAAAGAGATTATGCTCAGATATAACAAGAACTATATAACATTAACCCTTAATTACATGCTAAAGAATTTAAAGGGGATAATATTAGTATTAAAAATTGAGAAAAGAGATAGAAAAAATGATATTACAAGTTCTTTTGGAAAATCTAGTGAATAGATTGAAAAGCTCCTTAAGAGTTTCCAACAACACTATTCATCCTAGATGATGTATTCTGAAGTTCAAAGAATGATTGGCAAGGAAACTAGTGGACTACTATGTAAGACATTGAAGAGGTAGTATCTACCAATGTAGTTAAACTAAAATTGCAAACTACAATGAGAATCCACCTGATAGTTAATATAAGTATATCACAAAATAAACTACTTACTTAATTGTGATATCTGAACCTTGGGTGCACTCTCAGAGGTTTAGAAGTAATTCAGAAGTTTAATAATAATGAGAAATAAATGATGAGAGTTGATTATTGATGATTATTGATTATTGATAAAAAAAATTAAAGATGATAAGCACTTTCTAGCACAATTTTGATTGTGAAATCTGTTCAGTTGTTCCTGAGATAATAGCCAATGAAACTTGTAGTTACTGATGGTCTGATATCTTAGTAATCTGTTGTCACTTTTGTACATTCCACATATGTGCAAATAGCTCTCATTTGGAGTATTTCAGTACAACTTGGTTTGTGAGAATTGGTTTACTGGCTATAAAAATACAAGTTGAATCAAGTTTGTAACAGAGTCAAATAATAAAGTATAGAGAGCTAGTGAAAAGGCAAAAGATAAAGAAACAAAAATCAGTAAAAGTTGATAGAGAAGAGAAATTGGAGGTCAAAAGAATATTAAATAAATAAAAAATAAGGGGAGTAATAAAGTACTTGGTACATTGGAAAAGGTTTATAGTAGAATATAGCATATAGAAAAGAGAGAAAGACTTAGGAAATATCAAAGAAGTAGTAGTAGATTTCAAAGATTATAGGTAGCAAAAGAACAAGATTCCAGATGAGAGAAGTTACCAAGAAAGCATATAGCAAAAATATTATATAGATAAAACAATAGAAAGTTTGAAAGAAATTAGCAGAGGTAGAAGTTTGTTTCTCTGGAGGAGAAACCTTGAAGGGAAGTTATGTCAGGATTAAAAACAGTGGACTTGTTTCTTTTTCATTTTTCATTTCTTATCTAAGTCTTTCTTATTTTCTATTTCTCATTCTTTTATCTCTTTTATTTTATTTTATTATCTTGGACTTATTAAAGAAAGAATAATGTGACATTACACATGATTGTCACACATGTCACAGTCACAAGTCATGGTTACACAATCATATGTCATGAAGAACATTGTAGAAGATTCTTAAACAATGATATTATACAGCATGTATTATATATATTGATCTTAAGACAAATACATGCTCTTCAGGGTAGGCTGGATTTAGTGTAGCATGAACTATTAGTCTAGCATATATAAGGTAGATAAATTGTACTTAAGAAACTCTATTGAGTTCATTTTTACTCTTATACTTAAGTTTAAATGGTAATATCTCTTATTTTTTTCTTTATTTCTCTTCCTCTTATCTTCATATTTCCTCCTCAACTACTCTTTCTCTTGTTTTTTCCTCTTTATTTTCTTTGTCTCCTCTGACATAATTAATTGTTTTTGTAAATTTGATATTATTTCTCCTTATATTTCTATTACTTGCTTCAATTACTTTATCACTTCTTCTTTTCCTACTTCTCTTACCCATTTCTTTATATTTATTCTATTAAGTATTTCTATTGTTATAGTATTTGATAACTTAAAGTAATATCTCCAAACAAATTCCTCTGTAAGCACTAGCTGGTATTTTTTCAACTTGACCTCATAATGTTTACTCACTACTTATCTACTGCCTTATTGACTAATGCTCTAATCCAACTATTACACTCATATCCCTAAGTAGGGAGTCTCTAATCTAAAAACTTTCTTACTGGACAATATCACTACTTCGTATAGACTGATCATAAAGGGACCAGTAGTACAAGTCTTCTATATGAAATATACATATACTTTATTCAACACTATCTACCTAAATAATAAGTATTGTCTAATTGGCAACAGTCTGAGTTTGGTTACCAATGTCTATAATTGCTCATGCTAAGTAAACAGCTCATTGATTAGCTCTCTTTTATGTCTAGAATCTAACTTCTAATCCAAAGAAAACTAATAATTATAATAACTATTGATTGAGTTTTATTATAACTTTAAGTTCTTAGACTAAAATGAAAAATACACTCTTATATTGAGTAATATAAGAAAACTTGATAGAGTTTCCAGCACAAGCTAGTCTATCTTATATATTACAGACTGTGGTCTGTACATACACTACAACTAACCTGCTCTAAAGTCCATGTACTTTCTATAAGGCTAACATATTGTTGTTATGCTATATAATATTATCTACTCTAAAACCTTCTACAATCTTCCCTATATTATATGATTATATGAATATAACTGTGAGATGTGTGGTAGTTACATGTGACATCACATCACACTCTCTCATATAAGTCCAAAATAAAGAAAACTAAAAATAAAAATAAAGTAAAATAAAACTCAGTCTAATGTTTACAACTCTGATACAAGAAGTACAAAAGAAACTCAAAGATTATAGTCAAGCATAAGAAGATAAAGTAATATATATAGAGAGAAAAATCTATATTTTTAACTAGAAAATTTGAGAACAAATCTTATAGAAAAATCATGAACTAGTAGATGTAGAATATCTAGAACAACAAAAGATGTTCTATTATAACTTAAGTCTCAAGTTAAGACAAAAGACATACTCTTGTATTAAGTAACATAAAAAAACTCAATAGGGTTTTCAGTATAGAATATCTATCTTTATATATATATTATAAACATGTTATATAATATTATTTGTTCTAGAACATTTTATGTTTTTCTCTGTGTCACATGATGATGTGACCTGTGACTGTTATATAACTTTACATCACACTTCTTTGCTCAAGTTCAAAATAAATAAAAAATAAAGTTCAAGTTCATTGTATATAACTCTGATATGCTCAAGTTAATCAAAAGAAACTATTGGTGGCCAAGAATATGAAATTATATCAAGAAATATGTCCAAGAATACCAGGAATGTCAACATAATAAAGTTCAACATATGAAAAAGGCAGGAAAACTTTATTTATTGGAAATATCTTAAAATCCATAGCAGAAAATCAGTATTGACATAATAGAATCACTTCCAAGATCAAATAACAAGGATACAGTAGTAGTTATAGTAGATCAATTTACAAATATAATCAGACTTAAGACAACAATAACAGTAGTATTATTAGAGAAAATAGCCAAGATCTATAGAAACAATATATGGAAAATTCACAGAGTTCCAAAGAAGATTCCTAGCAATAGAGGATCTCATTTTGCCTTATGATTTATAGAAGACTTATATAAGGCACTAGGAACAAAAAAAACATCATCAATGGCATATTACCTCCAAATAAATAGTAAAACAGAAAGAATTAACTTCCTAGTTGAAGCATTCTTGCAGTATTATCAACAAGACAATTGGACAGAATGGTTGTTAGCAGTGAAATTCCAGTACAATAACAAGAAGAGATAAAGCTGGAGACTTTTCTCAAGGAACTACAGAAAAGTTGAGAAATAGCAAAGTTATTAATAAAAAAGACAAATGAAGCTATGAAGAAGAAATTTAACAAGAAAAGACAAAATTCTCAGGAGTTGAAGCAAGAAGACAATATGTGGCTGGAAGCAGGAAATATCCAGTTAAAGAAATTAGATCAAAAATACTATAAACTCTTTAAGATCATAAAGAAAATTGGATAAGGAGCATTTCAACTGGAATTACCAGAAGAATAGATAATATACAAGATGTTTAAAAAAGACCTGCTGACATAATGCAAAGAGCCTCAATTCAAGAAACAACACCATCTGATATTATAAGAAAGAAGAATACAAAGTATAATAATATCAAAAACAAGATAGAGAAATACAATTTTAGTATATTGGAAGAGGTATGGAAATAAACATGACCAATGGATAGCTGAAACAGAGTTACCACATGCTTAAGAGGCAATTTAAGACTATTGGACAAAGTTTTCTAAATGAAATCTATAAAAGAAAAAAGTAAAATTTTAAATTGATATCACAAAGCATAACTAGTACTCAGAAAACTTAACATATCTTTTCCCCAACCTATATGTTTCTTGTACTGTCAACAACCTAGACCTCACTATAACTCTTAACAAAGAGAAGAAAGACTGGATAAAGAAATATTACAAAATAATTCAAGAATTGGAAACCATAGCAGATATCTAGCTACAAATTCAAGATATCATTAAACAAGCCAATGCAGTTAATAATCAACTAGCAGATATCAAGATTATTTTGTTACAAGCAGAAGAAATATACAACATATAAATAGAAGGAGATATTTATAGTATATCAGAAGAACTATATACTATTACATATAGGAACATGAAAAGATAAGCACATCACATTTAAGTTATACTAGCTAATGTACTAGATTAGTATAAAGAAAGAGGAGTTGATACAGTCAATGAACATATCAAAATGCTACAAGAGGTCCACCAAGAAATATATCAAAAAATAAACACAATACAAAACAAAGGAAAATATAAGGAAGGCATTGTTCAAGATAAAGAAGTTTTGTTATACAAATCCTACACAATATCTGAACCAAGCAGACCATTGTCTTCAGAACCAATTCTATTTAAAAAAAAGTTGATTATCTAGAAAAAGCACTAAAAATATTATAGTCCTCTACAAAAACCACACCATTCTTACCTCCAGCATACTACAGATTCATCTAACCTGATAGAGAAAAGAATATTCAGTATTGAAATGTATACAGGAGGACTGCTACATAAACCATTCTTTATAGTCCTAATCTTATAAGAAGCAATATATTACAACTTAAGCCTAAGAGTTTGGTCAAAAGAAAAAACTAATATTGTTAAGCACAAAAGAACTTGGTAAGATTTTTAGTATAGGATTGTCTACTTTATATACCTCTGGTGCATGGTCTGTACACACCTACATCTAGTCTACCCTAAATATTATAAGTCTAAATAAAGTCATCCTATCTTTTATAATGTATGACACCATCCTTCTATGACATCACATGACCTTGTGATAGTGACTGTGACATGAGTGTCTTGTGTGACAATTGTCACAACTTGTCACAGCATCTTGTTCCTTCTATTTTTAGAAAAAGAGAAAAGAGAGACATAAGATAAAAGAAGTTAAAGTGAAAAATAAAAAGACTTTATATGAGAAACTAGAATGGAGAAAGAACAAGTCTACCATCTTAGCTTCTGACACAATAGTTATTGGACCTAACAAGAAATTGGTGGCATCATATGTGGTTAGAGACCTAGATCAAATAAGTTCATGAAAATATAAACATTAAAACAGGAGTATTGTTACAAATGATTCTACTTCATATTTTACAGATGTTTACCTCATGCTAGACATGCCTTGGATATGTGTTAGAGTTTGTTTCACTTATGACTTACCATCACTGTGCCTTGTATTTTCTCTGTTGTAGTATTAGTTAGTGTCTCATATAATAGTAGAGGCTTTCTTATGCTTTCACTATGTTTTTCTCATATTGTTTCTTAAGGATGCCTTTTCCTTTTCTCATGGTTAGTAGGTATATATAGTAGCAAATACAGACATGTATCTTTACACTTTACTAATTGATCATCTCTTTCTCTCTTACTCAAGTCTTTGCTTAAGTAGCAATCTGAGCCAAGTTTAGAATTATAACAGTTAGACACAGTTCACACTTGGAAGTGAAAGTCTGTAGGGTTGTATAGGGTTTGTACCAAATATAGAAAATTGTACAAGGAGCAAAGAGTTGTAGAATTTGAGAATAGTCTTGGCTTCAGCTTATGATTATACTATCTACTTTCTGCATAGTTACAACTTCAGAGGAATGAAATAGAGTTCAAGAGAGTAAGTTCTGATAAGACAAGTATATTGCCATAATACTAGAGTTTAGTGTTAATGATGTTTGATTATTAGACTGAAAATTACAATATATCTACTAGTCCTTAAATACTAAGTATTATAAAGAAGTACTTGGGTGATGCTATTACTTCATAATACAGCCCCAAGTAATATCAGCAGCTATGCTGATTAGAGGTTTCAGTAGTGAAATAATAATAGGGGTTTGAGCTGAAAAGGAGTAAACTCTGCTGTAGAAAACCAAGTACTTGTGGGGTTTGAATAGAAGAATAATATGTAGAATCTTATAGAGTAATGATATACCATAGAAGATGGGTTATTATTAGAGTTGGACTTAGTATATAACACAATACCACTGAACTCTGCTGTAGGACCCATAGACTTTGTTACCATTGATCTCAAATCTTATACTTATACTTTTGTCTCTCTATCACTATCAAATATATCTTGTCTTTTTAGGCAATATTCTAGATACTTCAACTCAGGTTCTTGACTATATATATACTATCATTCCAATATTAGCTCAGCATTGTACTCTAGATTGCAATAAATCATAGAATATTTAGATAATATCTACTTAGGTTTTCCTAAATATATAAAACCCTATATAACTTTATGGACTTTATTTAGTTACTCTAACAACAAAACGGAATCCTTCTCCAAGACCTCAAAAATATTAAGTGGTCTGACAGTTTTGGATTGTCTACCCTTATATCTTAACCTCTTATACTATTTCTTACTTCTTAACTAATGTCTGTCTCTAGTAGCTATCCTATAACTTTTGTCAATATTAACAAAGCTCTAAAACTTCTCTGGCATCATTTATAAGAAGTAGCTGAATACCAGTATGTCTTAGAACACAACACTAACAACATTCTTGCTAGTTTTATGAACTAACTCTGAGACTTATAAGCTTTAGTATCTAATCCTACTCCTACACCTATGGGTGTTTCCTCTCTAACTATATTGAGATCTTTCTCTTCTACTAACACTTCCATACCAAAAAACCCATCTTGTTATTCCTGATCTAATATCTCATCTCTGTTAGACTTTAGCAGTAATTAACAATATTATAATTTAAGATTTAAAGTGTTAAGTCAGAAAAAGAACCTTGTATAGGGTTTATAAGCTTGGTATTTTACAGTGGAGTTTTCTTCTATCAAATCTGAACCCTGGTCAGTGTTTTACTGCTGAAAAATTCACTTAACATAGCTGCAGACATCATTCAGAGCTCCACTTGAGTACTCTTTTACTTTATGTATTTAAAGTTAGTAGTTACTCTGTAATAATTAGCCTAATAATTGGCTAAAGGTAGAGTTTCTAGTACAATATATCCACTCAATACTAACCTACCCTAAAGATCATGTATTATCCATAAGATTAACATATAGTAAATGTGTTATATAACATTATTGTTTTAGAACCTTTTATATTCTTTTATATAATATATGATTGTGTGACATGTAACTGTGACTGTGACATATGTGACAAACTTGTGATAGTTATGACAGTCACATATGATATCACATTATAACCCTAATTCTAAATCCTAAATAAGAAAACAAATGGAAAAGAAAAATAAATAAATAGAGTCTATTATCTTCAACTCTAATGTTACCCTCTCTTTAAGGTTCCTCCTCCAGAGAAACTAACTTCTATTCTCACCAGTTCCTCTCTAGCTTTCTTAAGTATTCTTCCTTAAACTTTTTATTATCTTACTCATATAACATTTTTACTATACACTTTCCTAGTAACTCTCCTCTTCTAAAGTCTCTTTCTTCTATCCTATCTAACTTTTCTTGTCTCCTAACTGTCAGATTCAAGAACAGTAGACTTTTTCCATTTCTACTTTTATTTTATTATTGAAGTTTCTCTCTCTTTTTTCCTCTTTTTTTTATTTTGAACTTAGTAAAAAGAGAACAATAGTATGTCATATGTGACTATCATAACTGTCATAAGTAGTATAACCAGCTATAATGAATGTCATAGGTTAGTCACACATGTCACTGTCACAGCCACAATACCATATAATACAATAGAAGAATGATATCATATATCTTATAATAAGATAACTCTTAAATATGTTAGATATAGTTTATACCTCATTATCTGAAATCTGGTAGAACATCTCAAAAGTCCAGAACAAGTGAGTTATGCATTATCTGAGAATATAGAAAATAAATCAGAACAACCTTTGGCTTTAGCTTATATATTATGTCTTTACTAGTTATATGAGTTACATATTTTAGATCAGGACTTAAGGACTTAGAGGATGGAAAACTACCAGAAGATGGCAAGGTGTGTTGTTGCTAACACTGGAAGAGAGGTGCTAATTTTAGTTGATTTTCAGGATAACTACTATAGTATAAACTATCAGATTATATACTATATAGTATACCTAGAATAGTTATCTGGAATATAACTGCTAAGCAAGTTATTCTGATTTCTAGTGATTCTTAGATATCAGGGAATGGAGATTCATGGAGTTAACTTAGACCAGTGAGGACATCTAAGATAGAATGAAAAGATATAATTCACACTAAAAGAGATTGGAAAGTGCAAATGAAGAAACATGAGTTATCTGTGGGTTGAAACAGATATAGTTGGAATACAAGATGTGACAAAATACATAACTCATAGCATTTAGGGTAGGCTAGATGTAAAGTATATACAGAATATTGTTATAACTTAAGTTCTTGAATAAAGACAAAAGACAACTTTTGTATTGAGTAACACAAAAAAACTTAATAGACTATCAGACTGTCATATGCCAAGTCCACTCATCTAGAAAACACATCTCCATGGTACATTCCTTGTCAACCATACAAGCCTGCCTTCCATGGCAGCCACCTTTCTTGTAATATACCTTGCAGCGGTGATACAACCATCTGGGTATTCTGCCTTCCATAATGAAGATACTCCTATTCAACTCAGTCTTCCATGGCAGAGTTATCTCTGTCAGTGTCTCAACACTGAAACCTCTTCTTAGGGTAATAGAGGCTATACTACTGAAACCCCAAGCATCTTCTATAGTAGGAACTCATATATAAGACTAGTAGTTACACTGTAATTTACTAGTCTAATAATCAATGAAGATAAATTCTTATTGAACTTGATCTCCAGTGTTCAACAGTGACATACTAAATCAGCACTCACTTCCATCTCAGACTTCTTCCTATTATCTGAAGTTGCAACCACACAGCAGACAGGCAGTGTAGCATATAAGCTGAAGCCAAGGTTGTTCAACAAGTCTGCACAACTCTGAGTTCATCTTGCAGACTTTTACCCCTGATGTGAACTGTGCCTAACAGTGGGTTCTCCATCAATTATAACTGGAGTGGGGCTAGTTATGTTCTCTTGGGAAAAGAGTTGGACATAGCAGGTTCAAGTATGGATACATGAAAAACTGAATGGACAGAGCACATAGACTCTGGAAGATGGAGAGTGAATGATAGTGTACCAGGCTGAGCAATGATTTTGTAAGGTCCAAGATATTTTTTAGAAAGCTTTTTTAAAGACTAAGTGGTTTAGAAGAACTGAGCCTTGACAAAGACTTTGTTACCTACTTTGAAATCAGGAGTGGAAAAATGTCATGCATCAGTAGATTTCTGATAATACTGTTGGGCCACAGAGATTTCAGCTTTGAGAGTACTCTGTAATTCATCAAAGTCTATAGTGAAGTTGTAGGCTCAGAAGGAAGCAATATCACATTCAGGGTGAACAGTGATGTTCAGATGATATCCCTTATTAGCAAAGAATAGAGAGACACTGGTAGTAGCACTTAGAGTATTGTTGTAAGCGAACTCTACAAGAGGTAGGAGTTTAGACCAGTTGTCTTGATAGTAGTTATAGTATATACAAAGATATTGCTTGAGGGTCTGATTTGTGCATTCAGTTTATCCATCACCTTCAGGGTAGTAACCTAAATAAAGTGAAGCTGCATGTCTAGAGTAGTGCCTAAAGAATGGAAGAAGTTCAACACAAACTCCAAGCCTCTATTAGAGGTGATATGGGAAGGAATACTATGTTTGGAGAATATAAGAAAGATGAACAGACATACTAAGTCTGCAGATATGATGGTGTCATGGGTAGAGATAAAGATTGCCTACTTGGTGAGCTAGTCAACTATGACTAGGATAGCATCAAACCTGGAGGATGACAGAAGTTTCTCAATAAAGTTCATAGAAATGAAATTTCATGGTCATTCAGGGATAGGAAGTTGTTTGAGAGATCCATAGGGCTTGTAACATTATGGCTTGGATTACATACAAGTAACACAGAACTTGCAGAATTGTTGTACATCAGCATAGAGACTAGGTCCAGAATATCTGTAGCAAACTAGTTCCAGTGTTTTGTTTTGACTATAATGTCCAGCAAGAATGTGATCATGATTATACTAGAGGATATGTGTGTGGAGATTACTAGCAGATGGTATATAGATTCTGTTGTCAAGGAGGAGAAAACCATTTGAGTCCATAAACTATTGGCCATCTGTGGAAATGTGTTTTGTAGCAATTGGATTACTAGAGAGTGTCAAAAGGATGTCTTGGTGTAAGATGTCCAGATCAACAATTGTAGCTGTACAGAGAGAGGGAAAGAGGAGAACAGTAGATTGTACAGAGACCACAAGTTGTTGTTGAGTGAAGATTGGTTTGAAGTTGTGAGAGTTGACTGTGGCATAGCCAGTATTCCCCTTTTTAGGATAAACATCCTACTATCTAGTGAGAGCATCCAGTTTGGTACCAAGACAACTAGAACAGAACCTGATGACAAGGTTGAACTAAGAGAGGTACTTGGACCACTGTGCTTGCCTTCAGGTCAGTGCCTTGGTAGTGGAGAAGTACTCAAGGTTTTTATGATCCATAACAATGTTGATGGGATAGGCCAGACCTTCTAGATAGTGTTACTAAATTTTGAACACTTCAAAAATGGCAAGCAATTCCTTGTCATGTATTTTGTAGTTCAACTCTGTAGTAGTAAAAGTATAGAAGTAAAAAGCAACTAGATGAACTTCATTTTCTTCATTAACAATAAAAAGGATTGCAGTGAGAGCATAGTTTGAAGCATTAGTTTCCACAATGAGTTGAGCATTGGGAATCCAATGAGTTAGAATAGGAGCAGAGATGAATGTTTTCTTGAGAGAGTTGAAAGCATCATGACAGGAGGAGTTAAAATGTTCTTCTAGGTGAGATATGTCAATGAAATGACAATGTCTGAGTAGTTGAAGATAAACTGTCAATAAAAATTAGTGAAACCCAAGAAGGATTGGATATTCTTGACTTTCTTGGGCTCTAGCCAGTCTTGAATAACCTTCACTTTGTTACCAGACATGATAAGACCAGAAGGAGAAAGGATATATCCCAGATACTCTACTGAATTGGAGTGGAATTCACATTTC
>Ga0157368_1000671_pt1 | contig 15833 bp, 9 predicted proteins | sample AttbisABBM3_FD_113146 | JGI IMG/M metagenome (GOLD analysis project Ga0157368, IMG submission 113146) | Fungus gardens microbial communities from leaf cutter ant in Botucatu, State of São Paulo, Brazil - Atta bisphaerica ABBM3 | ecosystem: Host-associated > Fungi > Mycelium > Unclassified ...
AGCAGACAAAGCTTTTACAGCTACTGATGGTCTGATATCTCAGTCATTTGTTGTCGCTTTTGTACATCCCACATATGTGCGGATAGCCCTCATTTGGGGCTTTCCAGCACAACTTAGTTTGTGAAAATCGGTCCACTTGTTGTGGAGATACAAGCTGAATGAAGTTTGTGACAGTTTCTCTTTTCTCTTCTTTTCTTTTTCTTTCAGTCTATTCTATTTTTAGAACTAGATTTAGGGATCAGGTGAAGGTCACACTATCACATGATCATGTGCCATGATGGAAAATAGTAGAAGATTCTGGAAGGAATAATGTTATACCATGTATTATATACATGATAGCCTTAAGACAGATATCTAGTCACTTAGGGTAGACTAAAGTAGTGTACAGACCAGTAGTCTGAGGCATATAAGGTAGACAATCCTGTACTGAGCTCTCTATCAAGTTCTCTTGTGTTAACCCTAATATAAGGTTTTCTTTTTTGATCAACCCTAAGGTCACTAAATTGTAACATCATTGTTCTTGAACCTTTTACCATGTTCTTTGTGACCTTGTGACTATGTAACCATTAATGTGACCATTTCAGGTGATGTGACTGTTGTGTGACAGTATGATCATAATATCACTTGATCCTAACCCCAATTTCTAAAATAAAATAAAATAAAATAAAATGAAAAGGAAAATTAAAAGAAAGTTGGGTCCAAGCTTCACAAGTCTGACACTTATAGAATAGGATTATTTATAGCTAGCACAAATCATGACTCTTTTGTATAAATAGTGTAAGAATACATCAGGAATTCCTTGTTGAGTTTTCTTGTGATCTCTATGAGATACTTCGTTCTTGAGTTTGTTTAAGTAGTCTATTGGTCATCTTGACTAGTGGTTACCACAACACAAAGTCTGTAGGGTTCAGAGTTGACAACAAACACTGTGGGCTTGCAGCAGAGTTTCAGGGCTAAGGCATAAAAGAATCAGGTTCCCTGACAGTATCTCTTTTGTATAACATTCATAGACTTTTACTTGAAGCAAGAACCATGCTTAACAAGGATGGAGAATGAAAACCAAAGCAACTAACTCTGGATATATAATCCATGCCAGAAGAATCACAGATGTAGAAAAATTTATAAGTGTTATCTGTCATGAAAGACAGATGTACTTGGATCATTCTGTAACAAACCTGAGCCAAGCTTAAGGCTATAACAAAATAACATATTAAACTTAGACAAGTATTCTTCAACTATATACCAAGTTTCCAAAATATAGCTGCAAAGTAATACTATGAGATACTACATAATACTTTGTTAGGGGTATTAAACCTGTATAAAGAGAACAAGACAGTCCAAGAGAAGTGTCGAGATAGACTAATGATGTTTGCAGCATAATCACTCAGTTTCTTAAAGTGTCGGAAGTAGGTTCAGCAGTTCAATAGCATCATCAAGTACGATACATCTCTTTCCATGTTATTACCCAAATGCCTTACTTGAAATATCTTACTCTTGTCCTAGATATGCATGGTAATAGTATGTCTAATGTCAAATTACTAGAATCCATCACTACTTGAGATCAGACCGTTGTCAGCCATGTCATATGTCAACAAGGTAATCATTAACCTGACCTCATTGGTCGCCTCCCAGTTGCTAGAGTGGTAAGAAGCAACCGTAGCATGCTACAGTTATTTGCTACAATTACTAATAGCTGTATAGTCTTACTACGTCCTCCGGGTGTTGCCTAGCAAGACCAAGTCGCTCCAATAAGCGAGACGTTCCTTACTCCTTCATACACATGACACTAGATGTCTGAGCTCACTAATTTCATGAAACTGAATACAAAAGATTGGAGCCGCATGATGAAGATCTTTGAAATAGATTTCCTCCATTCTCGTATACAATGACATTATACAATGACGATCAGTGAGTCAGTTTGACTTTCAATCAAGAACAGACCAAAGTCGATCGCACTAAAAACCGGCTTTGGATTTCAAGCTGCATGGCGGTAATAAGATTGAACTACAATGACTAATGCACTATCTCTTGAGAGCGGAATCTAGCCGAAGATACCCTGTTCATCCTCGGAGGGTGATATGCCGTAAGAGCTTTCATTGATCAGCAAACATTACGTTAACTGCAGGCTCCAATATAATCGACCTTCGGAAAGGCTCATTATTTCACACTCAGACCAGACATGTTTTGTCACGGCTTACTTGTGAGTTCGACCTTAGTAGAGGAGCCCCGTACCAGAAAGGCTAGCCCCGAGGTAGAATTCCCGTGTCATCATAGTTAGGAGCTGGGAAGACGCTGGATGTGGTCATAATCTAGAGAGAGGGTTTCACGTAAATTATTTCCGCGGAGTTGCACTCGAGTAATAGTCAGCTTCTGGCACTGACAATCACCGTGCCAGGTAATGGATACGAACGAAAATTGCAACCCGAGACGGTTTGATCGTCGCGCATAATATGATCACGTGATCGTTCTTGTGTAGACGTTGATTGTATAGACGTTGAACTGCTGTATACAGCACTTCAGGTCTTCACATCTACTCTACAGCAACCAAATAATGACTGCACCAGGTTGGCAAACGGAAGAGCTGCAAGATGAATGGGTTGATATTGAACCCGAAGGTGGTGGAGAGGATGAAAGCAACTTGTCTGATGGCACTCATTCCCTTTCCCTTACGGTTCCTCTCCCAAGTCGCATTCACATAATAAATGATTTCGAAAATCCCATCACTCCTTCTTATGAGTGTAAATCTGCAGCAGGAACGTTTCTAGTGCGTGATGATATACCCAATGCTCCATTTCAGCCCAGAACACCCGGTCGAGAGAAAGGCCCAATCAAGGACATTTTTACTCCGCTACTACTGGAACGAATGTTCGAACCACCCACCCCACCTAAATATGTTACAGGGCAGAAAGCCGATGTTGACGTACCACTCATTGAATTTTCTCCTCCAAATCCTCTGATTGCTACCAACGGGCAACCCTCTGTGACCCCAAAGACGGCCTCATTCAAGGGAAAGCAGAACATCGCTTGTCGATTCACCTTTACTGTACCTCGTAGCCTGACTGCTACACAACATCCTACTTTTCTTCAAGCTCAAAGTACACCTAATCCTTCCTTGGTCCTCCAGCCTAGGGTACCGCCGACCGACCCCCGACTTCGCCTTTTTCAATTCCAATACGATACATATACACGCGAACATCTTTCTGCGATGGTTGATTCCATAGCTATTAACAACAATTCCATCACCACTACGACACCATCTCCTACCTGTTTTGAAAATCATCTATCGCGAGTGTCAGAGTTGACAGGTCCATCCTCCCTAGCGAATATTTCCCATCTACGAAGCGCGAAACGTGTCAAGCTTAGTCCTCTAAGTGACTATTATGGAGAGGGTGCTGGTTCACAGGCCGTGATCTCTCGTCCTAAATTGACTGGCAAAGATTATGTTGGGGAATCAAAACAACTGATGCAACAAATCAAGTCGGCGCGGGACTTCGCAACCATCTCAACGAATACTACCTTTCGTCACAGATCATCTCCTACTTCACATCCGGATGACGGATGTACAAAGCCTCATCTGTTGTCAATGGTCCCATCTAGTGAGATCATCCTTTACAGAATAAGATCAGCACTCACGATTATAACCAGATTCCTCTCCTCAATCGATGATGATCGATGATGTGGTATCAAACCCTTCATCTAATCCACATGGTTTCCTAAGGAATCGATATTCATCTTCGTCTTATCGAGCACAGGCTGAAACTCTGATGGCTCAAATCAAGCAGAGCATGAAAAGCCAGAAACCCACCATTCCTGGAGGAATAGTGGTGAAATCACAACAGGATGGACGACAGAAAGTACTTTCATCCGGTGGTGAGAGCGCAATTGTTAGCCTCCATTCCTCGAGCAGCAACATGGGGAATCCAAGACACTCACCTTTGGAATTCTTTAAGTTGACCTCAATATCATCTCATCAGGGAACCTGTTCACAGCCATCAGCCAGCCCCTGCAGTGTCGCACCGTCGTCCCAGCATGACCTGGACGACGGAATGTTAAGACTGTCAATTTCAGAGCAACCGTTACTACGTCATGCTGTGAATGTTGTTCATGAACAATCCCTGTCATTACCAACCCCTGTTCTTTCAGGAGTCTCCGTTCGAGCTCGACAGACTGAGTCCAATCGTCTGGCTTCTTCTAGTACCGTAGGAGGTACAACGGCCACTACTGGGAGTGCACAATCATTCGTGAAACATTCGGGTCCTGCCCATATACATACTATTTGTCCTCAGGACCTCCCTGCACTACCTGACAGATTTGGGGATATGATATTTGATAAGGCCAATTCACGGTGGGTCAGAAATCCAGGCAACCCAGTCCCAGGGACTGAAGATGAACCCAGCGAAGATCCATTTATGGATATTGAAAGCCTTCGTGATGATGCCAGGGCGGAACAGGAAGTTGATGAATCTGAGGACTCACAGGATGATGATACTGTGCGTCAAGGTCATTATGTGAACGAGATGACTCGCATCGAGGAACGATCTGAATTGGATGACGAAGAAGTTGACTTGATGAGCTTCTCGACGGATGCTTCATCTCATGTCGTAGGCGTTATGGCTGGGGCGGTTTCAAACGCCGCCGAAGATGGTGTAGAGACCACTGATTCAGAGGACAACGTTGAGCTAGTCCAACCTGAGGCCCGGCCTCTAGAATTTGATTCGGAGGATGAATACTTCCATTATCTTGACGTCCCGAAGGTTACAGTAGCTCAAGAGCCTAATATACCCTCATCTGATCTCGCACTACCGGCCCATCCATCTCCTCATACTACGCCTCGCCGGATTCGTGGTGCAGCGCAAGTTACTCCTGTGATACGCTCGGTGCTGAAAAGTAACGCGATAACGCCTGCATCGGTACTCAAGGATCCTACTCGTTCTAAGTACCTGACCCCACTCCAGCAAGGCGGCAGCCGACGTTCGGTGAGCTTTTCCGATGGTAAGCTTGAGGGACCCATACAGGGTCTGCACGACTCTGGTAATTCTACAACCAGCCCTTTTTCTCTTGATGGATCTGAACTAGCGGTCGAAAACCATGCTGAATTATCGCCTTCAGCACGTTCCAAACGAATTGAAGAAATGATGCATGCATTGGAAGATACAGGTATGTAATAATATTCATCATCATCAGATAGCAACGTTAATCAAACTTCTCTCAAGGTCACAGCGAAGGCGACTCATCGCCGTCGAAGGGAAGCTCCGCACGAGGGGAAGAGCTTCAACCTCTTAGTACTCGGCAACCGAACAACTCGCCATCGCCAGATACACGTCGTGTTTTCTCCCGGTCCCCAAGTCGCCGGCCTGTTTCATCCAAACCCAATCTCAACAAGGCCAGCGATACTTTCCTTACAGAATGTTCCTTTGGTGTTGCGCATGATCGATTGATCACTGCTATCACGGATATCCAGCCTTTTGAGCCGTATTGGGAGACACTGACTTGTATGAATCTTTCTGGAAAGAATTTGGAGAGTGTTGCGAGGTTGAAAGAGTTTTTGCCTCAGTTAGATGCTTTGAGCTTGTGAGTTGAGAACTTAGTCACGAATGAGCAATAAGGCTGATTCTTACCAGAAACTCAAACCAAATAGCTTGGCTTAGTGGGGTTCCTGGATCGGTGAGAATATTATCTGTTGTGTCCAATAGGTAAACGTCGGGATTTTTCTGTATATGGAAATACAATACTAACGTCATTTCATTTTCTGCAATTTTGCCTGTGCGCAGTCTCACAAGGCTTACCTCATTCAATCATCTTATCAATCTCGAGAACCTTGACATTAGTAGGAATGATATCGACTCTTTGCGACGTAAGGTTTTTCTCCTATTGTATGTTCTGTGACTTGAAAATCTTTTTGGTATAGAGTTGGAGTGCCTACGGCATTTGCGAGAACTCAAGGCAGACCACAATAAAATAACGAGTCTAGATGGATTGCAAAATTTGGATGGTCTAGTCAAATTGAGCGTGCAAAACAATTTGATGCAATCTATTGAACTGGGCAAATTCAAGTGGTTCGTGACACAGACCTGAGACACATGTTCTTATTCAGGTGTTAATCTACCGCTAGGAAACGTTTGGAGATGCTTAACCTCAGCCAAAATCGCCTGGAGAGCCTAGCTGGGGTCAAGATACTGCGTTCGCTCGTTGCCTTGAATTTAGGTAAGTGTCATAGTTGGAGTCAACGAATACGTAACGGGGAGTGGTGATAACCGTCAATGCGGACTTTTTTTCCTTTTCAAAGAGACACATGACGCTCGATGGCGAGTCGGCATCTAGTGTCTGCATGCAACTTTGATCTTCATGGATTTTCAATTTCATCGGAACTAAAGTGGCTTTCTTCAAAGATAATAACAGTTTACGAACGATAGAGGTTGATGGAGGCATGCCTAGATTGAGAATTCTGAGGTTGAGTGGGAACCGACTCCGCCAGATGGATGTTGGGGCGTTTAATCATCTTCGCACGTTATACGCGGATAATAATTCACTGACACATTTGGTCAATTTGAATCGGTTGAAGAAGTTGGAAAACCTTTCCCTGCGGAATCAAAGTGGCCGAGGTCTGTGAGTATTTTCACTTGATGATGCGCAGGAAGGATTGTCGCTGATGTGGCTGATCCTAAACTTTTTATGATACTATTTATCCCTGCGCATGGTTGGTGCATTCGCGGGGATTGGAATTCTCGCGCGGCGGTGGACTCTCAGCAACCTTTTGACCCGTGATGTTCGCGATGTGAAGAGATTGTACCTCTCTGGTAAGTTCATCGATCCATTCATGATCAAAATTCTCGTTCCTGACCACTCGCATGCCGTGTTCGTTGACCTTCCATTATTGTTTCGGTTGCACAGGGAACCCACTCGAACCTTGCTTTATCTCGGAACCATGTTATAACATGATCTACTTGGAAATAGCCGCATGCAGACTGACCGCGCTCCCCGAGGAAATGGGAAAGCTGACGCCTAACCTCCGAGTGTTGAATCTGAATTACAACTTCTTGGAAGATGCGCGGTGTCTAGAGGGATTGACGAGACTGGAGAAACTTAGTATCATTGGATCGCGACTGAGGAAGACGAAAGCACTGATCCGTCTGGTACAGCAAATGCCAGACATTGTCATGCTGGACTTTAGGTGAGCATCGTGTTGTCATGTTGTACCCGGGATCTGTGGCTGTCCAGGAGGGAGCAACACTTTGTCATTTGTTTCGTGCCTTGTTTTTCGCTTAGGGTCATGGCACAATTGCTTTTCGCCTCCTCTTCGGCATCTGGCTATTTTTGAGAACTGTCACGCCATGTGGTCGGGCAAATGGAGTGTTGATGGAGTGTTGATAGGGTGGGGGTTACATTGTGCCTCTTGAACATTGTCTGACTTGCTATGAAAGTTTTCATTCTATGGGATCACTAATGCATTGTTTCTGATACAGAATGAATCCATGTACACTCGGCTGGTACCTGCCGCTGCTGGTAAAGGATGTCCCTGGAGCACTGCAGCCTTCAGAGAGCAAGAGGAGCGGAGATGGTACCGAACAGCAAGAGGGCAGTGGCGGGTGGCAAGAGCTAGATGCCAAGTTTAGGCGGGACCTGCCGGACGAGCTGTACATCGGGCGACTGGCGTACCGAGGCCTGGTCATGCGCACATGCCAACAGATACGAATGCTGGATGGTGTGGGAGTGACGGAGAAGGAGCGCAGCAAAGCCCAAAAGGTGCTGGTGGGTATTTTGGACAGGAACAAGGAGCAGAGGAGGCGAGATAGAAGTGGAGAGACTAGAGCGCTGTAGAGTACCCAAACATGACAATGCTACATCAGAGATTTGCGTGCCGGCGAAGGCGGTGCAGATGGCGGAAGTAACGGTGGCCGTGGGCACAGACACAGACACAAACACGACGACGAGACGGTCAGAGGCCGGATGAGGCCGGATGAGAGAGACGAACCAAGGGGCAATCTATCCATACAAAGCAATATGACGGGGATAGCCGGCGGTCGGTGAATCGGTTCGGTTGGCGCGAGATCTTGCCGGTGGATCTGAAGAGAGATTTGATTAATTGAAAGGGGTTTGTGTGTGTTTGCACGGCGGGAGCGAGATTGCAGCCAATCTGCGGAATCTGGGACTGATGCTTCCCACAGAGCTATCTGAGAGTGATCTCCTACTTTAAATACAGGCCCCCGCTCTTTGTAGGCCCCATTGCCCGCCCAGGCGCTCCCCGTCCACTCCATACTCACCCATGCCAGTGGACCTCATCGCCACCTCCCCTGAGCTCAACAGCTACAACGTCGCCCAGCTCCAGTACGCCCTGTGAGTCCCGTCGTCCGAGTCCTCCACATTCACAATCGTCCTCTTTCTCATCTTCTCTTCACAGCAAGTCCAAGGGCGAGACAGATTCTCTTTCTTTTCTTCACGATCTTTCCCCGTCTCCCGTTATCCTGTGCGCTCTTTTTTTTTTTTCTTTTTTCACCTTGTGCTCATTTTCCCTCCCAGTCCCGACTCCGAATTGCACTACCAACCTAGACGCATGTCTGGCTCCGCCATCTCCGCCACAGACACAGACAGTAGTGGCCTTTCGCGTGGCGACAAACGTGCAATCACACCTGTAGACTCCCCCCAGCCTCCAAAATCTCGGGGTGAACCAAGTACATGGGAGAATGGTCCCACCGTAGGTAACCACGACGAGTCCGATGCAGGCGCCGACCAATCAAAAGTCCAACTGCCATCCATCTTTACCAGCTTTGAGGATAACTATCCTCGCCGTGCTTCTCTCCCCACCTTGAACGAACCCCGAAAGCATCATCTCTTTCCCTCTCCTAATAATGTTCGTGGCGGAAACTACACGCCTTCCACTCAGTCCAGTCTCCACACCTACGCTTTCCCCTCTAATGAAGACCCGGAAAAGCACCGCCCGAGGCTGTCTACTGACCTCAATTTCCCGGATTTCTCTCCTTACCCCCACTCAGGTCTCTCTAACGGGGCCACCTCCTCTACTTCATTTTCTTCTCCTGCCTTTGCCTCTCCCATGACTTCGCCGGATTATCGCCCAGGGCTCACCTCCTATAACGAGGGTGATAACTGGAACGTTTCTGCACAGATCAATCGGCCCAGTTCTACTCCCGGTCACCTGTCTCCACTAGCAGTCAAATACGATGATGGTATGCGACATACTTCCTTTAGTGCCTCTATGCCCCAGGCCCATATGTTCGCGGGCTCGGCTCGTATCTCAGGTCAGCACGATCGTAGGATAAAGGGTGACTGGTCTTTCCCAACCAATGATTTTGGCATCCCCTCTGGCAACTCCTCTTACTCTACCTCTATGCCTTCCGCCCCACCCTCCATTACCGTTGCTCCTTCTCCGTCCCGTTCACCCCAAGCCGTCCCTAGCTCGACGCTTGTCGACCGTCCTCAGCAACGTAAGCGAGGAAAACTTCCCAAAGAGACTACCGACTTCCTCAAGGCTTGGCTTCATCGTCACTCAGACCACCCATATCCTAGTGAGGAAGAGAAAAAGCAGCTTTGCCATGCGACCGGACTCAGCATGAGTCAAGTTTCCAACTGGATGATCAATGTACGGCTTCATATTTCATGTCGTTTATACTCTATCAAACCCATGATTTTTTTTCCAGGCCCGTCGTCGTATTCTGGCGCCTGCACATCGTGCTGCATCTGGCCCAACTACAACTGCCCCTTTTCCTCCTGCTGCCCGTAGTTCATCAATGGGAGGTGTATTAGACTCTGCCAGTAGGAGGGCGTCTATGCCAAACGCTGATAGCCTTCAACTATACCCTCCGATGACGCTCCAGTCGATGCCTAATACTCCTGCCAATCATCATGGTTCCTCAGATTACATGCCATCTCGGCATATGATGGGGCCAGCGCGAGCTTCGCATCATTTGGGCCCTTTAAGCAGTGGTGTTGAATACAATAACCGCTCAATGGGGTTATACGTTCCTGGGCAAGGGCCTCCTCATTCTGCGGGTCCCACAGGTCCTTCACACTACCTTCCTCCGTCTTCGGATGTATCTTTGTCTGCTCCCCCATCCATCCCCCACAACCCCTTTTCCTCGAATTCACAGCAGACATCTCAGCAAAACATCTATTCCTCATTGAATCCCTCTCCTCGACCCCCTCACTCCAGCCAACCACCGGCTTCATATTATGAAGGACAAACAGGAGCTTCTGGCTCAGCTCCAGGGTCTGGGTACGCGACGCCGCAGTGATATTTTTTGCCTGGTCGTGATCTCTCCAAAATCTCACGGACGATCAATGTGCATCAACGTAATTGATTTTCATTGATCCACATGGTTGTTTTCTGGTCCGCTAAAGGCTCTGTCAGAATTTCTCTGGACTTGTGTGTGTGCGCGCTTTGCTGTCGAATACCTTCCCTGCTCGTCCTTTGATATCCATGGTTTCTTTTTGCTCTTCTCTCTCCCTTCTTGTGGAGGATGTATTTCCACTCCTTCCATTCCACATCGTTAGTCGCTGCATAGACTCATCCAGGTTGTCTCTATAATTTGTTTCCCAGAATTCACCTTCCCCTTTAGCACTCTCTTCTCTTCCATGACCGTTATTAACTGCCACATTTAATCCAATGTCTGCTTTGCTATCGTTTTCTTGTCTTGTCGAAAATCTTTCTCACTGTACTTAGAATAACTGTTATATCTAATATGTATGAATTGCACCTTTTTTCAAGATCGTACTTTGTTATCGTCTCGTTGACACATTAAATGATTAGTGAAGGGCAGATATGACGGTAGTGTTCAGTGCTCGCTTCCATAAATCGACCGCTCCACTCAGTCTCTCCTTTATTCGGTTGGCTTATTGACAGACATAGTAACGTTGCTATTTACAATCATAGGAATATGCGGCTTGTTCGTTGAACAAGCTGCAAATAAGTTGCATTACGACAAAAGCTCAGGGGTGACGTGGATGGTCCTTGCAGCGAAGGGTTTAATAGATATAGATACAAGATTGTGTCCCCTCATCGCTTGCAGAGTGACCAACATGCCCCGCTCACAAGGTCGCCCCTCTCTCTCTCTCCTTTTGTTGTCATTTTGGAAAGGGGTGGAGTAATGATACTTAATTTCAAGATTATTGGCAGCATTAAGAATGAAAACGAAAATGAAAATATGAATAATCCTGAAAAAATCTGCTTGCCGCGCAGAAACGTCGATTGCATCGGAAGTCACCAACGGTGAATGAACGATCTTTCGGATTGGTCAAAAGGTTCTATTGTAACGAGCTTGCTGGAAGGCGCTCACTGTCTCCTACCGGTGAAAGACAATCTTGAACAGGATTGTACAATTTCAAGAGCCATGCCTTCTGTCGCAAAAACCACTTCCGCACAAATTGTAAATCGCTTTTATTCGCGTTTATTTGTTTGTTTTTTCCCGTCAGTTATTATTACAAGAGGAACCTCGTGAGTTGCAATCAAACACTCGAAAAGCTAAAATGATGCGATCCGCTGCTGGTTAACTGACCGATGTACGTTGGTTGGTGTTCTTCACTGGTGACTCCGATTTCGTGTTCTGAGGACTCCTTATTTTGTATTCATCATCTTGATTTTTGAGAAAAACGATGGTTTCGTGACTGACAGTGTTCTAAGGAGGATGGTGACACGAACACGAACTGAGTCTCTCAACTTCTTTCAAACGATGTCTTCCCAATCACCCATCAGTATGCACCATCGCGGGTTTGGCATCCATTGCAACATCAATAATGCTTTTAGATTCGATGACTATCCCATTAATCCAACTCGATCAGATACCGCTCCGTCCGGGCGCTAGTGGCTGAATCGTTGTGAGGGTGCCCATCATGCGGGAGTGAGAGGCTTTGTGGCAAATGCACCCGAATGTATGGACAGTGCGGTGCAAACGCGTCAAAGAAAAAAAAGGAGTGTGCTAGCTCATTGGCTGGATACAATATTACATACTAATCCAAGAGAGGAAACTACAGACGACGTAGCATGGTGCGCGTAGTGTGGGAGGCCGAATAGGTATCGTTGTGGCACACGAGAAGATCGATTATTGCCCCTCAAACTACTTCGCTGAATTTTCCGAAAATGCCTATAACATCTAGGAAGCCTACTGAGATTGATACTCCTTAGAAGCTCCTCTCCTAGCAGCTCCTAGCCCAGACTACGCAACGGTGACCAGGCAAGATGTCCGCTCAATTTACCGCGTTCGAATGGGTCCCTCCTTGGCTTCTTTGACCCGTTAAATCCCTCAACTCCTTAATTTAGGTAATTGATTGCCACACTTGAAGCAGCATAGATCTCTTTGCGTAGCCCTGAAGTCAGGCTGTTTTTTTTAAGAAAAAGTGCATCAGACTACCATGAGCGCCTAGAGCCAATATTATTCTAGCCGCCAGCCAGCACTATACACAAGCGGTCGCGGGCGACCGGTTAGCTCTGGACCCTGTGAAACGCCGGTAGCTTGATTTAAAGCAAGGTCGAAACGAGCAAATTAGACGGCGCGGACCAATCGAATAATCGTTGATGATATCAAAATTCGAAAAGCGGCGAGAGCGCAGCTGAATCTGGCAGCTTGGTCACTCCGCGTTCATCAGTGGTTACTCAGAATTGTGCAAAGCGCGTCCGAATCACTCTCGAAGACGAGAATGGATAAATTACGATGCGGGTTGGGAGCAGGAGAGAAACGGTGGCCAAAGTTGTTTATGAAGCCTCGAGTGCCTCGAGTCCGTCCCCTTGCCCTAAGGTACAATGCTCAGCGTTTATTTATAGGTATTGTTACTATCTTCCCTTAAAACCAGTCCCCAATACAGACCGTTTCATAGCCCCTAACATAGTGTTTCCACATCCATCAAAAATGGGGTGTCAAGGGAATTCCAAGAAGCGGCCCCACCTATTCTCAAACGTTCAAAGTTGAGGAGGGCACCTTCCTTGCATCCAGGAACTAAGGTTAATTGATCAGTCTCAAGACGGCAACTGGACTGAGATACGGAGTCCCGGTGTCGTTCTCCCGTCGAACAATCCAGGACCTGCGTAAGTCTATAAAATTTGAATTATGGAAGAAGGTGGTGTGAATTCAATAAATCTGGTCGCAAGACCCGATTTAATCATAATTCAATTAAATGAAGTTTATCCTGAAGGATTTGCTCCCCGCAAGATAGCCGCTGTAGTTATCGTTCGTTGAGGATTCTGGCTTCTCTGTGTCGAATTGGGTCCTCCTTCCGAGTCCTACAGATATCATCGTGTATGGACCTTGTATAGTACCAGCTACTATGACAACATTTGATGCATTGATGAAACTTGGATGCACAGCTTATCGGTGCACAGCTTCCCAAAATATAAATTGGTCAGTTACCACTGCCTACGATAAGGACGGATGGTTGTGGTGGATGAACAGATTACATCCGGATACAATGTAAGAGCGACGTGGACTGGTGTTGTGGTCATGCCGTAAGAGGCAGATCCACTGCGGTTATCGCTGTAATGCCGCAATGATTTCTAGTCTGATTTCTAGTCTGTCAATTGATTGCGTTCAGTTATAATTAGATACATAACCCTCTTCCCTCCCTTCAGGATCCTTCAGCACAAAGGCTTGAGATTGTTGCAGACTGCCAGGGTATGAAGTTGGAAAAGTTATCACACAATATCATCGAAATGAAGTAAGCTGTTGGTGCCTGAAGCCATCAGCCCAAGCTGCAGTAAGGAAATCATTCTCGATAAATTACAACCCTGCTTGATCGTGCTTGAGAAGAATAAGCGATAGACCAAACGGTCTACAGTCCATCCATCCATCATTGAGTTATCATCTGCAAAACGCTTCACTTAGCACAAGGCCCGCCATGGACAGCAAAAGGGACTACATGGATCAGGGTAGTTATTTAGATATGAGCCCGAGGAATAAATGTTTACCGTTAACCTGAGAGATCCTTGGACGGCGGGATTGTCCCTCACCCGCCGTGTCTCTGGAATTTTGGATTATTTCAAGCAGCCTCCTGTTTCAAACGAGGCGGTTGTTCACTTGGGCTTGGTCTTCCTAGAGTCCAGGCATACAACGTCAAGTTACTTGGATCGGTATCAAAGGGGTCGCTGTCCGAATATCGTCAGACTAGATAGCGGACAGACTTTTAAAAACTACGTCAGAATTACAAGCGTACACCATGCTGTGAGAGAAAAAAAGCGCGTTTCGGAATGGTTTTTACTCAGGTCCAGATGATGTCCAGATGTGGTACATCACGTGTATCCTCCCTTTTGGATGACCAAGGAAATTATCCTGTTTCCTTTCTCATGTATCAATCCCGACTTCATTGAAGCTAGAATCTACAGACCACCGTGATGCGGTCCTCATGGAGTGAAAACTAGATCAGAAGGCCATGGTTCATCACAACTTGTGATTGATGCGAGTCGGTGTTTTACTCGGAATAGAACATTGTACACATCTGGTAAGCTCAAAACTGAGTCCGCGGCATCCGTGACACATTCTGTCTATGGAACGTGGTCTAAAAAACAGAATAACTCTAATTGAGGTTCGACATTGTCACTGTCTGGCAGCGTGGAAGCGTGTATCATTTTTTTGGCCACTTCTGCATAGATTTCCATCTTTGGATTTCAATTCCACCATAGCCTCAGTAAAACGAATGGTCCGGGCAGTAGTAAAGCCGACAAGCGAATGACTCAAATCGGGACAGTAGTAGACCATGTGAAGGAATCGATGGCCGGGGTTCAGGGGAAAGACAGGAGATATCACGCGTAGATATCACGCGTGTGACCCAAGTTGGCACCATCAGCCTTCTCAATGCCATTGGAACAATACTTGGTCGATCATGGGCGCCCTCCCAAACCCACATACTGCGACAGATTTCCATTCTAAGATTCCATATCTAATTATGCATCGTTCCAATCAGTCCCATAGACTATTTTATGTGGGGGGGATTTCCGGAGCGTGAGATCTTGCTAGTTGAACCAAGCTACTTCGAGGAATCCTGGACTTAAAATCGGTAGCTTGGTTCAGGGAAGCGAATAGTGCCAGTATGGGAAGGCTCCAGTTGGTCCAATAGCCAGGAGTCACGCTCCTCTAGCACGCCATTGGCTGATAGCTGGTCATTCATATGAAACTTGAAATCACGTTTCGGTCAGTTGAATGATTCATTGTGAGTTGTTGTTCTGCCCCAGTCCCTGCGATGTCTTTCACTGAAGTTTGCTGCCTGCTCATTGATCAAACAAAAAATCTATTAGAAGGATAATCTCTGCGGTTTTGTAAAGAACTTCAGAGAGACTACTTATAAACATGTTATTCTGGGTGTATTCATAGTAAAAAAAAAACAATTTTTGACAAGGTAAATCTTGAAGTACCTCTTTGTCAATTTAGATGTTGAACTACTGAACTCAAAACAAACAATGGTAGATCCATAAGCTAAAAAAGAAAGCTTCCTAGTTATGAAGTGTGATTTATATTCACTTAAAGAAAAGCCAATAATCAAGATATATTCACATAAGTATTAAGTATAGTTCAAACTTCAAGTAGAAGTCTGCAGGTATTATATAAAAGAAATATATATGTTGTGGTGATGTTACAATTAATGCCTCATGTATTCAGCATGGACTAGAGTACAGAGCAATGACAATATGATCAGCTGCACCAAAGTAATCTCAGTCAGTGCCTCATGTAGTAGATGTCATGTTCTTGTTCTATTCTTATGCCTTATAACTTGATTACCTTGTGTACAGTGTGTTGTAGCAACCACTAGTCGTAACGACCCTGTAGTTGCTTACTTCAGCCAAGCTCTTATCTGGCTATCTAGTTGTAGGGATTTCAAGAGAACTCAAACAGGAGCCCTCG